>ERZ1034973.2083-NODE-2083-length-10475-cov-5.216411_pt1 | contig 10475 bp, 7 predicted proteins | sample MGYA00520686_ERZ1034973 | MGnify/ENA primary metagenome ERZ1034973 (study PRJEB33766, sample SAMN09781775) | gut metagenome | biome: gut microbiome | host: Homo sapiens | place: Madagascar | study: EMG produced TPA metagenomics assembly of the PRJNA485056 data... | reverse complement strand
CTACCTCCACCTTGGCAAGGTGGCGCTCTACCAGATGAGCTACGGCCGCATATTTTGGAGAGGTTTGCTCGGCATCTCTCCGGGCGACGGGTATTATTATATCCAATCCCGGGCGATTTGTCAAGCGTTTTTCTCCAAAATTTTGAACTTTTTTGAAGTTTTTTACTTTTTTACTTGTTTTCGTCGTTTTTTGCGGGTTCTGCCCAGTTTCCCAGTAGCTCGTTCAGATCCACGCGGTACTTTTTATCGCAGAACTGGCAGTCCACCTCGGCAATGGGGTCCTCATCCCGCAGGGTTTCCACTTCTTTTTTGCCCAGGCTGCGGATCATTTTTTTCACCCGCTCCTCGCTGCAGTCGCAGCGGTAGGTGACATGGTAGCTGTCCAGAATGTCGGGGGCAAAGCCCTTCAGTGCCAGATCCAGCATATTGCGCACGGTCATACCTTGCTCCAGCATGGTGGTCACGCTGGGCATGGCGCGGATGTTTTTCTCCAGCAGGTCGATCTCGGCATCGGTGGCGCCGGGCAGCAGCTGCACCACAAAGCCGCCCGCGCAGCGCACGCTCAGATCCTTGTCCACCAGCACGCCCAAGGCGCAGACGGTGGGTACCTGCTCGCTCACGGCAAAGTAGGTGGTCACGTCCTCGGCGATCTCGCCGCTGGTCAGCGGCACCTGACCGATGTACGGCTCGCGCATCCCCATGTCGCGGATGACGTCGATGGTGCCGTCCTTGCCGACGGCTGCGCCCACATCCAGATGCCCGTCGGCGCGCGGGGGCAGCTCGACAATGGGGTTTTCAATATAGCCCTTGACGTTGCCGGTGCCATCGCTGACCGCCACCAGACGCCCTGCGGGACCGCCGCCCTTGATCTGCACAGTCACCGAGTCCTGCGTGTTTTTGAGCATAATACCCATAATGGAGGTCGCCGTCAGCAGGCGCCCCAGCGCGGCGGTGGTCACGGCGCTGGTCTTGTGCAGGCGCTCCATCTCGCGCACGATCTCGGTGGAGTCCACACCGTAAAATACAATGCCGCCGTTTTCCGAAATGCCGCGCAGCATATTATGATTCTGTTCCATCAGAGTTTTCCTCCTGTGTGTACTGTTTTACCGCCGTGATGATCCACCGGGGCGAGTCCTCGCGCACGGGACCGAAATCCTCGCCATCGGCAATCTTGACAGGCTCCAGCCCGTACCGACGCAGCAGGGTGCAGACGGTGTCCAGCGGGTAGCTGTACTCGCTGAACGCCTCGCGGAAATGCTCGCCGGTTTCGGCGTAGTCGATGTCAATGGCAATGTCCACGCGCCCGGTTTCCTCGTCATAGCGGTTGGTCCAATGGCAGGCGGCATCCTCGGCTTCAATGTCAAAGGTCCGGTCTGCCAATATGGATTTATGTTTATAGGGCGTGTTCAAATCAAACAGAAAAACGCCGTCTTTTTCCATAAAATAGGCGGCTTTCCGCAGCGCCGCCTCAAAGCGGAGCAGGGGACCGATGTGGTTGTAGGTGTCAAAGGTGGACACCGCCGCGCGGATGGTGCCGTACAAGTCCAGCTCCAAAAGATCCTGCCGCAGCAGCAAAAGTCGGGGCAGAACGCCCAGCTCCTCCGCCTTTTCGCGCAGTACGCTCAGCATTTCCTCGCTGCGGTCAATGCCGATCATATCATAGCCCGCCTGCGCCAGCATCAGGGTCAGCTCGCCCGTGCCGCAGCCGAAATCCGCCACAATGCCGTCCGTCACGCCGTGGGCGGTCAGCTCGCCGCAGACATAGCGGTACAGGGCATCGTAGTCCGCCTCGCTGTTCAGCTCATCGTAAAAATAGGCAAATTCATTGTACGCCATCTGGCTCACCCTTGGGCGCTTTCGTTCAAAAGCGCACGCAAATCCTCCATGCCATAGCCGTTTTCGGCGCTGGTCAAAAACACCTGCTTGCAGCCGTAAGGTGCGCAGATACGTTCAAATTCCTGCTTGGTGGCTTCCAGCTGGCTCTTTTTCAGCTTGTCCGCCTTGGTCAGCGCCGCCACAAAGGGGATGTTGTGGTAGCGCAGGTATTCCAGCATCTGGACGTCATCGGCGCTGGGGGCGTGGCGGCTGTCCAGCAGCTGCACCAGCAGGCAGACCGCGCGGTCCGCCTCAAAGTAGCTGTTGATCAGCTCATCCCAGCGGTCGCGCTCGGCGTTGGACACCTTGGCGTAGCCATAGCCGGGCAGATCGACAAAGTACGCCGTGTCAATGCGGTAAAAATTGATGGTCGCGGTCTTTCCGGGGGTGGCACTGACACGCGCCAGATTTTTGCGGTTGCACAGCTTGTTGATCAGGCTCGACTTGCCCACGTTGCTGCGCCCGGAAAACACGATCTCCGGGCGGTCGCTCTCGGGCAGCTGGCGGGACAAGCCATAGCTTGCCATAAATTCACTTTTGTTGTAATTCATACTCGTTCCTTTACATTACGGCAGCGGGTTCCTTGGGGGCTTTTTCCCCGGCGATCAGGCTGGTCGCCTGCGGCACGGCGGGGCGGTGCGGCTTGCCGTCTGCCCGGGCATGATCAGGGCGTGCTTCAGCACCTGCGAAAGCTGCTCCACCGGGATAAAGCGGATCTTCTCCTTGACCTCGGCGTCCACCTCGTACAGATCCACGGCGTTGTCCTTGGGGATCAGCACCGTGGAAATGCCTTCGCGGTAGGCAGCCATACTCTTTTCCTTCAAGCCGCCGATGGGCAGCACATTGCCGTGCAGGGTGATCTCGCCGGTCATGGCAAGGTCGTGGCGCACAGGGTAGCCCGACAGCGCCGAGATCAGCGCCGTGGTCAGCGTCACACCCGCCGAGGGACCGTCCTTCGGCACGGCGCCCTCCGGGGCGTGGATGTGGATATCCAGCGTTTTCAGCTTGTCGGCGGCAATGCCGTACTTTTCGGCGTGAACACGCGCATAGCTGATGGCCAGCTGGGCGCTTTCTTTCATAACATCGCCCAGACTGCCGGTAATTTCAATCTTACCGCTGCCGCCGGGGATGATCGCCACCTCCACGGGCAGCATCTCGCCGCCGACGCTCGTCCACGCCAGACCGTTGGCAATGCCCACGGCGTCCTTGCGGGAGATAAAGGTCGGCTTGACCTTTTCGGGTCCCAGCAGCTGCTTGACGGCGGAGGCGGAGATGCTGATCTTCTCGCTTTCGCCGGCGGCGATTTTCTGCGCGCACTTGCGCAGCACCGAGGTGATGGTGCGCTCCAGATTGCGCACGCCCGCCTCGCGGGTGTAGCCGTCGATGATCTCATACAGCGCCGGGGTCGTCATCGTGACGCGCCCCTCCAGACCGTTGTTTTTCAGCTGCTTGGGCAGCAGATGGCGCTTGGCGATGTTGAATTTTTCGGTGCGGGTATAGCTGGGCAGCTCAATGACGTCCATACGGTCGTACAAGGGGCCGGGAATGGTCGAGGCATCGTTGGCGGTGGTGATGAACAGCACTTCACTCAAATCAAACGGTATATCGAGATAATTATCCTTAAAGGTGCGGTTCTGCTCCGGGTCCAGCACCTCCAGCAGTGCGCTGGAGGGGTCGCCCTTGTAGTCGCCCGCCAGCTTGTCGATCTCGTCCAGCAGGATCACGGGGTTTGCGCTCTTGGCGGTGATCATGGCGCTGATGATGCGTCCGGGCATCGCGCCGATGTAGGTGCGGCGGTGTCCGCGGATCTCCGCCTCGTCATGTACGCCGCCCAGACTCATGCGGGCAAATTTGCGCCCCATGCAGTCAGCGACCGAGTGCGCAATGCTCGTTTTGCCCACGCCCGGAGGTCCGACCAGGCAGAGGATCTGCCCCTTGACGTCGTTGTTCAGCTTGCGCACCGCCAGAATTTCCAGGATGCGCTCCTTGACCTTCTGCATCCCGTAGTGCTGCTGATCCAGCACCTTGCGCGCGTGCGTCTGATCCAGATCGTCCTCGGTCGCGGTGTGCCACGGCAGGGACAGGCAAGTGTCCAGATAATTGCGGATCACGCCGCTTTCGGGGGCGCTGCTCTGCATACGCGCCAGACGGTCGCACTCCTTCAGCAGCTTTTCGGCGGTGTCCGGTTCCAGCTGCAGTTCCTCGATTTTGCGGCGGTAACCGTCCGCCTCGGCGCGGGTGTCCTCGGCATCGCCCAGCTCCTCGCTGATAATGTGCATCTGCTCGCGCAGGTAGTATTCGCGCTGTCCCTTGTCCATCTGCGCGTTGACCTTTTCGTCCAGGTCGCGCTCGATTTCCAGAACCTGGCACTCCTCCCGCAGCAGGGTCAGCAGCTTTTCCAGCCGGGTCAGCAGGCTGGTTTCGTTCAGGATGGTCTGCTTATCCTCGTACTTCAGCAGCAGGTTGGCGGGCATATACTCGCTCAAAAACAGCGGATTATCGGAAGAAATAATGTTGTACACCACATCCTTGGACAGCTGCGGGCTGAAGGAAAGGTACTCTTCAAAGCTGTCCTTCAGGCTGCGCACCAGCGCCTCGCACTGGGTGCGTTTGTCGGCGGCGATGCCCCGCACGGGCGCCGGGCGCACCGATGCCTGCAGATACTTGCCCTCGGTTTCCAGCTCCAACAGGCGGGCGCGGGTCTTGCCCTCGACCAGCACCTTGACCAGATCATCGGACACGCGCAGCGCCTGCTTGATGTCGGCGATCACGCCGTAGGCATACAGATCCTCGCGGTTGGGGTTTTCGGTGTCCATCTCCTGCTGGGCAACCAGAAACACACTGCTGTTGCCGTGCATGGCAGCCTCAATGGCGGCGATGGATTTTTCGCGCCCCACCTCAAAATGTACAACGTTATTGGGAAACACCACCAGCCCGCGCAGGGCAATGACCGGCAGATGCACCACATTGCGGGCGATTTTGATTTTTACTTTTTCGGACATTTGCTTATTCTCCTATGGTCTGTAATACGCGGTTTGCGGTGCAGACGCCGGGGGGCAGCAGCAGGGTAGCGGCCCGCGGCACGGCTTCGGCATGGATATGCCGCTGGGGCGAACATTCGCCGTCCAGTGTGGTAATCAGCGGGCGGCTGTCCAGCACGCGTATGTCAATGCTTTTTGTGCGGAAAAATGTCATATACGGCGCAAACGGCTGGGTTACGGTATCGTCGGGCAGAAGATGCGCGCCCTTTTTGTACGCACCCAGCAGCCCCGGTAATCGTATGCGCGGCACCGGCTTTAAAAGAACCACATCCAGCAAGCCGTCATCCATGCGGGCATTGGGCGCGGCGCAGTAGCCGCCGCCGTACTGCTGACCGTTGCAGACCGCCAGCATCATAAAGGTACCCTCAATGTCGATATGGTCTGCCCGGATGCGCAGCCGGTGCTGAAAGGAGCTGCACACCGCCTCCAGAATGGAAAGGGTGTACGCCGTGCTGCCGCCGCAAAAGGGGACACGCCGCCATTTGGGAATGCCGTTGGCGACCTGCGCGTCGATGCCGGCAGCAAAGATATCAATGCCGTAGCCTTGGGTGCTGCGGATCAGGTCAGACTGAACCTCCTGCGCCGCCAGCTGGGCTTCGATATCCAAAAAATCCGCCGCCGTGCCGAAATTGCGCACATAGTCGTTGCCGCTGCCGCAGGGCACACAGCCCACTGCCGCGTTGGCGTAACCGGCGGCACCCTGCAATACCTCGTTCAGGGTGCCGTCACCGCCGCAGGCAAACAGATGTACTTTTTGCCCGCCTGCCGCGTATTTCTGCGCCATCTCCCGCGCCTGCCCGGCATAGGCTGTCTGGTGGATATCCACCGGGACGCCGGTGTTTCTGGCGGCCGCCCGGATCTTCGGCACAAGCTCCTCCGCTGCGTTTTTGCTGCCCGCCGTGGGGTTTATAAAGAATACGGTCTGCACCGTCGCATCTCCTTTTTCCGCTTTCCGCTTTCCTTTTCCTACCGGGCGGTGCGCCCAAAAATGTGCAGCACCGCCCTATGATATAGGTATTGTATATTGTAGCGTATTTTTGCAAAAAACGCAAGCATCCGGCAAAAATTATAAGCCCTGCGCCGCAGCGCAGAGCCTGTGTTGGTATTGCCGTATCATCCCGCCAGCGGTTGCCCCTGTATAATAGCCCGGCGCTCGGCAAACACTACTGCCAAAAGGGGGCTTTGTGCAAATGCAGCAGATTTTTGCGGAGATCGGGCAGATCACGCTGTGCAGTCTGGTTTCCATTGCCGTTATGTTTTTTCTGACGCGGGCGGGCGGCAAGCGCCAGATCGCCCAGCTCAGTCCGTTTGACTACCTCAACGCCGTCACCATCGGCTCCATCGCCGCCGAAATGGCAACCGATCTGGAGCGGTGGTATCGCCCGCTGACCGCGCTGCTGGTGTACGGTGCCGTGACGTGGGCGGTGCAGGTTTCCTCCTGCAAAAGCATTGCCATGCGCAGTTTCTGGAGCGGACGCACCCTGGTTTTAATGGATGAAGGCACAATTTTTAAAGAAAATCTGTCCCGTGCCAACATCGACATCAACGAGTTTCTTGCCCAAGCGCGCATTGCCGGGTATTTTGATTTAAACGATGTTCAGACCGCCCTGCTGGAAAACAGCGGGCAGATCAGTTTCTTGCCCAAAAGCGGTGTGCGCCCCGCAACGCCCGCCGATCTGCAGCTGCACCCGCAGCCCGTTTCCCCGTGGTATGATCTGATTTTGGACGGGCGCACCATGCAGGATAACCTCAAGGCGGCAGGGCGCACGGTGTCCTGGCTGGATGCACAGCTGCACGCTGCGGGCATCGGTCAGCGCAGCGAGGTTTTTTACGCCGCCTGTGACCGCGGCAACGGGTTTTTCGCCTGCCGACGGTAAGCGTGGCGCAGAGTTGAGAGTGGAGAGTCAAGAGTTTAGATTGGGTGTGTCCGCCGCGCGGACACATTGGAAAGCCTTCCCCTTTGGGGGAAGGTGGCGCGGAACGCGCCGGATGAGGGGGAAACGTCCGGCAGCCGCAACAAGCTAACCCATAATATTGCAATTGCCGTAAAACCGCGGGCGGCATATATGCCGCCCCTACGGGGTGGTAGGGTTTTAATTTGCGGAAATCGTAAGGCGGCAAGGAGGGGTCAAGACCCCTCCCTACAAACCACCCCTAAGAGAGAATCAAACGGGTAAAAATCCCAACTTCCGCAAATTTTATCGGCGGAGCCGTAAGACGGGAGCGGCTGGGTGGGGCGTCCAAAGAAAGTACAGCAGCCGTCCAAAGAAAGTACATCTTACGGATTTTCAAACGCATCCAGCCAGCTGAACCCCTTCTTTGGGGTCTGGCTGCCGCCCTTTTCCTTGCGGGCGTTATGCTCCGCCATCACGGCGGCGGGCATCAAAAGTGCCTTTTCCACCTCCGCCTGGAACACCAGCTTGGGGTTCTTGATGCGGGGATTTTTCATCAGCTCTTTCCAGTAGGTGTCGTAGTCCATCATCACCGCCATCGCCTCAAACAGCGGGGTCAAACCGCCGTATCGCCCAATGACCTTGTTCAGCGCACCGATAAACTGCATATTCGCCTTGCCGTCCATCATGCCGTCGTCCTTGCCTTTTACGTTGCGTCGGCAGAAATACGCCGTCATCTGCAGAATATCGTCCAGCGCCTCCATCTGCCCGGTGGTCAGCTTCACGCTCAGCTCGTCCAGGTCGGTGTAGCGGTTCAGCGCCGCCAGCATGGATTTCTTCGTTTCGGCGTCGGTGTAATTCAGCATATCCTGCGCAGGCTCGGCGGTGGTTTCGACAAAATCCGCCTCCACGATATCCGGCTTTTCCGGCGGCGGGGCTTCCTCGGTCAACTCCTCCGGCACGCCGCCCACTACATAGATTCGGTAATTTTCAAGGTCGTCCATGATTGCCTTGTACAGATAGGGCAGGGGGGCATTTTTGGTGCGCGCGGTCGGGATCACCCGCATCGCGTAGCGGTTGGCAACGCCCTCAAACCAGCGGCGCAGCCCGCCGCAGTTGTCAATGACGTTGTTCATCGTCTGGAAAAACAGCGCGTTGCCGCCGTCGATCATCTTGTCGTTGGCGCCGCCCTTGCCCGCCATTTTCGCCATCGTGTCGATCATCGTATGTACGGCAGCCATCTCGTCGGGCATCATGGTTTTGGCAAGCTTTTCGATCTCCGCCTTCACCTCGATTTCCCGCGCCAGCAATTCCGGCGTAGCACCGTAGGAATAGGGGATCGTCGTTTCCGGCACCGACACATACTCCAGCGTCAGTACATCCGGGTCATCGTCCAGCGTGCCGTAATCCATCTCCATCTTGCGCTTGCGCATCTTCTTGGACATGGACTTGGTAATTTCCTCCAGCTTGTTGTCCGCGACCTGCTCGTCCACCGGTTCAATGGTCACGGCGATGGCGATCACGCGCTGGCGGTCCTTTTCGTAGACCTCATAGTCAAAAAAGATGTCGGTATGCCCGTTGATTTCGCTTTTCGCCTTGTCCAGCACGGTGCGGCGCACGTGCGCCCAGTTGGCGGCGTTGCAGTCCACCTGCTTTTTCAGCGTGTCGATGTTCCACACCAGCGGCTCGCCCTTCTGCTTTTTGCTCAGATACAGGTTCTGGTAGCTCTTGCACAGCTCGTAAATTTTCAGGCTGTACTGGCTTTTCATCGGCAGGGTATAAGTGATGTTCATCGTAGTGTAGAACTCTTTGAGCTGGATCAGATGCGGCTTCAGCGACTGATCCAGCGTCAGTACGATTTTGCCCGTTCCCTCGTCGATGGTCGCAGAACTCAGCCAGCGGAACATCGTGATTTTCTGCGTACCCGCCAAGCGGATCCACTGCACCTTGGCGTTGGCAATATCCTCAATGTTCTTTTTGACCTGCTTGTACATCGAGCCGTTGTGCGGGTCAACGCCGCACAGCTTCAAAAACTCGTAGATGGACATCTCGTACCGGGGCAGCTCGGTGTCGCTGGGCTTGATCATTGCAAAGATGTGCAGCATCAGCTTTTGCTGGCTCAGTGTCAGGCTGTACATGGCGTTTTGGATCAGATCATTGCTCTTGCGCACAATGGTCTGCCCGCCGCGCCCGCTGAAAGTCGCCACAGGGACCATCTTGTCCGACACTTCCGGCTGCGGATTTTCGGGGATCTGGCTGTCATTCGTGGCCATACGGCATACCTCGATTGTTTTGTGAATTTCCAAAGTTCAACATTGTCTGTAATCATAGCAGATTGTGCTTAGTTTGTCAATTATTGTAACGTTCAGCACATTTCTGCTTTTTGCGCCGAAATTCCCGGTTTGTCGGTTTTATCTCTTTATTAGCTTTATATTTTTAGAAATAAGGAAAAACTGTGCCGCCGATAACAACCCAATTGTGTCGGATATTCCAAGCCTGCTGTGTCGAAGTTAACCACACAAATGTGCGCAGAAAAACAATGTGCCGTGTGTAACAACTCTGCCAACTGTGTTGTGCGTAACAACCCGGCGCGGAGAATTGTGCGCGCGATAACAACCCCTGCGCCAAGATTCCAAACTGTGCCGTAAATAACAACGGTTGCAAATTTGCGCAGTCTACCACCCCTTGTGGCTGGGTCGGCGCATCACCACAATTGTGCCGAATCTAACAACCCTCTGCACAAACTGTGCTGCGAATAACAACCCCGCTTTTTTCCAACTGTGCTGTAAATAACAACGTTTTTGGAAATGTGCCGTGAATAACAACCCAAAAACGAAATGTGCCGCCGATAACAACAGCAAAACAGGGGAAATGTGCTGCCGATAACAACCCCCGGAATTGTGCCGTGTTTAACAACCCTGCGCAAAAGAACAGGCGATACAGCGCTAAATTTAAAAGGCTGTCAGGCGGCAGGCGGCGGCAATTGTGCTGTGTTTAACAACCCTGCCGAATTGTGCCGAGAATAACAACCCCAAACGCAATTGTGCCGCCGATAACAACCCGATTTTCTGCGCAAAAAGCGGAAATGTGCCGTGAATAACAACGGTTTTGAATTGTGTCGGGAATAACAACCCCCGCGCCGAAAAACCAAACTGTGCCGTGAATAACAACCTAGAAACTGTGCTGCCGATAACAACACCGATGCCGCGAATTGTGCTGTAAATAACAACCCCATCCGCCCGCGATTCCCGGCAAATTGTGCCGCCGATAACAACGGTTTACAGAGGCTTCCCCCTGTGGGGGAAGCTGTCACCGCAGGTGACTGATGAGGGGGAAATTTGCGGTTGCCGCAACATACAAAACCCACCACCCCGTAGGGGCGGGGCAAGCCCCGCCCGCGACCTGACGCCAACGCCAACCTTACGGGGTTCCCCGCCCCGCCCTTCCTTATATAATAGGTAGCAAACAAAGCGCAGCACCCCGCACCCTCCTGCAAATTCTTTGCCGCACCAACGGCAAATTTCAAAAAACATCAAAAAAATTCAAAATAACTATTGACTTTTCCTTCGCAGTCCGTTATAATAAACAAGCTGATTCAAGACAGCCCCGTGATGACCGGGTGTAGCGCAGTTTGGTAGCGCGCTTGAATGGGGTTCAAGAGGCCGTG
>ERZ1034973.2078-NODE-2078-length-10502-cov-61.329473_pt1 | contig 10502 bp, 9 predicted proteins | sample MGYA00520686_ERZ1034973 | MGnify/ENA primary metagenome ERZ1034973 (study PRJEB33766, sample SAMN09781775) | gut metagenome | biome: gut microbiome | host: Homo sapiens | place: Madagascar | study: EMG produced TPA metagenomics assembly of the PRJNA485056 data... | reverse complement strand
CTCCATGAAAATGGCAGAGATCCTTACCGGTGCGCGTAAAACCTACGGCCTGAACTTGATCGGCGGGATTCGTCGCGATCTGCTGAAAGACGACATGATCCAGACCCGCCAGCTGGCACAACAGATGCGTCGTGAAGTGCAGGAGCTGGTGGATGTGCTGCTGAGCACTCCGAACATGGAACAGCGCACTGTCGGCATTGGTCGTCTGGACCCGGAAATCGCTCGCGACTTCAGTAACGTCGGCCCGATGGTCCGTGCCAGCGGTCACGCCCGCGATACCCGCGCCGATCACCCGTTTGTCGGTTATGGCCTGCTGCCAATGGAAGTCCACAGCGAGCAGGGCTGCGACGTTATTTCCCGTCTGAAAGTGCGTATCAACGAAGTCTATACCGCGCTGAACATGATCGACTACGGTCTGGATAACCTGCCGGGTGGCCCGCTGATGGTGGAAGGCTTTACCTACATTCCGCACCGTTTCGCGCTGGGCTTTGCCGAAGCGCCGCGCGGCGATGATATCCACTGGAGCATGACCGGCGACAACCAGAAGCTGTACCGCTGGCGCTGCCGTGCCGCGACCTACGCGAACTGGCCGACCCTGCGCTACATGCTGCGCGGCAACACCGTTTCCGATGCGCCGCTGATTATCGGTAGCCTCGACCCTTGCTACTCCTGTACCGACCGCATGACCGTGGTCGATGTGCGTAAGAAGAAGAGCAAAGTGGTGCCGTACAAAGAACTCGAGCGTTACAGCATTGAGCGTAAAAACTCGCCGCTGAAATAAGGAATCGCCATGTTTACCTTTATCAAAAAAGTCATCAAAACCGGCACGGCGACCTCGTCTTATCCGCTGGAGCCGATTGCGGTTGATAAAAACTTCCGTGGTAAGCCAGAGCAGAACCCGCAGCAGTGCATCGGCTGCGCGGCCTGCGTCAATGCCTGCCCGTCAAACGCCTTAACGGTTGAAACTGACCTCGCCACAGGAGAGCTTGCCTGGGAGTTTAATCTTGGGCGCTGCATCTTCTGTGGACGCTGCGAAGAAGTCTGCCCGACGGCGGCGATCAAACTGTCGCAAGAGTACGAACTGGCGGTGTGGAAGAAAGAAGACTTCCTGCAACAGTCCCGCTTCGCGCTGTGCAACTGCCGCGTCTGCAATCGTCCTTTCGCCGTCCAGAAAGAGATCGACTACGCCATTGCGCTGCTTAAGCACAACGGCGACAGCCGCGCGGAAAACCACCGCGAAAGCTTTGAGACTTGCCCGGAATGTAAGCGCCAGAAATGCCTGGTGCCGTCCGACCGTATTGAACTGACTCGCCATATGAAAGAGGCCATCTGATGAGCAATTTATTAGGCCCCCGTGACGCCAACGGCATTCCGGTCCCCATGACGGTGGATGAATCCATCGCCAGCATGAAGGCGTCGTTACTGAAAAAAATCAAACGTTCTGCCTATGTTTACCGCGTGGACTGCGGCGGCTGCAACGGTTGCGAAATCGAAATTTTCGCCACTTTATCGCCGCTGTTTGATGCAGAACGCTTCGGCATTAAAGTCGTTCCTTCACCGCGTCATGCGGATATTTTACTGTTTACCGGCGCGGTCACCCGTGCAATGCGATCCCCTGCGCTGCGTGCGTGGCAGTCCGCGCCGGACCCGAAAATTTGTATCTCCTACGGTGCCTGCGGTAACAGTGGCGGGATCTTCCACGATCTCTACTGCGTGTGGGGCGGTACGGATAAAATCGTCCCGGTAGATGTCTACATTCCGGGTTGCCCGCCAACGCCTGCCGCCACGCTGTACGGCTTTGCAATGGCGCTCGGCCTGCTGGAGCAGAAAATTCACGCCCGTGGCCCGGGTGAGCAGGATGAACAACCGGCGGAAATCCTGCATGGCGATATGGTGCAGCCGCTGCGTGTGAAAGTGGATCGCGAAGCACGTCGCCTGGCGGGTTATCGTTACGGTCGTCAGATTGCCGATGATTACCTTACACAGTTAGGGCAGGGCGAAGAACAGGTTGCACGCTGGCTGGAAGCGGAAAACGATCCGCGTCTGAACGAGATTGTCAGCCATCTGAATCATGTTGTTGAAGAGGCGCGTATCCGATGAGTGAAAAGGTGGTGTTCAGTCAACTGAGCCGTAAATTTATTGATGAGAACGATGCCACGCCCGCCGAGGCGCAGCAGGTGGTCTATTACAGCCTGGCGATTGGTCACCACCTTGGGGTTATCGATTGCCTGGAAGCGGCGCTCACCTGCCCGTGGGATGAATATCTGGCATGGATTGCCACTCTGGAGGCGGGCAGCGAAGCCCGCCGCAAAATGGAAGGCGTGCCGAAATATGGCGAGATCGTCATCGACATTAACCATGTGCCGATGCTGGCCAACGCATTCGATAAAGCCCGGGCAGCGCAAACTTCGCAGCAGCAGGAATGGAGTACAATGCTGTTAAGTATGCTGCATGATATTCATCAGGAAAACGCCATCTATTTGATGGTGAGGAGACTGCGTGACTGACGTTTTACTCTGTGTTGGCAATAGCATGATGGGCGATGATGGCGCAGGTCCGCTGCTGGCGGAAAAGTGCGCCGCCGCGCCGAAAGGTAACTGGGTGGTGATTGACGGCGGTAGTGCACCGGAAAACGACATCGTCGCTATCCGTGAACTGCGCCCGACACGACTGCTGATTGTCGACGCCACGGATATGGGGCTAAACCCCGGCGAGATCCGCATCATCGACCCGGATGATATCGCCGAGATGTTTATGATGACTACCCATAACATGCCGTTGAACTACCTTATCGACCAGTTGAAAGAAGATATTGGCGAAGTGATTTTCCTCGGCATCCAGCCGGATATCGTCGGCTTTTACTACCCGATGACCCAGCCGATTAAAGATGCGGTAGAAACCGTTTATCAACGACTGGAAGGCTGGGAAGGAAATGGCGGCTTCGCGCAGTTAGCGGTGGAAGAAGAGTAGTTTTTCATTAAGGAATCAGGACAGGGATGTTCTTGATGGGGTGAACCAGCTCTGATGCCAAATGCTAAATTGCCCGATGCGCTGCGCTTATCGGGCCTTCATGGTTCGTGCGACATGTAGGCCGGATAAGGCGTTCACGCCGCATCCGGCACTGTTACTTACTCTAAATCTTCACCATTACTGGCAATCACTTTTTTATACCACCAGAATGATTTCTTACGCGTGCGCGTCAGCGTGCCGTTGCCTGCGTCGTCACGGTCTACGTAGACAAAGCCGTAGCGTTTGCTCATTTCACCCGTAGAGGCGGAAACTAAATCAATACAGCCCCATGTGGTGTAGCCCATCAGCGGAATGCCATCTGCAATCGCTTCGCCCATTGCGCGGATATGTTCGCGTAAATAGCTGATGCGATAGTCATCGTTAATCTCGCCATTGGCAGCAAGTTCATCTTTTGCGCCGAGGCCGTTTTCCACCAGAAACAGCGGCTTCTGATAACGATCGTACATCATATTCATGGTGATACGCAGACCGAGTGGATCAATTCCCCAGCCCCAGTCGCTCACCTGTAGATACGGATTACGCAGCGATTTCACCACGTTCGCCGCACTGCTGTTGTTGGCGTTCATCTCCGCCGAGGCGCAGCGCGAGGCGTAATAGCTGAAAGAGACAAAATCGACGGTGTTTTTCAGGATTTCATCATCGCCCGGTGCTTTGTTGATGGTTACCCCTTTTTCGCGGAATACGCGGGCAGAGTAAGCCGGATACGTGCCCCGCGCCTGCACATCGATAAAAAACAGGTTTTCCCGGTCTTTCTCCAGCGCCGCCCAGACATCTTCCGGCTTGCAACTGTAAGGGTAGAAGTTACCGCCCGCCAGCATACAGCCCACCTGATTTTGCGGGTTAACCTCATGGGCGATTTTGGTGGCTAGCGCACTGGCAACCAGCTGGTGATGCGCGGCCTGATATTTCACCTGATCCTGATTTTCACCTTCTTCAAACACCAGACCCGCGCCGGAGAACGGGCTATGCAACATAATGTTGATTTCATTGAAGGTTAGCCAGTATTTCACCAGACCATCAAATGCTTCAAAGCAGGTTCTGGCGTAGCGGCTGAAAAACTCCACCAGCTTGCGGTTACGCCAGGAGCCATATTCGGTGACCAGATGCATCGGCACATCGAAGTGGCACAACGTGACCAGCGGTTCGATACCGTACTTTTTACACTCTTCAAAGACAGAACGGTAAAAAGCAATGCCCTGCTGATTGGGCGTGATTTCATCGCCCTGCGGAAAGAGGCGGCTCCAGGCAATTGAGGTACGGAAAACCTTGAATCCCATCTCTGCCATCAGGGCGATATCTTCTTTATAACGATGATAAAAATCCGTCGCCTCATGGCTGGGATAAAACTCGTCATCGCGCAACTGAAAACGTTTTTCCAGCCCCAGTTTCACCGCCATTCGATGCTCGCCGTGTGGGATCATATCGACCGTGGTCAGTCCTTTGTCACCTTCACGGAACGCACCTTCAGACTGGTTGGCGGCAAGCGCGCCGCCCCATAAAAAACTTTCTGGAAATACTGACATTTTCATCCTCAATTAAGACTTACTTCTTTGGCGACGGTCGGTTGTACGCTCTGATGCTTTCGCGCCTCGGCAGCCGCTTCCTCAACAGGAATATCCTCAAAGCCGAGCAACAGTGTGAGGATAAACGACAGCACCACCGCCAGCGCCATGACCGCGAACACCCAGACGATGCTCATTGGATTCGCCGGATCGAAGAACTGCACGCTGGTAAATAGCCCCGGCGCTGCCATTGAGTGGCTGGCAAGCCCCGCCATACCGGCAACCGCGCCGCAAATAAAACCGCTGATAAGACTGGCGATAAGCGGACGTTTCAGGCGGATCGCCACGCCGTATAACGCCGGTTCGGAAATCCCCGCCATAATGGCTGATGCCGCCGCAGCCAGCGCCGTCTGGCGCAGTTCCGGGTTTTTCGTTTTCCACGCCACCGCCAGTGATGAACCGCCCAGCGACAGGTTAGCGCCGATCTCTGACGGCATGACCATCCCTTCTTTGCCGGTTTCGGCAATGGTCTGAATGATGGTTGGCGTAAAGACGCGGTGCATCCCGGTCATTACCAGCAGAGGCCACAGCGCGCCCATAATGGCGACTGAAAGCCAGCCCAGATAACCATGAATGGTGTAAACCAGCGCCGAAATGGCGCTACCGATCCAGATACCAATCGGGCCAATCAGCAGGATTGCCAGCGGTGCGGCAATCAACACAATCAGCATTGGTTTGAGGAAGTTTTTGGTCACCGCCGGTGTAATGCTGTCCACCCAGCGTTCGATATATGACAGGCACCAGGTCATCACCAGCGCCGGGATCACCGTGTAGGTGTATTTCACCGCGGTGACCGGAATCAGGGCAAATTCGACATGTTCACCCTGGGCCGCTTTCGCCATCAGTTCAATAAAACTCGGATGTACCAGCACACCCGCGATGGCAATCGCCAGCGACATATTGGTTTTAAATTTGATGGCGGCAGATGCCGCGACCATCAGCGGCAGGAAGAAGAAAGCACCGTCACCAATCACATTCAGAATGGTTAAGGTCGGCGATCCTTTTGTCAGCACGCCGCTCATCTCGAGGATCATCGCCAGCAGTTTGACCATCGATCCGCCGATAATCGCCGGGATCAGCGGTGACATGGTGCCGATCAGCGCATCGAGGATCCCCGCACCAATGCGACGTAGCGTGAGTTTGGGTTTACCCACGGGCTGTGCGGGCTGCATATCTCCCGGCAGCAGGCTGACGACTTCCTGAAAGGCTTGTGAAACGGTATTGCCGATAATCACCTGACACTGGTTGTCACTACGTACCACGCCGAGCACGCCGGGGATGGTTTTTAACGTCGGGCTGTCGATAAGCGCATCATCTTTGATAACAAAGCGCAACCGCGTCATACAGTGCGTGACCGCCGAGATGTTATCAACGCCGCCCAGTGCCGCTATCACCGAGCGTGCCAGCGCCGCATAATTTTTGGCCATCGGATTTTATCCTGTTATCAGTAGGGTAGATGTAGTTGTTATCAGTCGACGTGACGGAAAAATGCCGATGCTGAAACGGAATTAAGAAACCGGTTTCACAAAATCATGAATAGTTGTCACTAAATAAGCAAGAGAGTGAATTGTTCATTTTTTATATTTGTGAAACCGGTCACCTGAATATTTTTCCCGCCGATTGCGCAAGGACAATCGGCAAACGGTGCAGTACACTGCGTTGATTGCGTGTAAAGGGATGAAAATGATGACGACGATGCTGGAAGTGGCGAAGCGCGCCGGGGTTTCAAAAGCGACCGTTTCCCGCGTGCTTTCAGGTAATGGCTACGTCAGCCAGGAGACTAAAGATCGCGTGTTTCAGGCGGTAGAAGAGAGCGGTTACCGCCCAAACTTGCTGGCGCGCAATCTGTCGGCGAAGAGTACTCAGACGCTGGGGCTGGTAGTGACCAACACGCTTTACCACGGCATTTATTTTAGTGAATTACTGTTTCATGCCGCGCGAATGGCGGAAGAGAAAGGGCGGCAGTTGCTATTGGCAGATGGTAAACACAGCGCAGAAGAAGAGCGCCAGGCGATTCAGTATCTGCTGGATCTGCGCTGCGACGCGATCATGATTTACCCGCGTTTTTTAAGCGTGGATGAGATCGATGACATCATTGACGCGCACAGTCAGCCGATAATGGTGCTTAATCGCCGCCTGCGCAAAAACAGCAGCCATAGCGTCTGGTGCGATCATAAACAGACCAGCTTTAACGCCGTGGCAGAGTTGATAAACGCCGGGCATCAGGAGATTGCTTTCCTTACCGGCTCGATGGATTCCCCCACCAGCATTGAACGTCTTGCCGGGTATAAAGACGCGCTGGCGCAGCATGGTATTGCGCTCAATGAAAAACTTATCGCTAACGGTAAATGGACGCCTGCCAGCGGGGCCGAAGGGGTAGAAACGTTGCTCGAACGTGGGGCTAAATTTAGCGCGTTAGTTGCCAGTAACGACGATATGGCGATAGGTGCGATGAAAGCGTTGCACGAGCGCGGCGTAGCGGTGCCAGAGCAGGTGTCAGTTATCGGATTCGATGATATCGCAATTGCCCCCTACACCGTTCCGGCGCTCTCCAGCGTAAAAATTCCGGTGACTGAGATGATTCAGGAAATTATTGGACGGCTGATTTTTATGCTCGATGGCGGGGATTTCTCACCGCCGAAAACCTTCAGCGGAAAACTGATCCGCCGCGACTCACTCATTGCTCCTTCGCGATAAACATTGTCATCACATGTCATCGTCACTAGTGTCGATGACATCGTTTTTCCTGCATTACAGAAATTAATTTCCTTAAATAACAGTAAATTAAAAACTGGCATGATTTGTGAATGTATCGGCGCATTAACTGTCATTGCTGGAGAATTTGATGAACCGTTTCATCATTGCTGACGCGAGTAAATGTATTGGTTGCCGTACCTGTGAAGTGGCGTGCGTGGTTTCTCATCAGGAAAATCAGGACTGTGCATCGCTGACCCCGGAAACATTTTTACCGCGTATCCATGTCATTAAAGGTGTGAACATTTCCACGGCGACAGTTTGCCGTCAGTGTGAAGATGCACCGTGCGCTAACGTCTGCCCGAATGGTGCTATCAGCCGTGATAAAGGGTTTGTTCATGTGATGCAGGAACGTTGCATTGGTTGCAAAACCTGCGTTGTGGCTTGCCCGTATGGTGCGATGGAAGTGGTGGTACGTCCGGTGATCCGCAACAGCGGCGCGGGTCTGAATGTACGGGCTGACAAAGCCGAAGCCAATAAATGCGACCTGTGCAACCATCGTGAAGACGGCCCGGCGTGTATGGCGGCTTGCCCGACTCATGCGCTGATTTGTGTCGATCGTAATAAACTTGAACAACTGAGCGCAGAAAAACGCCGCCGTACGGCGCTGATGTTCTAAAAATCTTACAGAACTGTTCTGGCATCAAAGGAATTCCCGGAAATATTCGTAGAATACGGAGCGGGCGGTATCGCCGACCTGTGACTGCCGGATGCGACGCTGTCGTGTCCGGCTGGGCGGGTTACGCAATTCATGATGGCGGGAATAACTCAATGGCAAAAAACACATCTTGCGGTGTCCAACTGCGTATTCGTGGCAAAGTGCAGGGCGTCGGTTTTCGTCCGTTTGTCTGGCAGCTGGCACAGCAATTAAATCTTCACGGCGATGTCTGTAATGACGGCGATGGCGTAGAAGTCCGGCTGCTGGAAGACCCGGAAACGTTTCTTGTTCAATTGCATCAGCACTGCCCGCCGCTGGCGCGTATTGATAGCGTCGAGCGTGAGCCGTTTATCTGGTCACAACTGCCCACCGAGTTCACTATACGCCAGAGCACAGGCGGCACCATGAATACGCAAATTGTTCCCGATGCCGCTACTTGCCCTGCCTGCCTTGCCGAAATGAATACCCCAGGCGAACGGCGTTATCGTTATCCGTTTATCAACTGTACCCACTGCGGCCCGCGTTTCACCATTATTCGCGCCATGCCTTACGACCGCCCGTTTACCGTGATGGCGGCGTTTCCGCTGTGTCCGGCCTGTGATAAAGAGTACCGTGACCCGCTCGATCGTCGCTTCCACGCCCAGCCGGTGGCCTGCCCGGAGTGTGGCCCGCATCTTGAATGGGTAAGTCATGGTGAACATGCGGAACAAGAGGCGGCATTACAGGCGGCTATCGCACAGTTAAAAATGGGCAACATTGTCGCCATCAAAGGGATTGGCGGATTTCATCTTGCCTGCGATGCACGTAACAGTAACGCGGTGGCGACACTTCGGGCGCGCAAACATCGCCCGGCGAAACCGCTGGCGGTCATGTTGCCAGTGGCTGACGGTTTACCAGACGCTGCGCGCCAGTTGCTTACCACGCCCGCCGCGCCGATTGTGCTGGTGGATAAAAAATACGTTCCTGAGCTTTGTGATGATATCGCCCCTGACCTTAACGAAGTCGGGGTAATGTTGCCTGCGAACCCGCTCCAGCATTTGCTGTTACAGGAACTGCAATGCCCGCTGGTGATGACCTCCGGCAACCTGAGCGGTAAACCACCAGCTATCAGCAACGAACAGGCGCTGGCGGATTTGCAGGGCATTGCCGACGGATTCTTGATACATAACCGCGACATCGTGCAGCGGATGGATGATTCGGTGGTGCGCGAAAGCGGCGAAATGCTGCGCCGTTCGCGGGGGTATGTGCCGGATGCGCTGGCTTTGCCTCCGGGCTTTAAAAATGTTCCGCCTGTGCTGTGTCTCGGCGCGGATCTGAAAAATACCTTCTGCCTGGTGCGCGGTGAACAAGCGGTGTTGAGTCAGCATCTGGGCGATTTAAGTGACGATGGCATCCAGATGCAGTGGCGCGAAGCGTTACGCCTGATGCAAAACATCTACGATTTCACCCCGCAATACGTTGTGCATGACGCACATCCGGGCTATGTCTCCAGCCAGTGGGCGCGCGAAATGAATCTGCCGACGCAAACGGTGCTGCATCATCATGCCCACGCAGCGGCGTGTCTGGCAGAGCATCAGTGGCCGCTGGATGGCGGTGATGTCATTGCTTTGACGCTCGACGGTATCGGTATGGGGGAGAATGGCGCTTTGTGGGGCGGCGAGTGCCTGCGGGTGAACTATCGCGAATGTGAGCACCTGGGCGGCTTGCCTGCAGTGGCGCTTCCGGGTGGCGATTTGGCGGCGAAGCAGCCGTGGCGAAACCTGCTGGCGCAGTGCCTGCGCTTTGTGCCGGAGTGGCAGAATTATCCCGAAACAGCAAGTGTGCAACAGCAAAACTGGAGCGTGCTGGCGCGGGCCATTGAGCGTGGAATTAACGCGCCGCTGGCGTCATCGTGTGGGCGTTTTTTCGATGCAGTGGCGGCGGCACTGGGCTGTGCGCCAGCCACGTTAAGTTATGAAGGTGAAGCGGCTTGTGCTCTGGAGGCGCTCGCAGCCTCATGCCACGGAGTGACGCATCCGGTGACAATGCCGCGGGTGGACAATCAACTGGATCTCGCCACTTTCTGGCAGCAGTGGCTGAACTGGCAGGCACCGGTTAATCAACGCGCGTGGGCGTTTCATGATGCGCTGGCGCAGGGTTTTGCCGCGTTGATGCGTGAGCAGGCCACGATGCGTGGTATCACTACGCTGGTATTTAGCGGCGGGGTTATTCATAACCGTTTGCTGCGTGCACGTCTGGCGCATTATCTCGCTGATTTCACATTGCTCTTTCCACAGAGTTTACCGGCGGGTGATGGCGGTTTGTCTCTGGGGCAGGGGGTTATTGCTGCGGCGCGTTGGTTAGCGGGTGAAGTCCAGAACGGATAAAACGTGTTGCATTTGGACACCATTGCCGGATGCGGCGTAAACGCCTTATCCGGCCTACACATGCGTCCCCGTAGGTCGGATAAGACGCGCCAGCGTCGCATCCGACATTTTAGGCACAGTAGCCCACCTACA
>ERZ1034973.2072-NODE-2072-length-10556-cov-8.407675_pt1 | contig 10556 bp, 6 predicted proteins | sample MGYA00520686_ERZ1034973 | MGnify/ENA primary metagenome ERZ1034973 (study PRJEB33766, sample SAMN09781775) | gut metagenome | biome: gut microbiome | host: Homo sapiens | place: Madagascar | study: EMG produced TPA metagenomics assembly of the PRJNA485056 data... | reverse complement strand
TAGGCTGCGCGTCGAGCTTCTGCTCAATGGCATCCCACAGACCTTCCGGCACGTCAGCCTCAGCATTGCCGAGCCGCTGTCGCATCTGTTCTGCAAAACCGTTGTGTTTCATATTGTTGCCTTATTGTTGCTTTTTAATGTAATCGTTAATCATCTTGCCGAGCAATTTCTTCGCGTGAAAATATTGCGATGCCGACGAGTTCTCCTTTATCCCGAGCCGTTGCGCTATCTCCTTGTGGCTCATCTGCTCAAACACAAACATGTTGAGCACCACCCTGTAGCCATCGGGAAGCCGCGCAATCATGCTCATGAGCGCCTCGTCGCTCACGCCGCCGATGTCGGGCTCGGGTTCATCGGCAATGTTTGGCAAATCGGAGGTGAAGCTAAGCGTCTTGTTCTTCCGCAGAAAGTCGAGCGACATGTTTGCCACGATGCGCCCCATCCACGCCTTCAGCGACCCTTCACCGCGGTAAGAGAAAGAGCCTATTGATGTGAAGATTTTGACAAAGCTGTCTTGCACAACATCTTGCACATCGTCCCTGTCCGGAACATATCGCAGCGCAACGGCCATGACATATCCCGAATAGCGGTCGTAGAGCGTGCGCATGGCTGTGCGGTCGCCCTCCTTTATCCTACTTACGAGCAGCTCTTCTGCTTCCAAAATCTCCTTGTTATTAAAGTTTCGCATGTTTATAGCCACGCGAAACCCACATCATTTTTTCTTTGTTGTTGTTGTAAACGTAATCTGCAAGTCGGCATCCACGGTCTCACACAGTTCACCTTTGCTGTCAAGAAGCTCCACCTTAAGCAGCGGAAACACCATGCTGTAGACGCCCGACACTTTCGAGAACGTGGCGTTGGGATAAGCCGTTTGCTGCCCCGAGGGCTGTGCCATATACAAGATTGCCGAATAGGTTTTTCCGTCAACGGTTGCCTTTGTGAGCCATTGGCTTGCTCCAAGCTTCATGTAGACGGCGTGTTGCGAATAGCCAATGTTGTTGTAAGGCACCACATAGCCCTTGTCAGCATCACACTCCACGTTACGGTGTGGCATGGCCATGCGCAAGATGGCAGCGTAGGGGACGGTCGAGAGGTCGAAGCCCGTAGTGTAGACACCCACCTCGCCCTTGCCGGCATAATGATTGCCTACCTTCCACTCGCCCTCATATCGTGCCACCAAGGTGGTGGCATTCGGGTCGCCAAGCCACTCGTTCTCTTGTGCCTCATCGCTACAGCCTGTCACGAACACAGCCAAAGCCATGAGCAGATATGTCGTTATTTGTTTTATCGTCATTGCTGTCTATAAAAAATTTTCCTTCGTTTTTAATAACGAAACGTAAGCGAAAGAAAAATCTTGCATGACGCCAACTTATTTTTTATTTTGAACACCTACTTATAACGCTTGCTGTTCATCTGTCCCACCTCGTCGTAGAGCGTCTGCAAAATGGCCTTGCCCTTCTGCACGCGCACGCTGTCGCCCTCGGGAGCCACGTTGAAGAACACCTTGTTCGAGGCGTTGTCGTAAACGCTCACGCCCGTGTTGTCGAGGAAGCAGAAGCCGTTGACAAAACTGTAGAACGCGAACGGATAGGTGTAGCTCTCGCTCAGCACATTACGGCTGAACAAGAAGTTGTCGTGCTTCAGACCGAGCTGTGCCAAGAGCGTGGCGGCAAGGTCGGTCTGGTTCATGATCTTCTCAACCGTCATCTTCTGGCGCACGGCACCTCCCGTCCAGATCATCGGTATGCGGAAGAAGCGCGGACTGAACCTCTCGCCCTCCTTAGGATAAGGTATGCCGTGGTCGGGCAGCAGGACGATAAGCGTGTTCTTCCACTGTTTGGTCTTGCGGAAGCGTCTTATAAACTCGCCAATGCAATGGTCGGTGTAGGCAAAGGCGTTGAAATGGGCATCTTCAAACTTCTTGTACGGCACCTCAAACGGCTCATGGCTGCTCAGCGTGAGGAACGTTGTGAACCACGGTTTCCTGCTGTTCTCGCGCTTCTTGAGCATGTCGTAGAGATGGTTGAAGGTTATGCCGTCGGGCACACCCCACTTGCTGTAGTTGCGCTCGGTCAGGGAGAAGTCGTCCTGCGATGTTATATTTTGGAATCCTCCAGCACGCAGATAACCCTGCATGTTGGTGAAGTTGATGTCGCCGCCATAGAGGAAGTCGGTCTCATAGCCCGCCTGTCCCAACGTGTTTGCGATGTTGGGCAACTGCTGGCAGAGGTTTGACACCTTCATGAGCGACAGCGTGGGCAAGCCGGGGAAGCCGCTGAACGTACATACGGTGCCTCGGTCTGTACGGAAGCTGTTGGCGAAGATGCGCGAGAAGAACACGCCGTTGTCGGCCAGACTCTCAAGGTTGGGCGCCACACCCTTCTCGCCGCCAAGACGTTCAATCATCGTGGCGCCGAAGCTCTCCATGAAGATCACGAGTATGTTGGGGCGCTGCGTTTCGAGCACCTGTGTGGTGTTGGTGTCGTTGGTGTCATACAGGCCCTTCATGAGCTGTGCGCGTCGCTGCTCGTCATAGAAGTTGAACTCGTCCTCATAGCGTGCCTGTCGTTCTGTGCTTGCAAACAGGTTGAAAGCCGGGTTTATGGCCGAGAGGTTCAGATACTGGTCGTTGCTGAAATAGGCATCGCCCACATTGGCTGTAGACACGCGGAAGCCTCCTCTTATAACAAGAAAGAGCAACGCGCCCAAGGGTAGAGCGCACAGCGTGGCAACGAGCTGCTGACCTATCATGTTTATCTTTTCAAGAATCTTCGGGGTGATGAGCCACAGCAGAGCGCTCATCACGGCAGTCAGCCCAACGATCATGCCTATGCGTGCAGCTATGTAACCGCCCGACACGCTGGCCATGGCGTTCTTCGGCGAGTCGATATAGATAAAAATTGACGCGTCAAGCTTGCTCTCCCAGAACGAGAACAGCGACATGTCGCCAACGAAGATGGCACTTATGAGGAGCATCACGATGACATAATAGGGCGTCATGACCTTGCGGAACGGCAGATGCCGGTACCACACCGATACCACGGTGAGCAGGAACGGCAGGATGGTGAGGTAGCCCGTGGTGGTGGCATCCAGTCCGGCGCCATGCCACATGACGCTCAGATAGTCGGTCAGCGCATAACTCTTAGATGTGTTCACGGCCATGAACACAGGCTTTTGTATGAGGAAGAATCCCCACACCAGCAAAAAATAGGATAAAAGATATTTTATTCTGTTCCACATATATCAAGACTCAAAAAAAATGAAAAACAAATAATGCAAACCGAGAGCAGAGATGCAAGCTTGCTTGCGAGCTCTGCCGAGGTGCAGCTTATTTTTTGCAAAGATAATGCAAATAAATCAATTTGCCTACAATAAATTGCTCAATTGACATATTTTTCGTAATTTAGCCACAAAATTGGAAAAACTCATAACTTTTCACCACAACTGCAAACAACAAACATAGCGAAAATGGACAACAAGACAACATACGACAACGAAAAGACAGAACAGCTGTTTCGCCGTGACCTGCACGGCTACCTCACGTCTATAGGACAAGTGGATGAACGTCTGCCCGAAGCTCCCGACCTTGAGGAGCTGTGGCCCAAGCTGGCACAGAGCTACATGCCCGACGGCGTGAGAGAGTTTACCGCCTACCCCACCGCCTCGCTCGGGTGGATGATGTATATCGGCATGGCCGTGGCGAAATATTGGGATGAAGATTGGGCGTTATACAGTAAGGTGGAGGACCTGTACAAGTATCTGCGCGACCGCATCGATTTCGACCACATGGACGAATACATTCTTCGCCAGGTGCTCCTGCTCACGCCCGAGGCTGAGCACAAGGTCAACGACACCGTGGCCGAGTGTGCCTCACGAACCTACAACGCCATCATGCACCTGCACCTTGAGCCAGGCACGCCCGAAGCCTTCCGCACCTATGTTGCCGCCCTCCATCAGCTCTACCTCATGGGCGTGGCCATGGAACTTAACGCGTTGGGCTATCACATGACGAAAATGTAAAAAAACAACAAATAACCAAAAAATCATGATTAAGACAAAAAATCTATTACTGACAATCGCGCTCGCCGTCCTCGCCGTCGTTCAAGGCTGGGCACAGGAGCCGTTCACCTTTGCGCAAGTCACCGACATCCACCTCAACAGCAACGACCCCAAGCCGTTGGAGTATCTCAACATGACCATTGCCGACATCAACAAGAACCCCAATGTCGACTTTGTGCTCATCACGGGCGACCTTGCCGACAACGGCGACAACGCCTCGCTGGAGCAGCTTGCCGATGCCTTGAAGGCCCTGAACAAGAAATATTATGTGCTCACGGGCAACCACGAGACGACATGGAGCGAGTCGGGCATGGCAAAGTTTAGCCAGCTGTTCGGCAGCGAACGCATGGAGTTTGAACACAAGGGCACCCTCTTCCTCGGCTTCACCTCGGGCCCGTTCATCAAGATGGCGCTGGGCCATGTGGCACCACAAGACATCAGTTGGGTCTGCGACGAGGTGCGCAAAAACGGCCAGGGCAAGAAGGTGTTCATTGCAACCCACTACCCCATGCTCAAGGGCGACCTCGACAACTGGTACGAGGTGACCGATGCCTTCAGAAAACTTAACGTCAAAGCGTTCATCGGCGGCCACTACCACCGCAACAAGGCGTTCTTCTATGACGGCATTCCGGGCTTCCTCTCACGCTCCAACCTCAAGGACGGCAACGGCAAGGTGGGCTACAGTCTGTGGAATGTTACCGCCGACTCGCTCACCGTGGCAGAGAAAAACGTCGGCGAGGAGCCTCGTCCCTGGGGCGGCATCTCGCTGAAGAAGCAATATTATGACCCTCAGGGACATGCAGACGAATATCCCGACTTCAGCTGCAACGCCAAGTATGCCGACAAAGTGGGCGAGAAATGGCGCGTGAAGAGCGGACGAAGCATCTACGCCTCTGCCGTGTGCTGGAAGAACAGCGTGTTCGTGGGCGACGTGACGGGCCGCATGACAGCTTACGACAAGGCCACGGGCCATGAGGGCTGGCACTTCCAGGCCGACAAGAAGATTGTCGGCACACCAGCCGTGATCAACGGCACCGTGGTCTTCGGCACCACGGGCGACCGCATATATGGTCTTGATGCCCGCACGGGGCGCGAGCTGTGGCAGATCACGACCGACCTGCCCGTCATGGGCGCCGTGGCTACAGACGGCAAGACGGCCTTCATTGGCGGCAGCGACCACAAGATGCACGCCATCGACGCACGCACAGGCAAGGAGCGCTGGACCTTTGACGGCGTGAAGGGTTACATCGTGACACGGCCCTTGCTCACACAGGGCATGGTGGTGTTTGGCGCATGGGACAGCAACCTCTACGCTCTCAGCGAGAAAGACGGCAAGCTGCTGTGGACATGGAAGCACCCGAAGGGCGGTCTTCACTACTCGCCGGCACAGGTGTGGCCCGTGGCAAACAAGGAGGCCATCTTCATTGCCGACCCGCAACGCGCCCTCACGGCCATCGGTCTGAAGGACGGCAAGACACTGTGGCGCACGTTCCAGTCGAAGGTGCGCGAGAGCATAGGCATGTCGGCTGACCGACAGCGCATCTTCGCCAAGACCATGCAAGACAGCATCGTGTGCTACAAGGCCACGGCAACAGAGCCTATGGAGCTGTGGGCTACCAACTGTGGCTTCGGCTACGAGCATGCGTCGACCATGATGCCTGTTATCGACGGCACGGTCTACAGCAGCACCAAGGAGGGGCTCATCCTGGCTCTTGACGACAAGACGGGGCTTCTGAAATGGACCTACAAAGTGGGCAACTCGCTCGTGAACACCGTCACCACCGCCGACAAGCAGCACATCATCACCACCTCTACCGATGGCGACATCGTGATGCTGGAGAGCAAGCTGTAAGGAAAAAATTTTGGGATAAATGGGTGAAAGCAAGGCTACAGCCAAGCTTTCGCCCATTTTTAGTTTGTTCCAAACAATAATCGCCTTGCTTTCACACCCCCATTATCTCAAGTTTTTTGCTCAATTGAACCGTTAATACACCAAACATAATTTTTGCAGATTCTCTTCAAAGCGATTTTTATCTATAGCGTTATTCTTAAGCGCAGAACGATAGTTGTATATCGTTTGTGGCGAGTAAGACAAGATACCCGCAATCTTTGCACTTTCAGTAATGCCCAAACGTATCAAGGCAGCTACGCGCAAGTTTGGGGTGAGTTCGTCTTCGTTTTGAAGCTGTATTTGTGCCTCGGGTACGAGCAAAGTGTTCAGCTCTGTTATAAACGAAGGATAGAGCGACAAGAATATTTTATCAAACTGTAAAAAGAAATTCTGATTCGCTTCCACAGTACGTTTTGACGAAGAAAGCATGCTCAACAATTCCTGTTGCTGATTGGCCTTGATTTTCCTGATAACCAACTTACGCAAGTTGTCTAATCTCTCAATATATTGATAGCAAAGATTAATATAAGCATTTGCCATATTCTCACGCTTTGCAATGGTATTTGCAAGTTCTGCATTCGAGTTTGAGAGTTCGGTATTCGTATTTGAAAGATCTGTATTTGTATTTGAAAGATCGGTGTTCGTCTTTGAGAGCTCGGTGTTCGTCTTTGAGAGCTCGTTGTTCGTCTTTGAGAGTTTGGTGTTCGAGTTTGTAAGTTCGATGTTCGTCTCTGAGAGCTCAATGTTCGTCTTTGAGAGCTCGGTGTTCGTCTTTGAGAGCTCAGTGTTCGTCTTTGAAAGCTTAGTGTTCGTCTTTGAGAGCTCAGTGTTCGAGTTCGTTAGCTCGGTGTTCGAGTTCGTTAGCTCGGTGTTCGTCTTTGAAAGCTCGGTGTTCTTTTTTGAGAGATCAGTGTTCGAGTTCGTTAGCTCGGTGTTCGTCTTTGAGAGTTCTGTGTTCGAGTTTGTAAGCTCGGTGTTCTTTTTGGAGAGCTCAGTGTTCGAGTTCGTTAGCTCGGTGTTCGAGTTCGTAAGCTCGGTGTTCTTTTTTGAGAGCTCGGTGTTCGAGTTCGTTAGCTCGGTATTCGTCTTTGAGAGTTCGGTATTCGAGTTCGTTAGCTCGGTGTTCGAGTTCGTAAGTTCGGTATTCGAGTTTGTAAGAGCCTTATTATCCTTTGCCTGTTGACTATTAATATTGTATAACTGTTCAGTCAAGGCTTTCAGTTTCTGCTCATTTTGTTTCAGCAGTCGGTTTTTCCGCTTAACATAAACCATAATGAAGACAACCACGCCCAACAGCACAGTGATACAAGCCAACGCCGATTTATGCCAAACGGCTTGCAGTTCAAGTTTATCAGCGTAGGCAGACAATATAAAGTTAAAGTTATTATACAACTCAACGCGTCGTAGGCGGTTATTCACCCCATTGGCATCTTTTAATGAAAGGCTTATATACTCTTGCGCTTTGTCTACATCTTTGTTTTTGTAAAGCAGCAAGCCCAAATCTTGAAGAGACATGCTCTCTTTGGTAGATGTCATCACGTTGCTCATGGCAGAAAGAAGCAGGTAGCGTTCTTGCAGCTCAAATTGTTTATTCTTGCGATAAGCCTTCGACAAAATATAGGCCGACATTCCATACATGTCGCTATTGGGTTTTGACAGGCTCATGGTCTTCTTAAGATAGGTGCTTATGTCATGAAGAGACCCATTCGAGTAATAGAGCTGTATCCCTTTTAAATAATAATACTGTGCGTCTCGCTTCGGATAATAACACAGAGCCTTATTAATATACTCGTTAAAGAGCTTTTTATAATGCTCACTAAACTCGGAGTTCTCACAATAAGCGTTCAGGTTAAAATAAAGTGCGCATTGGGCACAATTGTAAAGATAATTTTGGTTGGTGTCAGATGGCGGGATATTGAGCTGTTCAAGACACTGTTTGGCCTCAATATAAAAACCTCTTAAAACATACAATCGGGCCTTGAGCATCTGAAACTTGTTATAATAGACCTGATTGTTTGTTTGCCGGGCCAGGTGTGTTCCTTTTTGAACATACACCATAGCCGAATCGTAAATGAATGGCGTATAGCCATGAACCAACTTTTCATACAAGCGCAACTTTTCCTCAGCGTCGGTTATGTAGGCGGCGCTAAGCTTAATGTCTTTAAGTTCCTTTTCTTTAAGGACATAATAGTCGGCCCGATGAGCAATGACAGAGTCTAACTGTTGATATAGTGTTTTATTGTCGGCCTGGGCGCGAAAGGCCGAAAAGCAAATGGTAATAAGTATTATTAATAATCGCATGGCAAATTATTTTTGTTAAGATAATAGTGTTAATGGTTTGTTTTACTACAAAATTATAAATTATATTCTAAATACAAGCATGTTTTCGCATCTTTTTCGGGGGGGGGTAATTTTTATGATGCTACTTTGTTACAATTTAAAAGTTGCATAACCTATTGACTTGCCGACCGTTACAACAAACCATCAATATTAGAAACCTACTTAACACCTACACTACATTTTTTTACTTACATTTTATAAATACCTTTGCACCCCGAAAAAAGATTGTCGCACAAAACGCTACCTGAAAAAGAACATTCAGGCAGACAATAAGGATAATAAAATAATTTGATTACTCAATTTTATAAAGATGTTTAAAAAGTTGACATGTAATTTTTTTTTAATTGCTACATTCTTGCTCGTTACCTTGCCTATGGGTGCAGCAACCATAGATGGCGGAGGCAAAATAGAGAAGAAGGTTTGGCAGGATTCAGACCCTAACAACAAGGAGAATTATTTTAACAACCGTCGTGCACTCGTAGGCCCCGGTTGTATGATCAACAGCCTTTTCGATGGCGTTGAAGTGGTTTCAGGAACAAAAGACCTTCAGAACATTTGTAATGATGATTTGGATGATTATGCTACGATTCCTGCTCTTGTTGGCGCTACCGTTGTAGCAAGTCCAATTATCAGCGTGAAGGACAATCAGCATTGTTATGCTGGTGGTACAGAGGCTGGTTTTGTCATTTGTGCAAAATCAAATGCAAGCATCCTTACTCTCGATTTAGCAAAGTTCTATCAAATACAGTTTCTTAAGGACGGCAAAGCGGTAGGCAAACTCCAGCCTATTTCTACAGGCAAATCAGTCACCGGACTTGGTTTGTCGTTGCTGACAATTCCTGGCTCCAATCAGGTAAACAAATTGTATATGGCTACTGCCCCTGGAGATTTTGATGAGATTAAGCTCGTTCAGTGTGGCGTTGATGCTAAAGTGCTCTCTGCTATAAATATCAAGTATGCGTTTGTAGGCAAGGCTCGTGAGTATACTATTACCAACAACAAGGAGAATGGCATCGCCAAATACGCCCAGGAACAAGGCCGAAAGAACATCACACTGGACTGCGACGGAGTTAGCCACTTGGTGAGCAAAAAAGAAAATGTCATTGATGAAGACCTGACAAATAGCTTTGACATAAATGCCCTCAATCTTGTTTTGGTTCAGTTAGGATCACGACCCATTAAGGTCATTGCCAAACCTTCCGACAATCAGGAAGCCTTTCCTGCAAATACGGAGGTGGGATTCAAATACGCAAGCTCAGCCCTTTTGAATCTGAAGTTGGGCGATGGCATCCGCTTGACTTTCTTCAACAAGGAAGGCACGAAGATAGGGCACAAAGTTATATCAACCACCGTATTGGGTCTGGGTCTTATCAAAAAGTCAACAGAAGCCGAGTTGGTAATGAAAGCGCCTTGGGATTTTTCAGCCGTGAAACTGTCTGTCGAAGGGCTTAATGCGGGCTTGACTGGCACAAACAAGGTTTACTACGCCTTTGTGCGCATGGCTCCCGATGCTGCTTCTCATCATTGCCCAATCAATGCCACATCAAGCCGCGACGTGTCTGGAAGTGTCAATCAGTTCCAGTTGCAGCACAACAAGGATGTTGATGTGACATGGTCTGTCCAGAGCTATCCGGAGGGTGCCGCTGATGTTGAAGTGGTTCCCACATCAGGCTTGGTAAGCAATTTGTCTCTTCCCGGCAAGTATGTTTTCCGTGCGACAGCAGCGGATGGTTGCTATGAAGAGACTACCCTCAACTATGCTCCCAAATATGTTGCGGAGGAACACGGAGTGGATATCCTTGTCAATAAGGAGGGTGAGGAGCCTAAATATGTGTTGAGCGATAAGTTTGGCGGTGGTTTGCTTCAGATATTCGATGGAATGAAGAACAGATCAGCCATACTTACTACTTCACTCAACGACTTCACATATCGTCAGCCAGGCGTCGAATTGGCAGCCAACAAAGGTCTCGTTGGTATCAAGACTGCTGATGGCTCTAACTTTGCCGATGGTTTGAATGGCAATGCAAGAGCTCTCAATGGCAAGATGAAGGTTGGTTTTGTGGTATCTGCTAAGGCTACTGGACTCGATGCTAATGTGCTTAAGCTCTACAACATCAAACTCTACAATAAAGGCAATGAAGTGACTGGAGACATAACAACCCATTGGGATGCCATTTCTGCGGGACTTATCGGTAAAGAGGAAACTCGCAAGATGTGTCTGAACGTTGATGTGCCTGCGGGCTGTGTGTTTGATGAGATTGTACTT
>ERZ1034973.2071-NODE-2071-length-10556-cov-73.695172_pt1 | contig 10556 bp, 8 predicted proteins | sample MGYA00520686_ERZ1034973 | MGnify/ENA primary metagenome ERZ1034973 (study PRJEB33766, sample SAMN09781775) | gut metagenome | biome: gut microbiome | host: Homo sapiens | place: Madagascar | study: EMG produced TPA metagenomics assembly of the PRJNA485056 data... | reverse complement strand
AATCCTCATCAGAGAATTGCCCTTAGGTTGTTGATCCAGAGCGCCTTATCTTGCCGGATGCGGCGTGAACACCTTACTCGGCCTATAGGAATGTGCAGAATCACCCTGTAGATACTGTGTTCTTAAAACGCGGTCTTTGAAAACCCAGTCATCTCCTGCAGGCCCATTTCGCGGCCCAGTGCGGTCATTGGGTGCACAACGACCAGTCCGCGAACACTTTTCTTCAGCTTGCCCATATCAGCCTGCTCTTTTTTGGTAATTGCGCGCTGAAACGGCATCTTCATCAGCTTCTGTGCTTCTTTACTCAGTTTTTGGCTATGAACTTCACGCAGGCGAGCAATTTCTGCTTCCAGCGTGGCTTTCTCTTTTTCCAGCTCGGCATATTTGTCTGCGGCTTCAACCAGCGACAGATCGGCCTGCTGGTGGCGGATGGCGTCCAGGCGATCGCTGAGACGTTTGATTTCGTTTTTTTCGACTTCTTTCATGTGATGGCTTCTGATAAAGATAAATTTATAGCCCCTAGTATGCGCGACCAGGTGCTTTGTTCACAACTGATGACATTGTAATAGTTCTGCAACGTAATCATTAACATGCTCAAAAACTACGCAATTCGTTGATTAATTAAGAAATCTATAGAAAAAAGATAATAAACAGCAGCGGATGATTATTGAGGATTCAGCACGTTTTCCTTAATGTCATCTTTACCGGGAACCTAAACTAAAATTGGCGGCCGCGCATTCCCGGCGCGGGGTAATACGGAGATATCATCATGGGCAAATTAGGTGAAAACGTTCCGCTTCTTATCGATAAAGCCGTAGATTTCATGGCATCAAGCCAGGCGTTCCGGGAGTATCTGAAAAAACTTCCTCCCCGTAACGCGATTCCGTCCGGAATACCCGATGAAAGCGTGCCGTTATATCTACAACGTCTGGAGTATTATCGTCGGCTTTATCGGCCGAAGCAGGTAGAGGGGCAGTAAGCAGACGTTGCTTACTTTTGAAAGGCTTTTTTTAAGCTGATTCTGGAAATCAGCTCAGTCAGTGAAAGGACCATTGTTGATCGCACAGCCTGTTGATAGCGCTGAATTTGCATTGCATACAAACTGGAGTCTGCTGGTTCAAACTGTGGCGGCGGTGGTAACGCCGCCACGCAGTGCAGTTCACCAAAGGGTCCAAGGATTTCGTCGTCGGTAAAGGCGTACTCGTTGCCGTCGTGATTTAGCTCTTCACGCAATGCCATCAGCAGTTCCGCATCTTCGTATTCCTGGCGGTTAATGACGCCCAACCCGTAAATGAGTTTTAAACGCACAGAAAGATCGCCCAGCGGACCATCGCCGTCGAGTAACGGTTCTACAGCATACTTCACCGCGTAATCGTCTTTGCGGAATACCTGAAGCACCAGAAGATTTACCGCCTCGGTCAGGAGCTCGACGGCGGTGATCAGAAAGCTTCGCACGGTTTTGCCAGCATTCAGACGCTCAAGCACACGGTTTTCAAAGGCCTGGGTTTGTTCCATTGTTGCCTGCATATCTGACAATCTGTTATTCGGGCGCAGGGTGTCCTGCGCCTGGTCCACCATTATTGCATTGCTTTATAAGCGGTTACCGCCTCGGATACAACCTCGCTGTTGGCATCAAGACCGGAAATCTGTGCCAGCGCCGCCTGCGGACCTTTGTCAGCGATCAGTGCTGCCAGTTCCTGAGCCTGCGGATCATCTTCACTGCGGAAGTGCATTGCAGCGGCAATACCTTCAATCAGGTTTTTATGTGGCAGACCATATTCCAGCGTACCGAGCAGTGGCTTGATCAGACGGTCGCCAGCACTCAGTTTACGCAGCGGCTGACGGCCTACGCGCTCTACATCATCTTTCAGATACGGGTTCTCAAAACGACCGAGGATTTTCTGGATGTACGCCGCATGCTTGTCAGCGTCAAAGCCGTAGCGCTTGATCAATACTGCACCACTTTCTTCCATCGCACCTTTTACCACCGCGCGGATTTTCTCGTCGAGAATCGCGTCACGAATGGTCTGATGACCGGCCAGTTTTCCGAGGTACGCGGTTATAGCATGACCCGTGTTCAGGGTGAAGAGTTTACGTTCGACAAATGCCATCAGGTTGTCGGTTAACTCCATGCCTGGGATGTTCGGCAGTGCGCCTTTGAACTGCGTTTTATCGACAATCCATTCGCTGAAAGTTTCTACCGTCACTTCCAGCGGATCGTTAGTTGCCGAAGCCGAAGGCGGTACGATGCGGTCAACGGCGGAATCGACAAAGCCAACGTGTTCTTCTACCCACGCTTTGGCGTCTTCCGGCAGGGCGTTCATCACATGGCCTTTCAGCTGCGTGGTACCGCGTACCATGTTTTCACAGGCGATGATGTTCAGCGGGGATTCATTACCTTGTTCTTTACGTTTCACCAGCCCTTTGGCGATTGCCGGAGCAATACGTTCCAGCACAACCGGGCCAACGGCGGTAGTGACTAAATCAACCTGAGCAATCAGATCAACGACATCATCACCAATGCTGCTGACAGCATTGACGCCGGAAACGGTATCTACCTGCTCGGTTTCACCAACCACATGTACCTGATAGCTATGACGGGCATTCAGGGCATCAAGTACCACCTGATTGACATCGGCAAACGTCAGTTGGATACCCGCGTCTGCCAGCAGTTTACCGATAAAGCCACGACCGATATTACCTGCGCCAAAATGTAATGCTTTCATAGTATTAACCTTCATCAATGTTTTTACCCGAGAGGGCTGGGGTGAGGCTTTTCCCTCACCCAAACCCTCTCCGTGAGGAGAGGGGCAGCGCCGGATGCGGCGTAAGCGCCTTATCCGGCCTACAAGAACGTGCAAATTCAACAAATTGTGATGCATCCTGTAGGCCTGATAAGCGTAGCGCATCAGGCAATTAACCCCACCTTCTCCATGTGGAGAGGGTGGGATTGGATTACTTACGACCTGCCAGCAGTTCCAGCACTTCATCCACGCTGGTGGTGTGTGCCAGACGCTCGATGACGGACTCATCATCCAGTGCATTGGTCAGGCTGGTGATAACCTGAATGTGCTCGTTGTTACGGGCAGCAATACCAATCACCAGACGGGCAATGTCATCTTCTTCTTCACCGAAGCGCACGCCTTCCGGGTACTGGCAGAACACGACGCCCGTTTTCAGTACGCGATCTTTCGCTTCAACCGTACCGTGTGGCACCGCGATAGACTCACCCAGATAAGTCGGGGTCAGTTTTTCACGATCCAGCATCGCCTGAACGTATTCCGGCTCAACGTAACCGCCTTTCACCAGCTGCTCGCCAGCAAAACGAATCGCTTCTTCTTTGGTTGCCGCTTTGCGACCGAGGAAGATGTTCTCCGCGCCTAGCTTGAACAGGTTAGCACTGGAATCGTCAAAGCTGTCTTTCAGGCTGTCTTTTACTTTCTCTTCGTTTGCCGTGTGGCGTTGGGCAGCAACCAGACGTTCGGTCAGGCTGGTGTACAGGCCGCTGTCGAGGAAGTTGGTCAGCGAAATATGCTGTGCCTGCGGAACCTGGCGCATAGCGCGTTCGGTCAGGTCACGGTGAGTGATGACGAGGTCCACATCTGGCGGCAGGTTGTTGATCGCGCTGTTAGTAACAGAAATCTGCGACAGACCTGCATCCTGAATTTTCTTACGCAGAACGCCTGCGCCCATCGCACTGGAACCCATACCGGCGTCACAGGCAACGATGATTTTACGTACGTGGCTCAGGTCGTTAGTCACATCGCCAGCAGACAGCGGAGATGCGCCTTTAGACTCAGCTTTCATGTCCTGCATACGACGAGTTGCTGCTTCAATATCATCTTCTTCTTTCACTTTGCTGGTTTTCAGCAAAATAGCAGAGACAACGAAGGAGACAGCCATCGCCGCACACACACCCGCGATGTTAGCGAAGTAAGCACCTTTTGGTGTCATCGCCAGTACAGCAAGGATAGAACCCGGAGATGCCGGAGAAACCAGACCACCGCCCAGGATAGTCAGCGTGAACACGCCAGTCATACCGCCGAGGATGACTGCGAGGATCAGACGCGGATTCATCAGCACATACGGGAAGTAGATTTCGTGGATACCACCCAGGAAGTGGATGATTGCCGCACCGCCCGCAGACTGTTTAGCGCTACCACGACCAAAGAACATGTACGCCAGCAGCACGCCCATACCTGGACCTGGGTTAGCTTCAATCAGGAAGAAGATGGATTTACCCAGTTCATGGGACTGCTGAATACCCAGCGGCGAGAAGATACCGTGGTTAATGGCGTTGTTGAGGAACAGGATTTTCGCCGGTTCAACAAAGATAGACGCCAGCGGCAGCATGTCATGGACAACCATGAAGTTAACGCCCGCAGCCAGCATTTTGGACAGGGCTTCAACAATCGGGCCAATGCCGAGGAATGCCAGAATAGCGAGGATCATCCCGATGATGCCTGCGGAGAAGTTATTCACCAGCATCTCAAAACCGGATTTGATCTTACCGTCTACCCAGCGGTCGAAGTGCTTAATGCACCAGCCGCCCAGCGGACCTGCAATCATAGAACCGAGGAACATCGGCATGTCTGCGCCGACGATAACGCCCATGGTGGTGATGGCACCGACTACGCCGCCACGTTCGCCGCCTACCAGCTTACCACCGGTATAACCGATCAGCAGCGGCAGGAGATAAGTGATCATCGGCCCGACCAGCTTCGCCAGCGTCTCGTTCGGTAACCACCCTGTTGGAATAAATAACGCGGTGATGATACCCCACGCGATAAACGCGCCGATATTTGGCATCACCATGTTGCTGAGGAAACGACCAAAGCTTTGCACTTTGATCTTAATATCGGATGACATAAAAACACCCCTTCTTATGTTTGCTGTCGCGCAGGCTGGAAGCCCGAGGTTTTTTGTTAATGTGGCGGCAGAGGTAGCCGGACCTTGTAGATACTGCGAAATCTGGCACTGAATCGGTTAACTGTCCAGTCGACGGCCTTTTGTGTGATATCAGTCACATAAATATAGGGGGTAGAGAGGTAATTGACGTGATGCTCATCACAAAACGCTTGTGTAAAAAAGCAACAAGGCGGCGATTTTCGCTAAAAATGGCATTTAAATGTGAGTAGTGTCACATTTTTGTTTTGATGGTTTGTTGAATCTTTGTGATCTGAATCACAAGATATTTTCTTACGGCGTTCACCTGATGTGATCTACAGCATGTTATGCCTTCGTCATACAATCGTTATGTAACTAAGCAACTCATCACCTCTAAAAATTATTCTTTGGTGTTATGGCGAGAATCGCGAACCCGGATTATTGTCAAAATATCAGCCTGACTCCCTTCTGGCTGCCAGCCCAAAAACAACACTGATAAACGTGAATCCGAGGCAGATATGTTTCTAAACTATTTCGCGTTGGGAGTGCTGATCTTCGTCTTTCTGGTGATTTTTTATGGAATCATCGCGATACATGACATCCCTTATCTGATTGCCAAAAAGCGCAACCATCCCCATGCCGACGCTATTCATACGGCGGGCTGGGTGAGCCTGTTTACTCTGCATGTTATCTGGCCGTTTCTGTGGATCTGGGCGACGCTCTATCAACCGGAGCGTGGCTGGGGTATGCAGTCACATGTTGCGTCGCAGGAGAAAGCGACTGACCCGGAAATCGCCGCACTTTCTGACCGAATTTCCCGGCTGGAGCATCAACTCGCCGCCGAGAAAAAGACTGACTATTCCACGTTCCCGGAGATCTAATTATGGATCTATTGATTGTTTTAACTTACGTGGCGCTGGCGTGGGCGGTCTTTAAAATCTTTCGTATTCCGGTGAATCAGTGGACGCTGGCGACGGCGGCGCTGGGTGGCGTGTTTCTGGTGAGTGGTTTGATTTTGTTGATGAACTACAACCACCCTTACACTTTTACCGCGCAAAAGGCAGTGATAGCGATCCCTATCACGCCACAGGTGACGGGAATTGTTACTGAAGTCACTGACAAGAATAATCAGCTTATTCAAAAGGGCGAGGTGCTTTTTAAGCTCGACCCGGTTCGTTACCAGGCGCGAGTTGACAGGCTTCAGGCTGACCTGATGACGGCGACGCATAATATAAAGACTCTGCGCGCGCAGCTCACAGAAGCGCAGGCCAACACCACCCAGGTTTCAGCGGAGCGCGACCGTCTGTTTAAAAATTATCAACGTTACTTGAAAGGCAGCCAGGCGGCGGTGAATCCGTTCTCGGAACGTGACATCGACGATGCGCGGCAAAATTTCCTCGCGCAGGATGCGCTGGTGAAAGGCTCGGTGGCGGAGCAGGCGCAGATCCAGAGCCAGCTCGACAGTATGGTTAACGGCGAGCAATCGCAGATTGTGAGCTTAAGAGCGCAACTTACTGAAGCAAAATATAATCTTGAGCAGACTGTCATTCGCGCACCAAGCAATGGCTACGTCACTCAGGTACTGATCCGCCCAGGCACATACGCAGCTGCCTTGCCGTTGCGTCCGGTGATGGTTTTCATCCCCGAGCAAAAACGGCAAATTGTCGCCCAATTTCGGCAAAACTCGCTGTTACGTCTGAAACCCGGCGATGATGCGGAAGTGGTGTTTAACGCGCTACCTGGGCAGGTGTTTCACGGCAAACTGACTAGTATTTTACCTGTCGTGCCAGGCGGTTCTTATCAGGCGCAGGGGGTATTGCAATCATTAACGGTCGTGCCCGGCACGGACGGTGTGCTGGGAACCATTGAACTGGACCCTAACGATGATATCGATGCCTTACCCGACGGCATCTACGCCCAGGTGGCGGTTTACTCCGACCATTTCAGCCATGTTTCGGTGATGCGGAAAGTGCTGCTAAGAATGACCAGCTGGATGCATTATCTTTATTTGGATCATTGAGGGGGAGGGGGGAGATTATGGAACTTTGCTCCTTGTAAGGACTAATTATTTTTGCATATTACTTCATTAGCTGCGATGATTTTTCTTTAATATTCATTATGTTAATAAGTTCTGGATGAGTGTGCTCTCATTGGATTTTTTATCCGTCTTGTTCTGCCGCAGGATGAGACTATACATCGTCGAGATCGCAATGATGATATGAGTTGTTCCTCCTGCGACGGCTCTAATCAAAAAAGAGCAGGAGTGCTTTTCCATCTATTGCGATGATGGCTTTATTATCTGAAGGATGACAGTCACATTTAAAAAATATTTAATCTATAGATCACAATGTAGGGTCATGGAATATATGTATACAACTATTTTCTTCTTCACTTTTAATTATCGTATTCATTATAAAACTAAGTTAAAAAAACTCCTGGAGAGTGAGTTATTAATATATTTTTAAATAAAATTAAGTTATCATTCATCGATGCACTTTATAGAATCATCAATGGCCATAATAGTACTATTAACTCTCAATTTTATATTTTTATCATCACTACAAATATTAACTGAATTTATATCAATGATTTTTTTATTCTTATCTTTTATTTTATTTACTGTTTCAATGCAATCAGCGGCAAGTTGGAGTGGATTTAGATTTTTCAGATATGGTCTTATGATCTTTCCCTTACTTAATAAATAGCATGTATAGGATTCGGAAAGTCCAGCATCTATTTTGTACCTCATTATATTAGATAAGGATGTGAGAAATTCCTTGTTATCATTCGCAGCCATATATGCCAGTCCGAGTTCAGCCTCTGCGGCCTTACAGGCAAAATAGCTTAGTGAACACGCTTTTCGTCCCTCTTTAGTACTGGCTGATATTAGTGCCCATAATATTGCTTTGTCTGCCAAATCTAACTCTCTCTGAAATTGTCTTGCAGTAACTGCACTCGCAGAAATAGAGAAAAAAATACAATTGTTAATAACCTTGCCATATTTTTTAGTCCGTAACTGTTAATGTGCTATCTGGCTCTGAAAATATTAACTCATTTAATTTTTGCATGTCATTAGATAAACCAGTTATACAACCCTCGGAACAGAATCGAGGTCCTAAAGACGGACCAAAAGCGTTTAAACAACTATGTATTGAAAATCCATTGCGATTATAAGTTCCTGTATTAACTGACGGTACTAATCGTATGCCGTCAGGTTTTCTATTGCTTGCTCCCGGGTCATTAACATTCCAACTCCATAGGCCTTGAGGTATTGGCCATCTATTTATAAATGTGTACAACGGGGATTATTTTTACATTGCATATTATTACCAGAAGCGACTGGAATACTAAGCACATCATAAAAATTATCATCACATGGTATATCTGAAACACACGAAAGCATACCTAAAGTTATGCTGTATAAACAGGTGGCTAATCCCAAGGGGATCGATTCCAGAAATCGGGTTCAACGGATACTGATAAAAATTCCACCTACCTTCCAGCCCAATCGGAGCCTGAGTGTTATACCGCCCCTGCTGCGGTTAATGTTACCGATAATAGTTATAGTACAGCCCTGATTCATCATCATACTACTGCTGCGGCAGTCTGATGAACTATTGCTTTTACGGATTCTCCTTATTCTTCCTTCTATCCATTCGCTTTAGCTTTTTGAGCTCTTGAAGTTTGCTCTTTGCATCAATATTACCGTTATTTACAGCGAATTCCATCCAATAAATAGCTCTATTCAAATTATAATATTCTGATAATGTTGGATTTGTATCTGATAAAAAGACCCCATAATTAAACTGCGCTGTAACATTCCCCTGAGATGCTGATCTTTCCAAGAATCGCAATTGTTTATCAATATTATTTTTAGTAAAGCAGTAATATTGATATAGTCGAAATGATGCCTCTGAATCACCATGTTGTGATTTATACTTCAGTTTCATCAGCTTTTCTTCACTTAAATCATAGGTCATTGCTGTAGATCCCATCACACTTTCGTTTTCTTTTATTTTCACATCAGCACCATGCAATTGACCAATAAGAGAAAAATAAAAAAATAGTAACAAGCATGCTTTCATACATCTACAACCTATCTTATATCACTGGGTTTTTCTGGCGTACCTTGCATATTAGAAATGGGGTGCCCAGATGGCCCATATGTTATCCAATTACCAAGGTCTTTTGTTGTTATAGCCATTAGATCCTTATTTGAATTAAGGTTCGTTGGTGCTGTTAGCACTGTATCCATTTTTAACTTACCATTAGTTCCTCGCCCCCACCACGTCCATAGCGTGTCAGGTCCTATTACATTTGTATGTAACTCTTTAGCTAATTGGCTAGCAAATGAATTTTGTCCTTTACCTGTATTACAAGAAAATAACCAAACTGTCATCCCATCTTTATAATTCCCATCAAATTTAATTAGATATGCTAGATCTTTAGCTGTCATGATACTGCGCGTTGCGGATTCAATAGATGTGGGGGTACCATGCCCCCCGATTGTGAAAACGCCTGGGATATTAATCTCATCAGCTACAGAATGGATAAGATCACTTTCGGGGTATAAATTTATATCAACCAAACCTTGCGGATCTACATTTATGACCGGATTCAACGGATACTGATAAAAATTCCATCCCCCCTTCAGCCCAATCGGATCCTGAGTGATATACCGCCCCTGCAGCGGGTCATAATAGCGGTGGCGGTTGTAATACAGGCCGGACTCCTCATCATACTGCTGCCCCGGCAGGCGGATAAGCTGCTGCAGCTGATGCGGGTTCTCTTCATTCAGCAGGTTGCCCCATTCATCATATTCTGCGCACCACGCTGTTGCCCCTTCCGTGCTGATGAGCGCCAGCGGCAGGCCGCGATGGTCGCAGTGGTACAGGTGGATTTTTCGCGCCGGCGTGTATACCGGGTCCATCTGGCTTTGCATCTGCGCCACCGTCAGGCCGCACGATGCCAGCCAGCGGCGGCTTTCCTCACTCACCCGGTCAGCCAGGATTTCACTTTCCAGCCGGTCGAGCATCTGCACCGTGCCGGCGGGAATCCCCCACTGTGCATAGGCAACTCACGCTATGAACGCTTCAGCTTATCAATAGCGGAAGTTATAATTTCATTGTCATCAAACTTGTACAACATAGTATCTAAAACAGGAAGTAGCGTTTTATCACCTAATTCACCCGCAGCTTCAATGATATCATCATAAACAGTATTTTTTTTTAACTCATCGCATAAAACAGATAAAACCCTTTTATCTTTTCTGTAGGAAAGTCCGATTATTGCTTCAATACGGACTTCCTCATTTTTATCCTGAAGCATCTCCACAAAACAATCCCTAATATCACTATTATCATATTTATTGATATTTATTGCAAATGCGGCCCAGTTTCTGACATCTCCATTTGGATCTTTTAACAGATTAATCAATAGTGGAATTGTTGCTTTATCATTGATAACAGAAATAGCAAATGCTGTAGCACGTCTGACATTAGTCGATTTATCAAAAGCAGTAATTTGAGATTGTTCTACTATTTTAGGTGAATAAATTGGGTTTTTCTTGCATCGCTGAGCCGTTGACTCGATTGCCGTAGCTCGAACGCAAGCGCTCTTATCATTCAATGCCATATTGTTCAAAATATTAAAAACATTATCTTCGCATT
>ERZ1034973.2066-NODE-2066-length-10577-cov-9.339479_pt1 | contig 10577 bp, 8 predicted proteins | sample MGYA00520686_ERZ1034973 | MGnify/ENA primary metagenome ERZ1034973 (study PRJEB33766, sample SAMN09781775) | gut metagenome | biome: gut microbiome | host: Homo sapiens | place: Madagascar | study: EMG produced TPA metagenomics assembly of the PRJNA485056 data... | reverse complement strand
GCCTGTGTCTTCATAATATCTGTATACACTGAACCATAGTCAAAAGGATTAATTCCTTTCTTAACACCATCTTCATTGATATATTCTAACATTTCAATGCCAAGTTTCTTAGCTGTTTCATCTCTGAACTTAATCATTTCCTTAAACTTCCATGTTGTGTTAACATGAAGAAATGGAAATGGTGGCTTCTCCGGGTAGAATGCTTTCATTGCAAGATGAAGCATTACTGAACTATCCTTTCCTATTGAGTAAAGCATAACTGGCTTTTCACACTCAGCCGCCACCTCTCTTATTATATATATTGCCTCAGCTTCAAGCTGATCAAGATGTGATAACTCTGCCATTCTTTTATCCGTCCTTTCTAGTATTTATTAGATTCTTTCTTATTAATTACTATCGTTTCCCTGCTTCCGTCTGTCTTATCTATATTCCAGTTAAGGAAGTCGCCTTTGGAAATAACACTCATCTTACTTCCCATACCTCCCATATCTGCTCCAAGATAAAGTGCGATAGCTTCAAACTTACATTCCTTGATACAAGATGAACATCCCCAGCAGTCCTTAGGATACTTCATATATGCTTTCTTATCTTCTCCCATCTTAATAAGACTTCCCGGACAGACGATACTGCATTGTCCGCAGCCAGCACATTTCTCCTTATTAATTACTATGCTCATATGTCTCACCTCTTCCCACAAGATTTCTATATTTCACTTCTATCCTTCCGTCTACCTTTCTTGTATTAACATACTTAAGCCATTCATCTGACTTCTCTGGGTAATCAAGGTTCTCCGCAAAGCTGTGCCATCTTGTTTCTTTTCTTGCTTTCAAATGTTCTATAAGCACCTGACAGACTGTAAGTCTTTCCTTTAATTCATATACAAACATAAGCTCATGATAATCTTTAGCGTTAGCTTTTTCTGAAAGAGTTTCTATCTGTTCAATCTTTTCTTTGGCAAGCTTAAGCTGCTTTCTATTGAACTGGTAATGACTTCCTATACCACCAGCATATGTATCCATAACCTTCTGCATAGCTTCCTCAAGTTCTTCTGTCGAGAAAATGGTATCTTTATCCTCACGGCTAAGATATTCATTATATTCTTTTATTCTTTCATCAGTAAGCTTGTCTGCATATTCATCAGCTGTACTCTGTGAAAATGCATTCTCTGTGATGTCCGATCTATTCAACTCTTTAACAATATCTTCTGCCGCAATTTCACCTTCTGCCATAGCACCTGTCACATACTTCTGAGGACAGCCTCCTGCAACATCTCCTGCCGCATAAAGACCATTGATTGTTGTCCTTCTGTTAGTATCAACCCAGTAACCACTCGCCGTATGTCCGCCTACAATATAAGGCTCTGTTCCTTCTATCTCAACATTCTGCTCACTTGGGTTCTTTCCAGACTCTATCCATTTAAGTGTCTGGCTTGGTGCCATATTAAGGTATGCTTTCTTTAATGACTCGTCCTGCTCACTGCTTATTCCTTCTGTTCTTAAGTAACAAGGACCTCTGCCCTCAATGTTCTCCCTTACAGTTCCGTATACTCTCTGTGATGTTGTAAGTCCATACCGGTTCTCGTATACCTCACCTAAAGAATTCACCTGCTTTGCACCAACTCCCTGTGCTATTGTTCCTGTAGGAGCTATTGTATCTTTACATCTTAAAGCTATAAAACGCATTTCAAACGTTGTCATCTCTGCACCTGCATTAATACCCATAGCAAAACCAGCACCTGTATTAAATGGAGGATACCACATTTTATGTCTTGAAAATCCTGGATTGTTAGGCTTGTACAGTCCAGCAGCTCCACCAGTCGCACATAATACCTTCTTAGCTCTTATCTCATAAACTTCACCAGTATCAATATTAAAACCTACAGCACCAAGAATTGTATTATCCTTTACTATGTAATCCGTTATATTAAGTCTGTTAATTACAGTTACATTTTCAAGACTATTTACTGCATCTGCAAGTATTGGCTTAATATTCTCACCGTTAATCTTAATATTACGGTTGCCTCTTGCAACATATCTGCCATTCTCATCTTTAAGAATTACAAGTCCAAGCTTTTCCATCTTGGCTGTTACTTCGTTAAGTCTTTCTGACATTGTAAGAAGTAAATCTTCCCTTACAATATCGTCAGCATCTTTCTTTGCATAATCAACATAATCCTCTGGCTTTCTGCCTTCAACTATGTAAGCATTTATCGCATTAACACCAGCCGCAAGACAGCCGCTTCTCTTTATATTCGCCTTTTCTGCAATTATAATTGAAGCATCTGACTTTTCCCTTATTGTAAGTGCCGCATAACATCCTGCTGTTCCACCACCTATAATAAGCACATCTGTTGTTAATCTGTTTAAACCATTAATCTGCATAAACTTTCCTTTCTCATTGTAAAACTTGTCCACAGGTCTTTATCAGATATATACTAATCTGAAGCTATGCATATACCCACAAAGCATTTAACCTGGCAGAAACATAACTTTAATCTGGTTAAATATAGAATACGTCATCATCCCTCATACCCTTGTTCTCGCAAAGATATGTCTTTTCATCATCAACTGCGTATATTCTATATATAAGAACGTGAACCTTTTCCCCAACCTGTAGCGGCTCTTTCTCAAGTGACCACTCTCCTGTTATCATTGTTCCTCCAATATTAACAGTTACATCAAGATGATTGCCTCTGAAAAGAATATCCTCAACACAGCCTTCCTCAGCAGCACTATTGTACTGCTGGAGCTTTCCATACTTAGAAAGCTTCACAAATTCAGGTCTAATTATTGCTCTTTTAGCTCCCTGTATCTCATCAAAGCCTTTTAATTTTGAATAATCATTAACCTCAGAAGCTTTTCCAATGAATTCAACAACAAATGGTGTTGCTGGAGATTTGTATATCTCTATCGGACTTCCCATCTGCTCTATCTTTCCGTGGTTAGTAATTATAATCTCGTCAGCTACTTCAACAGCTTCGTCCTGATCGTGTGTGACGAATATGCTTGTTATTCCAAGCCTGGTAACCATACTGCGAAGCCACGTTCTAAGTTCTGTCCTTACCTTTGCATCAATCGCCGCAAATGGTTCATCTAACAGAAGCACTGATGGATTAGGTGCTAACGCTCTTGCAAAAGCTACTCTCTGTCTTTGTCCACCTGATAACTGGTTAGGATACCTTTTCTCAAGACCTGCAAGCCCTGTTATATCAAGAAGCTCTGTAACTCTTTTCTTAATCTCATCTTTTGGAACTTTCTTAAGCTTAAGTCCAAATGCTATATTATCATAAACTGTCATATGTCGAAAAAGAGCATAGTTCTGAAATACGAAACCAATCTCTCTTTGATTAGCTGGTACATCATTAACTCTCTTTCCATCAATATATATATCTCCAAAGCTTGGTGTTTCAAGACCTGCAATCATTCTTAATATTGTTGTCTTACCGCTTCCCGAAGGACCAAGCAATGCAACAAGCTTTCCCTTTTCTATTCCGAAATTCACATTATCAGATACACGAAAGTTTCCATACTGCTTAAAAATATTCTTCATCTCAACGTACATTACTTTTGCCCTCCTTTCTTATAATCACTTTGTCTGTGTTCAAATATATTCCTTAATACAAGAACTATAATCGCTATAATTACTAATATTGATGATACTGCAAATGCCGATGTTATTGATGTATCTGTACCCGACATATACAGGGCATCTATCTCAAGTGGAAGCGTGAATGTCTCTCCTCTTGTCTTTGATAATGCATTAACCGCACCGAACTCTCCTAATGCTCTTGATGTACATAGAATTATTCCGTATATCAACGACCATTTTATATTAGGAAGAGTTATCTTAAAAAATATTGTAAAACCATTAGCACCCATTAAAGCCGCCGCTTCCTCCTCGTCCTTTCCGAGTGAGTTAAGCACTGGTATTATCTCTCTTGATACATATGGAAATGTAACAAATATTGTAGCAAGCACAACTCCCGGTATCGCAAAGGCTATTCTTATATTGCTTCCTGTAAACTCATTAAACCATCTTATAACAGGATAGAAAAAACCAAGTCGTCCAAATGTCATAAGAAACGCAAGACCTACAATAACCGGTGATATAGAAAATGGTATATCAATAAGTGTTGCAAGCACCTGCTTGCCTTTAAAATCAAATCTTGTAAGTAACCATGCCGCTATAATTCCAAATAATGTATTAATAACAACTGCAGCAACAGTAGCAATAATTGTTACCTTCAACGCACTCAAAACATATGGAGTTGTTATTGATTTAATGTAAAAACTAAAGCCCTCTTTTAATGAACTTGCTATTATTGATAATAGAGGCATAATCAGCATAACTGTTATAAACAAAACAGTGATAAGAATACATATGCTTCTTGTTCTTCTTTTTCTTTTTTCAAGCTTATCATTCTCGCTCATATTTAACCTCCATTTTCTCTACATTGTACGCTTTGCCTGCCTCATCTGTATTATATTAATGATAAGAAGTATCAGAAAAGATATTATAAGCATAACAAGTGCAATCGCTGTCGCCGAAGCATAATCAATATAATTAAGCTTCTGCATTATTACATAGGATACAACCTGTGTATGTTCTTTGGCACTGTTGCCTGATATGTATATAACGCTTCCATATTCTCCTATTCCCCTTGCAAATGCAAGTCCGAAGCCTGTAAGAAGTGCCGGGCTGATTTCTGGAAGGATTACTTTAAAAAATGTCTTTGATGGGCTTGCACCTAACATATATGCCGCTTCCTCATATTGAGAATCCATCTTTTCAAGAACAGGCATTACCGCTCTTACAACAAATGGAATTCCTACAAACACAAGTGCTGTAATAAGTCCAAGATGTGTGTAAGATACCTTTATGCCTATTGAAGCAAGCGGTTTGCCAAGTATTCCGGTTTCAGAATACATTTTCGATAATGTAATACCAGCTACTGCTGTCGGAAGTGCAAATGGAAGTTCTATAAGTCCGTCAAGCACTCTCTTTCCAGCAAAATCGTATTTAACAAACGTCCATGCAATTATTGTTCCAAACACGCAGTTGATTACTGCCGCTATGAATGAACATCCAATGCTTGTAACAAAAGAATTGACGACATTCTGCTTAGTAACCAGCCTTATAAATTCGGCTGGCGGAAGCTTAAGTGAATATACCATAACCGAAGCAAGTGGAATTAATACTATAAGTGATAACATAGTAACTGTAATTCCAAGTGTTAAATGAAATCCCGGTATAACACGTACTATTTTATCTTTACCGAATTTTCTGCTATTCTTTATTTCATCAAACGCTGTATCATTGTCTGGCTGCTTATTATTATCAATTGTTCTATCAGTTGTTATAGATTTCATCAAACCAGCCTCCATCATCAAAATATATCTTGTATGCCTGAGTCCAGCCGCCGTAATCAGCTATTGTATCAAGCTTTATTGTAAGATTGAATTTACCACTATATTCATTCAATACCTCTTCATCTGTTGGTCTGTATCCATAATCTGCGGCTATTCTTTGTGCCTGCTTTGAATACAGGAATGATAAATATTCGCTTGCAAGCTCCTCTGTCTTGTTGACTTTAACATTATCATCTACAACTGCCACACTTGGCTGTGCGAGAATACTTACAGATGGTGTGACAATCTCATATTCATCAGGATATGAAGCTAATGATGTAAGTGCCTCATTCTCCCAGGCAATAAGCACATCGCCTTTTTTATTCTCAACAAATGTTGTTGTTGAACCTCTTGCTCCGGAATCCAGCACTGATACATTATCATACAGCTTTCCTAAGAATTCCTTCTGCTTATCCTCACTGTTATACTTATCTCTTGCATAGCTTAATGCCGCAAGGAAATTCCAGCACGCTCCACCACTGCTCTTAGGATCTGGTGTTATAACCTCAACACCATCTTTAATTAAATCATCCCAGTCTGATATATTAAGCGGATTGCCCTTTCTTACAAGAAATACAATCGTTGAAGTATACGGAGATGAGTCTTTATCATATTCGTCCTTCCAGCCTGCATCAATAAGACCTGTATTCTCTATAAGGGATATATCATGTTCAAGTGCAAGTGTAACAACATCTGCATTACAGCCTTCAACTACTGAGCGTGCCTGACTTCCTGAACCTCCGTGAGATTGTATAACCTTTATCCGCTTTCCATATTCAGCCATATAGTAATCGGCAAAGACTTTGTTATATTCCTCATAGAACTCTCTTGTAGGGTCATAAGAAACATTAGTTATTGTAAGTCCATCTCTCTTACTGCCACAGCCTGCCGCTATATATGTCATCGTAATACACATAATAAGAAGCATACATAATTTATACCTTTTTTTATTAGAATGTCCGTTATGTTCAAGATATTTCATAGGTCTGCTCCTTTCTTATGGGCTTTAAATTTATTATATACCCACCATTCATACATACATAGTGTGTTAGTATGTTTATTACTTAAAAAATATTGCCAGACACCTTTGCTGCTGTCTGGCAACCCTTGGAAATTATTGATATAATAAACCTTATTTCCTATAAAGTCAATATGTTTATGTGTTTATTTTAAAATTATTTTAAATCGATGTTTACAGCCTCTCCTGTCACTATGACTGCCGGTGATGTTATGCCTGCTTCTCTTACCTTTAATTCAATATCAGCAAGTGTACCTTTGACTATTCTGTATGTATCATCAAATCCACCTGTAATAACTGCCGCTGGAGTGTTCTTAGGCTTACCTCCGCTTACGAGTGCCTCAGTTATCTGTGCAAGATGTGTAAGTCCCATAAGGTATACACAAGTTCCATTCATAGAAGCTGAATTTCTTATTTCTTCATAAAGTGAGTCCATATCTTTGGTATGTCCTGTGACAACACTAAAGCTTCTGCTTACATCCCTATGTGTAACTGGTATGCCTGCCATTGCAGGAACTGCTATTGCTGATGTTACTCCTGGTATTTCTTCTGTTTCTATGCCATTTGACTTAAGATAGAGCATTTCTTCTCCACCACGTCCGAATACATATGGGTCACCACCCTTTAATCTGACAACAAGCTTTCCTTCATTGGCTTTCTTTAAAAGGAGTTCGTTAATTTCTTCCTGTGCCATACTGTGTCTTCCATTTCTCTTGCCAACATATATCTTTTCACAGCTTTCAACACAGAATTCCATAAGGCGGTTATCAATCAGGTCATCATATACAAGCACCTGTGCCTTCTTTATGGCATTTAACGCCCTTACAGTTATAAGATCATAAGTTCCACAGCCTGCACCAGCAATTACAACCTTGCCCTTGCTGTAAGAATATTTCCCATCTGCCTTTGTTTCAGCATTTGTATTATCTTTACCAGTAATCCTCTCACTTACTTTATTAATAACATCCTGTAATTCGTCCTTGTCAAGCTCTCTGCCAAGCACCATACATTTTCTTGCAGCTTCCTTGAATATGGCAGCTCTCATAGAGGGATCATCTACATTCTCTTTAATACTATCCCTGATTGAACCAAGATACATAAGTATATCTTCAATATCCGCAGGAAGCTCCTGTGCTATTCTATTCTTAATATCTGCCGCAACATAAGGACTTGCTCCCTGGGTAGATATTCCTATAGATAAATCTCCTGCTTTGTATACAGACGGAAACAGAAAATCACAATTATCCTTATCGTCTACCGCATTTATAAAAATGTGGTATTTGCGGCATACGCCTGCAACATATGCGTTAAATTTTGCATCATCTGTAGCAGCTATACAGAATGAACATCCGTCCAGATCTGAATTAACAAATTCTCTTTCAATAATATTAATGCCTTCAATGCTCTTTATGCTATCGCTTACCTTTCTTGCAACAACTGTAAGTTCCGGCTCATATGCAAGAAGCTTGCTTATTTTATGCTCTGCTATTCTGCCTCCTCCGATAACAAGACCTTTCTTTCCTTTAATGTCAATAAAAAACGGAAAATAACCCATAGTAATTCCTCCTGAATATTTTACCTATCAATGTACAATATATCCACTAACTGCTTGTAGGCTTCACCCCACTTCGCATTAGGTTTTAAATTATAAAGCTTCTTATCAAGAACATAGTAACGTCCCTGCTTTACAGCAGTTAATGACGACCACGCCGGATTAGATGTAAGAAGCTTATCTATATTGCGGATAGCCGCATCTGTATCGTTGCCCTGTGTTGTAACAAATATGTAATCAGGGTCAGCTACTACAATTGCCTCAAGGCTTAAATCATCAAGCAGTGATGTATCTGAGTCTGCTATATTAACACAGCCCAAATCCTTTAATATCTCACCGCCTACTGAGCCTTCGCTCTGCTTTGCCTTGACACTGCTTGATGAAGTTCTTATAAATAATATCTTTGGATTGCTGCCATCAGCTCTTGATTTTATAGTATCTATCTGCTCTTTAACATCTGTTCCATTAGTCTTATACAGATCTCTCCTGCCTGTTATCATAGTACATTTGTCAAGCATATTAAGATACTGCTCAAAATTAGATACATCAAAATATGCTACTGTTATTCCTGCATTTTCAAGTGTCTGCATAAGTGCTATATTAGAATCTGTATTACAGCTTGCAATAACAAAATCTGGTCTTGAAGCTATAAGAAGTTCCACATTAGGATTTAGTATACTTCCAATATTGACAACATCACTTGAAAGCCCTAAATCAAAATTAGTCCATGTATCATTAGCTGTTGCCACTACACTTCCACCAGCAGATATCCATACATCTGCAAAACTTCCTATAAGTGTTGCTGTTCTTTTATAAGAAGTTACTGTAACTGTTCTTCCATAATCATCTATAAACGTATATGGATTGTCAGCTGAAGCACCTGCACCGGCATTATAACCAGAATTATCTACATTAACATCTTCTGTTGCAGTTCCACAGCCTACAAAAGCAAACACCATAACTACAACAAGTGCAAGTGATATTAACCTTTGTATTTTGTTAGTTATTTTTCTTTTTGTCATTAATTAAATCTCCGCTCTTAAATATTGTATATATAATGCTTGGGTGAAAAGCCCCCAGCTTATGATACCTACGGATTGTTCCGTACTGCACACATACAATCATACACTGGTATTATAGATATTTAATAATCTGTTGTAAGATAACTCGTAACCGCATATACAACATTTCCATTATATATAAGCCTTGACCAGCCGGTATCACCTATTCCTGTTCGCAATGCTATATCTCCATTATCAAGCACATCTACAATATCACCTGATACTTCTGGGATACTTCTTAGATTAACCGGCTCTTTAGCAGTTACCTCCTCATTAACACTGTTAAAGATAATTCCCAATTCAGCTGTATTAAGGCTCTGCTGTGTCTGTCCCGACACTGATGCCTGTGTGCCATAATTATAATTAAAGCTTGAATTGTAATTAAAATAAGCAACATTTACGTCAACATATCCTGATATTCCATCTATTCTGGCATTATTAGTATACTGCCACATAGCACACGCACCTGTGTATGAAGGATGTTCTACTGCTGGATATGTTCCCTCTTTATAAGATGCCACCCATATCGGATATCTGGCTTCTATATCCTGTATATTCCATTCCTTATTATTAACAATCTGACCCTTGCCAGCATATAACATGGCATCGTAGCCTTCTCTGTCCACAGTATCCATAAATGCAAGTGCATTGTTAGTTCTTTCTTCATTACTAAGATTATACATTCTGCTTGAAGGATTATTATAATCTTCACAATTGTATACAACAGGGTATGTTATGTCATAGGCTGATATATAATCTATGACCCAGCATGCTTCCTCTATTGCTTCGTCCTCGTCAACCGCTGTAGAAAAGAAATACACACCTATATCTATGCCCGCTTTCTGTGCTCCCTCAAGATTGTATGACGCATATTCATCTTCGCATATAGTTCCATATATATCTGTACGGTATCCAACTCTTATCATCGCATAATCAATTCCGCTTTCTGCGACTTTATTCCAGTCAATCTTTCCCTGCCATTTGGATACATCAATGCCATTGGAATATGCCATATTATCATTAGAAAATGTTGTTATATTAAGCTCTATCCCATTCTCACTTAATTCCTGTGACATATTATCCGACTGTGGGTCACCATCTGCTAATTCAACATATGAATTATCTGCATCCGCACTGTTACCAGGAATCCCATAAGTGCTGTCAGCTACCTGTATTGTATTACTCACTAAAACATCTTTGCTCGCTTTTCTTTTATTAGTAACCTTGATAACAGGTATGCTTACACATACCCCGGCTGTTACTAATATCAATACAACTACCAGTACTGCTGCTATGTGATGTCCTTTACGTTTTACAAACTTCTTTATATTCTTCATAGCAATCCCCCATTTATGTTAAATCTTTATTTTACATTAACTCAGAATATCAAAATATAATTACCACCAATTTCATTACAATACTAATATTACACTAATTAGTCAATAACATATCTTCTGAATATGTTAATTTTAATAATATTTTTATGATTATTTTGCACAAAAAAATGTTTTGAATATAAATCTTGCATACACTATAAG
>ERZ1034973.2063-NODE-2063-length-10585-cov-53.793257_pt1 | contig 10585 bp, 9 predicted proteins | sample MGYA00520686_ERZ1034973 | MGnify/ENA primary metagenome ERZ1034973 (study PRJEB33766, sample SAMN09781775) | gut metagenome | biome: gut microbiome | host: Homo sapiens | place: Madagascar | study: EMG produced TPA metagenomics assembly of the PRJNA485056 data... | reverse complement strand
CGGGATATTTTGTGGCAAATGGGATGCCGGTGAGAGCGAAAAAATGAGTCGTGATGTGAACTAACGCAGGAACCGATCAGATTGAGAGTTACCGTTCCAGAGAGGGGGACCGAATCCTTATATAAACACTGAGGTAACTCTCATGCTTCATATCCAGTATTCATGATGCGGGCTTTTTGCTGATATTTAACCCGAACATTCCTGATACAGACTATTAATACAACCTTATCTGCGACAGATTTTATTCTCTGGATATATTATGCGTGAACAAATCAAACAGGATATCGATCTGATTGAGATTTTATTTTATCTGAAGAAAAAGATTCGTGTTATCCTTTTTATTATGGCTATATGTATGGCTATGGTGCTGTTGTTTCTGTATATCAATAAAGACAATATAAAAGTGATTTACAGCCTAAAAATAAACCAGACAACGCCAGGTATACTTGTTAGCTGTGATAGCAATAATAATTTTGCCTGTCAGACTACAATGACTGAAGATGTTATTCAGCGAATTACTACATTTTTTCACACCAGCCCAGATGTCAAGAACAGAGAAATAAGGCTGGAATGGTCAGGAGATAAGAGAGCTTTACCAACTGCTGAAGAGGAAATATCTCGCGTGCAGGCCTCTATTATCAAATGGTATGCGTCAGAATATCATAATGGCAGGCAAGTTCTCGATGAGATACAAACGCCTTCAGCAATTAACAGTGAGCTTTATACAAAAATGATATACCTGACCAGGAACTGGTCATTGTATCCGAACGGTGATGGCTGTGTAACTATAAGCTCACCAGAAATAAAAAATAAATACCCTGCTGCCATTTGCCTGGCTCTGGGATTTTTTCTAAGCATTGTAATTTCTGTAATGTTTTGCCTTGTCAAAAAAATGGTAGATGAATACCAACAAAACTCTGGGCAGTAATAAACAACATTCTGATAGAGAGTGCCTGTATAAAGCTGAAGTGACAATGACCGGGAAGGGAACCCGTTTTCAGGAATGGATGCCTGTCTTTTTCACTGTAAATATCCTGGCATTACTAATGCCAGGATATTTACAGAAGAGCAGCATAACCATGACGGAACGGGGTTAAGTCAGGTTGTCCTAAACGCTATTTTCAACCTCGTATGCCTTCTTCAGGTTTATGTCCAGACTTCATATCTCTCTCAACAATCCTCAATAATCAGATACACCGCTTTCACCGGGCCATGAACTCCGACGACTTTGATAAGCTCAATATCCGCCGTTGAACTGGGGCCGCTAATGATGTTAATGCAGGAAGGCATTCGTTCACCGGCCTGCGCTTTCTGATGCAATTTTTCTGCGAGTTGCGCTACACGCGGCAGGATAGTGCTTTTACGCAGGATAAAAAGAGAATATTCCGGGAGCAGGCTCAATGAACGCCCGCGCTCGGCGGCGGAAAAAAGAACCACGCCTCCCGATTCGGTTAAACCATATTCAGCATACACAACACCCACTTTAGCCTGCTCTGCCTGCGAGATATTCTCGGCACCTTTCGCCGGATCCCAAACAACGGCATTGCATTCCTGCTGCAAACGTTCGCTAATCCCCAATTCCTCCAGCCTCGTGTCACCGCTAATCACGACCGACTGATCTCCCAGCTCTTTACACAGACGTATTGCAGCTTCTGCCGCCTTCGCCTCGCTGGTCAGCTCACAGCGCGTCAACATAACATCGCTGGCAAACTGAATAAACGCGTCACAGCGCTGCTGTTGGTTAAGTTGGGTAAGCCGCTCGTTAGCATAGTTGTTAAGCGGCGCATCTTCTGCTTGCGGTTCAAGTCGCAGCGGGCGACCCAGTGCCTGAGCAACGTTATTCAAAAATTCGCCTCGATTATCCATTCTTTTTCTCCTGCGCCTGATGTTTCTTAAACCAACTACGGAAACTCTCTCCGTCAGCTTCAGGAAGATCGCGTGCTTCCATCCAGTCGCTAATCGCGCCAAATTTGAGTGGTGTTTTGCCGCCATTGATAAACCAGCTTGCCGCATGAGCACCGGCCATCATCCCGACTTTCCACAATCCTGGATGACTATTGGCATAAGCGAACATTTTTATCGCCCGTTGCTCTGCTTTTGCGGTGATCCCTTTTTCAGCCATCACCCGACGATGACGCAAAATCAGTTTTGACAGCGGAATACGCACCGGACACACGTTGTCACAAGCTGTGCATAAAGAGCAGGCGTAGGGTAAATCTTTAAAATCTTTATAGCCGCCAAGTAGCGGAGAAATCACCGCACCAATTGGCCCTGGATAAATAGAGCCATATCCATGACCGCCAATATGGCGATATGCCGGACAAGTATTCATACAAGCCCCGCAGCGAATACAGCGCAGCACATCCCGAAATTCAGAGGCCAGCACCTCAGAACGCCCGTTATCGACAATAACCAGATGAAACTCTTCAGGACCATCAACGTGCCCAGCTTCGCGCGGTCCTGTCAGCCAGGTGTTGTATCCCGTCAAACGTGCACCAACGGCACTGCGCGCCAGCATGGTGATCAATACATCTACCTCGGCAAACGTGGGGGCAATACGCTCCATTCCCATCACTGCAATATGCGTTTTAGGCAGCGTGGTACACATTCGCGCATTACCTTCATTGGTCACCAGGCATACCGAACCGGTCTCTGCCACCGCGAAATTACAGCCGGTAATACCTATTTCAGCACTGAGGAAATCTTCGCGGATTTTTTGCCGGATGAATAAGGTCATCGCTTCAGGCGTTTCCGGCCCCTCATAGCCCAGACGTTCGTGTAGCACTCGACGGATCTGATGGCGATCTTTATGAATTGCCGGGACCACAACATGAGATGGCGGATCTTGATCCAGCTGGAGAATATATTCACCCAGATCGGTTTCAATCACCTGAATGCCAGCATCCTGCAACACATGATTGACACCAATCTCTTCGGTCACCATCGATTTAGATTTCACCACCTTCCGGGCATTTTTGCGTTGGGCAACCTGTAAAATGTAGCGGGTAGCGTCTTCTTTGGTTCTTGCAAAATAGACGTGACCGCCGTTTTGCGTCACTTTTTCTGAGAGCTGGTACAGATAAGCGTCGAGATTACTCAGAACATGATCACGTATCTGGGCGGCCCGATCGCGCCACTCCTCCCAGTGCCCCAATTCATCGACCATTTTTTGCCGATTTGCCCCAATACGCTGCTGCGCGTTTGCCACCGCTTTGCGCATGATCGGATCTTCAATTTGCTGACGGATGCGTGTCTTAAAATCTGTATTACTGGTTTTGATCGACATCTTTATATCCTCAGCGGCTCATCAACACTTCAGCAATATGCATCACTTTGACTTTCTGCCCTTCCCGTTGTAATCGCCCACTGATGTTCAGCAGGCAACTCACGTCAGCACCAATTAAATACTCAGGGCGGACTTCCATCAGGTGCGCAACCTTTTCTTTCACCATCTCGCCGGATATTTCGGCCATTTTGACCGAGAACGTGCCGCCAAATCCGCAGCAGGTATCCTGTTCAGCAAAGGTCAACAGCTCCAGTCCACGCACATTTTTCAGCAGCGTAAGTGGCTCGTCCTTCACTCCCAGCTTACGGGCCAGGCTACAAGATGGGTGATACACCGCTCTCCCTTGCAAACTGGCACCTACATCGACTACCCCTAATTTATTAACAATAAAAGAGGTGAGATCCTGCATACGCGCGGCAACCTTTTCGGCACGTGATGCCCATTCAGGTTCATCCGCCAGATACGTCGGGTAACTTTTTACGGCATAGGTGCAAGAGCCAGCCGGTGAAATAATGGGATCGTCGTTATCCTCCAGTGCGGCGATCAGATTTTTCATCCCTGGAATCGCTTCTTTGATATAACCGCTATTGATCGCAGGCTGACCGCAGCATCCCTGTTTCTCCGGGAAATTTACGCGACAGCCGAGTTTTTCCAGTAGCAGCACGGAGTCTCGTGCCATTCTTGATTTCAGGGCGTCACCAATACAGGTGACAAAGAAATTGACATTCACAACTAATACTCCATTACTTCATGCCCATTTATGCCCGATGTTTCCCCCCCACCGGGGGATCAATCATCAATAAATATGGCGTTCTTTTTTAATTGGCTAGCAACATACCACCCCTCATTTGTATGACAAATGATAATCTTTCATCCAAACGTCAAATGCAATAACTAATTTTATTTCTTTCGGCATCGCTCACATTTTATGGGGAAATCGACGATCATTTTTGGCATAAGAAATCCATTTAAAAATGGCTACATCCCTTATACCTATTCAGAGCTACTTATTCAGGGGTTATTGAGATATACACTGATGGTGTACAAAAAAATCACCGACAATAATCACGTATCAAGTAATAGTCGGGATTTTATTTAATTGAAGCAATTTAGTTTGCATTTTTATTTAAAAACTGAGCTAGAGTCCATCAGAAAAAATATATAAAGCCCAAACCACCGTTGGAAATAGAAATAGTTGAAAGGCTCACAACTCCCGGAATGCGGATTATCTTTGCCCTGATTTCTGGCGGTTTTATTCAGGGTGCAAGCTGTCTGACCCTTTCCCGATATTCTCCCGGGGTACAACCAAACTCGCGGACAAACGCCTTGTGAAAAGATGATTCACTGGCATAGCCTACTGACTCAGCGATCACCACAACAGGGAGCGTTTCCCGGGAAAACATCTGGGCCGCTATTTGTAGACGCAACTTTGTTAATACAGCCAGCGGCGTGGTTCCGGAAACATCACGGAAAAGCTGGGCAAAACTTGCCCGGGACATGTGAGCGATGCTGGCCAGCGATTCGACGGTCCAGGCGTGTCCTGGCATTTCCAGCATTTGCTGTATTACCGCACCAAGACGTGGATGCAGAAGCAAACTGAGAATGTTTTTCTCAGTATTAACCTGTGCAATCCACTCACGCACCGCGAGGGTAAAGAATGTAGCGCAGATCTGGCTACACAGTGCATCCACTCCCGGCATTGCCGATCTGGATTCCTGTTGTAAAAACGGGATCGCCTCCCTCAGCCAGTTATATTCCACGCTGTGGTTAACCGGTGCTAAAAACAGCGTTTCCGGCAAAGACGTTAAAAAATAACGCGCCGAATGTTGCAACCGAAGAGTGCCGCAGACAATACAGGTCGATTCATTATCGACATGACTCAGGCGATGAGCTGAATTTTGTGGTAGCAGGACCACATTTCCCGGGCGTAATGTAAAAATCTCCCCCGTCGGCATTTCCAGCTTCGCCGCTCCTTGCGTTAACGCATGCCAACGAATAACCGATAATTCCCCGGCACCATGTGGAAGCTGCCAGTCACTTCCTAACACGCAATTCTTATCGATCGTTCCTTGTGGAGCGTTAAGCATCAACAAACGGCTAAGGGCATCCATATCAGACTCCTGAGTGGTTTTTGATTACAAACACCAACAATCTTAGTAAATAACTAATCTAATACCATCAAATAGTTAATCATGATTTTTGTTTTGTGATTCTGATTAAGAAAAAGAAAATACCAGACGATAAGACAAAATATCAAGCGTTGTGAAGAAATGTTATTTGCTCTTTTGCGTCTATAGTCATGATGTCAAATGAACGCGTTTCGACAGGAAATCATCATGAATAAATATCAGGCAGTGATTATTGGTTTTGGCAAGGCTGGAAAAACATTAGCCGTCACGCTGGCAAAAGCAGGTTGGCGAGTGGCTCTCATCGAACAATCAAATGCAATGTATGGCGGGACCTGTATTAATATCGGCTGCATCCCAACCAAAACATTGGTTCATGACGCACAGCAGCACACAGATTTTGTCCGTGCCATACAGCGTAAAAATGAAGTGGTTAATTTTTTACGTAATAAGAATTTTCATAATCTTGCGGATATGCCCAATATCGACGTGATCGACGGCCAGGCGGAGTTTATCAATAATCATAGCCTGCGTGTTCATCGGCCTGAGGGAAATCTGGAAATTCATGGCGAGAAAATTTTTATTAATACCGGTGCACAAACCGTGGTTCCGCCAATTCCTGGAATTACCACCACGCCAGGAGTATATGACAGCACCGGATTACTTAATCTAAAAGAATTGCCTGGGCATTTAGGTATTTTGGGCGGCGGATATATTGGCGTTGAGTTCGCCTCTATGTTCGCTAATTTTGGCAGCAAGGTAACCATTTTAGAAGCAGCTTCGCTGTTTTTGCCTCGGGAAGATCGGGATATTGCTGATAATATCGCGACGATTTTACGCGATCAGGGCGTCGATATTATCCTCAATGCCCATGTGGAGCGAATCAGTCACCATGAAAATCAAGTGCAAGTGCATAGCGAGCACGCCCAACTGGCGGTGGATGCACTGTTAATAGCTTCCGGTCGTCAACCGGCTACCGCTTCGTTACATCCAGAAAATGCCGGTATCGCAGTAAACGAGCGCGGGGCAATTGTCGTTGACAAGCAATTACATACCACCGCAGACAATATTTGGGCGATGGGAGATGTTACCGGCGGGCTGCAATTTACTTACATATCACTGGATGATTACCGCATTGTACGTGATGAGTTACTGGGTGAAGGCAAACGTAGTACTGATGATCGGAAAAATGTGCCTTATTCCGTATTTATGACACCGCCCCTGTCCAGGGTTGGTATGACAGAAGAACAAGCCAGAGAGAGTGGTGCTGATATTCAGGTGGTGACATTGCCTGTAGCTGCAATTCCGCGTGCCAGAGTGATGAATGATACTCGTGGGGTATTAAAAGCGATTGTTGATAATAAAACCCAACGTATATTAGGGGCATCACTGCTGTGTGTTGACTCCCACGAGATGATCAATATAGTGAAAATGGTGATGGATGCCGGGCTGCCTTATAGCATATTACGCGATCAGATATTTACTCATCCGTCGATGAGCGAATCACTCAATGATCTATTTTCATTAGTCAAATAAACTCAAAATCAGACGCCAGAACAAATATTCTGGCGTCTCAGAGAAAAGAATCTTATTAATTCCCTGTTACTCTATAACTTCTTAATCACTTCATTGATGGTATTTTATATGTTTAAAAAATCTGTTTTATTTGCAACACTATTATCTGGCGTTATGGCATTTTCCACCAATGCAGATGATAAAATAATTCTGAAACATATCAGCGTCTCGTCAGTATCAGCATCACCGACAGTTCTGGAGGATGCCATTGCTGATATAGCCAGAAAATATAATGCTTCATCCTGGAAAGTCACATCGATGCGAATTGATAATAATTCAACCGCAACAGCAGTATTGTATAAATAAGGATGTTCACAATGGAAAAATACCTGCACCTGTTAAGTCGGGGAGATAAAATTGGCCTGACATTGATTCGTCTGAGTATTGCAATTGTTTTTATGTGGATTGGGTTATTAAAGTTTGTCCCTTACGAGGCAGACAGCATTACACCATTCGTCGCAAACAGTCCACTAATGTCGTTCTTTTATGAACACCCGGAAGACTATAAACAGTATCTGACTCACGAAGGCGAATACAAACCAGAAGCAAGGGCATGGCAAACGGCCAATAATACCTATGGTTTTTCCAACGGTCTTGGCGTCGTGGAGGTGATTATTGCTCTGCTGGTTTTGGCTAATCCTGTCAATCGCTGGTTAGGTTTATTGGGAGGACTGATGGCATTTACCACGCCGCTGGTAACACTCTCATTTTTAATCACCACCCCGGAGGCATGGGTACCCGCATTGGGTGACGCTCATCATGGTTTCCCTTATTTATCCGGTGCTGGTCGCCTGGTATTGAAAGATACTCTGATGCTGGCAGGTGCTGTCATGATAATGGCAGATTCGGCGCGGGAAATTCTTAAACAACGCAGTAATGAATCCAGTTCAACGTTAAAAACTGAATATTGATAATCCGAACACTGTCTGTTGTTCACTTTTTCAGGCGTCAGGCCCCCTTTCTGATGATGAAGCCTGACGCCATATTACCGGAGATATGACAGAGTGAAGATCAATATCACTCCCCTGTTAAAAGGTTTTTGTCGTCTTAGGTAAAATACATGATTAATATCAATCATGTATTTTTACAGCAAGACAACCACGAACAAATTCAGGATTAAAATGTTTTACCGACTCCCCAACATAACCCAAATCAAGCGAACTAATTTGTGCCATTTCTTTCTCTGTCAGTGAGAAATCGATTTTTGATGGGCATCTGCAATACTCTGAAGCAGACTATACGGAAAATTCCACTGTCAGTCCCTCCATTAGGCATGAACAATGAGTCTACGTTAAAACGTAACCTCAAAGTAGTATGTGGATTTTGATATCACTTATGCAAAAAATTCATTAATAATGTAGGACTGAAACCTCTCTATTTTCGGGGACAACGAAGCAGACGCTACCAGTGCTTTTGCCTTCGCCCTTGCTGTTTTTGATACACTTAGGGCCCAGGGCATAACGAAAATGTGCGATATGACAAAGAATTAACGGAGAATGTGATGATCAGGCAGAAGATTCTACAGCAGCTCCTGGAGTGGATTGAGTGCAATCTTGAGCACCCTATTTCAATCGAAGATATCGCACAGAAATCTGGCTACAGCAGACGCAACATCCAGCTTCTGTTCCGAAATTTCATGCATGTGCCTTTGGGAGAATACATTCGCAAACGAAGGCTTTGTCGTGCCGCCATTCTTGTCCGGCTCACCGCGAAATCTATGCTTGATATTGCACTCTCTTTGCATTTTGATTCACAGCAGTCATTCAGCCGCGAATTTAAAAAGTTATTCGGCTGCTCTCCCCGTGAATACCGCCACCGTGATTATTGGGATCTCGCAAATATCTTCCCTTCTTTTTTAATACGTCAACAGCAAAAGACGGAGTGTAGATTAATCAACTTTCCTGAGACACCTATTTTTGGCAACTCATTTAAATATGACATTGAAGTGTCGAATAAATCACCGGATGAAGAAGTCAAACTGCGACGTCATCATTTAGCCAGATGTATGAATAATTTTAAGACGGATATCTATTTCGTTTCCACGTTTGAACCGTCAACAAAATCGGTCGATTTGCTCACGGTTGAAACTTTTGCTGGTACGGTATGTGAATATGCTGACATGCCAAAAGAGTGGACAACGACCCGAGGACTTTATGCCTCTTTCCGTTATGAAGGAAACTGGGAAAATTATCCTGACTGGGTGCGTAACATCTATCTGATAGAGTTACCTGCCAGGGGGTTAGCCAGAGTGAACGGCAGCGATATTGAGCGCTTTTATTACAATGAAGATTTCGTAGAAAAGGATGGCAATGATGTTGTTTGCGAAATTTTTATTCCCGTTCGTCCGGTTTAGTTGGTCACTATCTCTTATTGAGTTTTATCCTTGCCTGATACTATTTAATCAGTATCAGGCAAGGTATTCAGTGAATAATGGCGTTGAATATTTCAACACCATTATTCTTTATTAGATCGTAACTTTCATACTATTCAAATTATGGCATCTCCTCCTCGCCATTTTCAGTCTCTGCAGCAACGGCGTTAATTGTCACCTTCACAGGCGTCATTTCGTACCCGCCATACGTCAGTGCGTTGAATGTGAACGTATAGACACCTGGCTTGCTGGTACTAAATGTACGCGTGATTTTCCCACCTGAGAAATGGTCAGCCTTCGACGGCAGGAATTGATAATCCTTCTCCGTCACTCCTTCCGGAGCCTCAATGTCGACCCACATACTTCCTCCTACGGGATTGACTCCCGCCATCAGGGTAACCGTCATTGTTGCAGTAGTCTTCCCGTCCGCCACCAGAGAATCTACACGTTCTGGAGATGCGGCGAGCACCGCGTTTTTATCATCCGCGACGAATTTAGATTCAGCAGTTTTCGTCGATACCTGACCGTTGGCCTGTTCCACTTTCGCCGTGAGTGTATATGTCGCTGCGATAGTGGTAGAGCCGGTGAAAACAGCCTGTCCTTGCTCATTAGTTTTCGCCGTCCCTTTAGGATCCAGAACTAAATTTTCCGAGCTGGCAGTCAGCGTCACGTCGCTATCCTTCAACAGGTTGTTATTGGCATCAGTCACCGTAACTTTATACGTCTGTTTGGTTTTGCCATCCGCCACTGCACGGTTGCCAATCACCTCAATACTGGAGATGGTCGCCGTAGTCTTATCGGCCACAAACGTTACAGACTGCGCATTCGAAGGCTGGTCATTTCCTGCCGACGCCGTGATCTCATACGTTCCGGCAGTCACGGAGACCACTTTCAGTTCCGCTTTACCCTCCTTGTCGGCGTTCACCATGATATTACCGTCTGCAAGCGGTTTGACGCCCCGAGGCAGATTAAAGACGACCACAGCGCCAGGCAGAAGGTTGCCGTATTGATCCTTAACCGTTGCCGTCAGCGTAAAGGCATCATTGTCGTTTGCCACTTTTGGCGTGCTGCCATCAACCTCCAGGGTCGCCTGACCGGTACTGAAATCCGCCTTGAATTTCACCGTAACCGTCTTCTGAGCATTATTCACTGAGGCCGTGATGCTGTGTTCCCCCGCAACCGTTGACATAAGCTCAATGTCCACTTTCCCTGCCGCATTGGTTGTTA
>ERZ1034973.2062-NODE-2062-length-10588-cov-5.481249_pt1 | contig 10588 bp, 2 predicted proteins | sample MGYA00520686_ERZ1034973 | MGnify/ENA primary metagenome ERZ1034973 (study PRJEB33766, sample SAMN09781775) | gut metagenome | biome: gut microbiome | host: Homo sapiens | place: Madagascar | study: EMG produced TPA metagenomics assembly of the PRJNA485056 data... | reverse complement strand
AGATCTGGACAGTGTCAGATTCCTTTACCGGAACTATTACAGGAACAGAAGTTGAGGAAAATGAAACACCGACTTTATATGACAAAGAAACGGATACCATCTACATTTACAATCCGTATCAGTTGATGGTGCTTGCACAGGAAGAATCTGAAACAGAACCTGTTATGACATTAGATTATGATGCACCACAGTTTGGTATGGGGCAGATGATCTATCCGGATGGTGAAGATCAGGCGTATCTGACTTATAGTAAGTCTCATAATTACGTGTTATCGCAGAAGTTTAATTCAGATAAGCCGGAACTGGTTGCGGATCAATTGAGCATAGATCCTGATACAACAGATACTGAAGGACGTGACTTTAAGGGGCAGGTTGTAAAAACAATTGGTGATAAAACCTATATCTTAATTGGGAATGAGGAACAGCTGAGAGCAATAGGTACAGACAAAACAGTTCAAGGAGCAGTTTATCAAGCCTATCTTGAACTAGGAAAATGGAAAATCGATACAGATTTATCTGGAAATTCAATAATGTTGTATGGAGGAGATGCTGATTTAACAAAAGAACAAAATGGTAAGCAAGAGTTTACGTTTGGAAATGTTTTGGATACGAATAAAAAGGTGAGTAGCGTAAGTAGTATTCATACTAGAGGGCGTTGTGGAGTTGATCAAACAACAGGTAAGATTGATCCAAACCTTGATATAGAAAAACAAACACAACAAAAATATACAAAAAATGCGAATTATATTATTTTCCGTGATATTGATTTACGTAGTTCAGATTGGACTCCACTTACTTTCCAAGGCACAATGATTGGTGCTAAATCTGCAGAAAAAGGTGGACTTTGGAAAGATAATGTTTTAAATACAACTGATAAACCAGTGTTATCGAATGTAACTGTAGATCAATCAACTAAGATTAATGTTGGAGAACAAATGGGTGTTGGATTCTTTTCAACAATATCAAGTGAAGTAAGTGAAAAGGATATCGGTCTTAGTAAAGGATTGGTAAAGGTATCTAATATTCAATTTGATAATCTAAAAGTTCATACAACAACAAATGAAACATATTATCCGGACACTCTCATAAGTACCTTAACAAGTACTCTGGGTAAGTTGCTTGGTGGAGTTTTAAGTGGGTTAACATTTATTTTAACGTTCGGCCAGGTGAAAATTGATCTTGGAAAAACATTAGGAGATGTTCTTGATGCGAGAAAGAAAGATCCTACAGCTTTATCAACGGGAGCAATTGCTGGGCGAGTTGAAGGGCAGGTTGAAATTTCAAATATTGAAGTCAATAATGCAAATGTAAAAAATGTGAATGGCTATACAGGTGGTTTTGTTGGATATGCCGTTGGTTCAACTCAATATGATGGATTGTCGAATACTTTAGGGGATTTGGTTAAATTATTAACAAATATTTTAAATGTCATTCCAGGTTTAGGCTTAGGTGATTTAATTAAGATTCTATTAGGGAACGCAATTCCTTTAGGAAAGTTAATTCCAATAGGATATATCAATCCGAAGATAGTAAATTGTAATATAAATGGTTTAACGATTTCTACAGCATCCGATAAAGAATATGCCGGTGGATTTATTGGTATGCAAAAGGGTTCTATTGTAGAGAGTTGTTCTGTAACAGATGGTACGAATACAATTAGTGGAAAGAATTTTGTAGGTGGCTTTGTTGGTCTAGCTCGTGATGATGTGATTGAAGGAACACTATCAGGGGCATTGGATATAGAGACAAAACTTCCTAAGATGAATACGGAAAGTTTACTTCTAAATTGTTCATTAAATAATGCAGTTGTGTCTGTTTCTGGTGAAAGTTATATTGGTGGTTTTGCCGGAGGATTGGCCAATGCATCAACTGTCAATTGTAATGTTGAATCGGATAACGCACTTACTGTAACAGCTTCTGGAAATTATGCTGGTGGTATTGCAGGAATTGCATCTCTTGGATGGGCTGCAGACCTAGGTAAAGATGACACAAAAGATAATTTACTTGGCGGTTTAGTTGATCTTGTTGTAAAACTTTTGAGTAGTAATCCTGGAGCAACTTCATCTTTACTTTCTCTTGCTGGTGTAAATCCATCACATATCTTAGGATGTTCTGTAAATGCTCCACTGCAAGTTAGTGGAAAGGACTATGTTGGTGGTGTAACAGGCCGAGGTAATGGTGCATATATAGCACAATCGAATGAGGATAATTTACAGAAAATATCATATTGGAAAAATAGTGTTTATGATGTTGGTTCGGTTCCAGGGGTTGAAGTCTCTTTAACCGGATTATCCAGTGTTACAGGAAATGATTATGTTGGTGGAATTGCTGGATCAATGGGTACGGCCAGTGTTGCCGGTTTATTAAATACAACGCTTGGCGTTGCATCTTATCTTGCGTTTACTGTAGATAATGTTTATGTAAATGGTGCAGAGAATGGATTTACTATTACGGGAAATGAACGTGTTGCCGGTGGATTTGGAGATACGATTGGTGGTTCGATAACAACTGTTAGTATCAATAATTTAGCTTCTATAGAAGGCAATAACTTAGTAGGCGGATTTATAGGTCTTTCTGGTCCTGGTGATTTGGCGGGAGCAGATGGTGGATTAACTGTTAACCTGTTAGGTTTGAATTATTTGTTGAAATTGAATAATTTACTTTCTTTAGGACAAGCAATTGAAGTAAAAATTAAGGATACAAATGTAAATGGAATTAATGATGGGTTTACGGTACACGCAAAGGGTAGTCGTGATTCTAATTCTGTTCGTGATTATAGTGCTTCTGGTTTTATCGCAAAAAGTGGAAGTACTAAAGTAGAGGATTCTCATGTAACAAATCTAAAATCAGTGAAGGCTGCAGATGATGGCGGATATGCTTCAGGATTTGTGGCTATTTCAAAAACGGGTGGTCTAGCAGATGTTGCTGATGATGATTCAATTAAATCATTGATTGAGGCTAATGGCTTAGTAAATGCTGTAGGATATTTAATTCCTAAATATACAAATTGCACGGTTTCTTTTGTAAATGGTGGAAGTGTTACAGCAGATGTTGCTGGTGGTTTTGCAGCAGATTTTCAAAGTGGTACAGTTGATAACAGTTCACGAGGAACTAATGATTATTACGCAGTATACAATTTAGATTCTGTAAATGGTCAAACCTATGCTGGTGGCTTTGGTGGAAATGTTTATTCTGGAGCATTGGCGGATGCTGGTAAAGGTATTAGTGTTCTAGGAAATATTAATGGTTTAAATATAAATATTGGAGAATTGTTAAATTTAGTAAATGCATATGTTCCAATTATAAAGTATGCAGGTGTTAAATCTGATAATGGATTTACAGTATCGGCTAATAAATTTAAATCGGATGATACGAATTCTGGTAGTGCTGGTGGCTTTATTGGCTATGGCAGTGGAGTTCAGGTTAGTCATTGTGATGTAACAAATTTAAAACATACAACGGTAACACCTCCTAAAGATTTAGAGGGTGAAGATAGTTCAAATTATTTTGGAAAGGATAGTACATATGCAGTAACGGGAGCTAGATATGCTGGTGGATATATTGGATATATGAATATTGGTTCTGCTGCTTCGGTTGGAAAAGGCTTGAAGGTTTTAGGTACAGCGATTGGCTTGAATGATGTATTGGATGCATTAAATGTTGTGGTTTCTACAATAGAACATTCGGATGTTACTGGAGGACCTGGTGGTTTTGCGGTTAGAGCCTCTATGAAAAATACAGCTTCTGATGCTTCGGATAATGATGTATTAGGAGATGCCGGTGGATTTGTTGGTAAGATTTCTGGTGGTCATATTCAGAATTCAAATTCTTATAACTTCTCATATATCATTGGTCAGATTACAGCTGGTGGTTATGTTGGAGATTTACAGCCAGGTAGTGTGGCAGATGCTTTGGGAGAAACAAGTATACTAGGTGGTCTTGTCAATACTAAAGAAACACTGGCATCTCTTGCAGAAGATTTTGTTCCTACAATTCGAAACAGTTCTACAACATGTATTCCTTGCGGTGGTGCAGTTCGTGCAGATGCGGCTTCCACAAAGCAGGTACAACGAGGTATGGCCGGAGGTTATGCAGGACATAATGAAGGTGGTCACATCTGGGGAAACAATACAAAGAAATGGAAAGGTGAAGAATATACCGAACCAACAAGTACTTGTAAAGCAGTAAGAATCCGTTCGGTATACGGAAAAGAAATCGCAGGTGGTTTCACAGGACTTATGGAGTCAGCTGATACGGCAAGTACCGGAAATCTGTCCTTATTATGGGGACTGGTAAAAGTAGATAACATCCTGGGAGCACTCAGCGTTGTCTATCCGACGGAAGAAAATACGGCAGTTTACGGTCCACTTGCCCAGATGGATTATAAAACTTGGAATGATTGGGTGGAATTTGTCGGTAAAAAAGGTGGTTACGGAAGTGACCTTGCTGCGAATGGAACAGTAAACAGTCAAGAAGAACTGGATAAGATGATTGGAAAATATGCTTACGGATACAATGTCGTAGCAGGAAGAGAAAATTACCAGGATGAAATAAAACTGGCAAATGGCGGAGCCGCTGGTGGCTATGTTGGATCAATGCAGACCGGAACCATTACAAATGGACAGGCTTATCAGGCGAAGACAATTAAAGGGCTTCGATGTGCCGGAGGTTTTGCAGGAGAAATGATAAACGGCGGAGCAGCTGATCTTGGTGGTGTTAATATCCTTGGTCTTGATCTGCAATTAGGACAAATGTTACAGGTGCTTAATGTATTTGTTCCAGTAATCAAACAGTCTTCTGTGGAAGGTTATCAGAGTGGATTAATTGTTCAGTCAGAAGGTATAAATGACAAGGATGCCTGTGGTTATGCAGGAGGTTATGTAGGAAAACTGATTGGTGGACAGATCTGGGGCGAAAATAATGCACGCTGCAAGGTCACAAAGCTAAGACGAGTTGACGGAAGAAGTTATGTCGGTGGATTTGTCGGAAGCTCTAGACCAGGAAGTGTAGCAACACTGAATCCAACTGCAGGAGAAGGATTGCTCAGCCAGCTTCTGAATAAACTGTTAAGTAAACCGGCAGATTTGATAAAAGTATTAAATGCTACAATCGCAACGATCCGTTATGCAGATGTGGAATCCTGGGATAACTGGGGAATCATCATAAACGGAGCGCATTCAAACGGAGAAGCCAATACATCCTATGCAAAAGCAGCCGGAGGTTTTGCCGGAAATCTGGAAGGAACAGTACTTGGAGAGAAGGATAAGGAAGAAGCAGGGATTTCTGCTCAGAATATCCGTTCCGTAGTTGCAGGCGAATATGCCGGAGGATGCTTCGGAATCGCAGATGTAGCCGGAGTTGCCAATATCAGTGCAGGAAATGAAACCTCGCTACTTGATAAATTATTAAAGCTTGGTAGAACCGATGTGCTGGATGCGTTTAGAAGCTATGTATATTACGGAACTGTAAGCGGAAGTAATGATGCTGGCTTAAGTGTCAGCGCAAACACAGCGATAAAATCCGGACAGAACAATCAGGTTACCTATAGCGGAACGGCTGGAGGTTTTGGCGGCTCACTGTTAAATGGTTCTGTGAAAAACAGTAAAGTAACGAACTTAAGTAATGTAAGAGGTTTAAATAGTGTCGGTGGATTTGTGGGCTATTCTGGAAAGAGCGGAGTAGTAGATGTCAACAAATTAAATGTTCTGGGCGATAATATGGGACAGCTTTTAGGCGGCGCACTAGGTGTTTTGGACGTTTTTGGCTCTCATATTGATGACAGCATGGTAACTGGTATTGATGGCGGTTATACCGTACAGAGTACTGGCGGAGAAGAACAGATTGCCGGAGGATTTATCGGATATGCGAATCTGGCTCGAATGGCAGGTTGTAATGCCGGAGATCAGAAGGAGCAGACACATGGATTGAAACAGGTCGCATCTGGTGGAACAGCCGGAGGATTTGCCGGAAGAACGAGTTTTGCTTATTTGGCAGATGTAAAACTGGATTCCACAGTTGTAAAAGCAGTGGTTACGATTTTAAATCAACTTGTGAAAGCATTGTATCTGGATAAGATAGAGGAGTCGGATTTATTAAATATCAATCTTGGTATTATCAAAGTACAGGCTCTATATGACGGAAATCTGCTTCATGTGAACTTGCTGGGACTTGATATTTCCGTGGCTCTGGTAAAACAGTCGGCAGAAAATAAGCAGGAAACCGATTTTGCAGTGATTACAATCGGAGATTCTACCATCAAGCTGCCATGCAACAGTGATGGAATTATTGATAAAGACAATGATTTAGAGTCTACCATTAGTATCAACTTAATCAAGGCAAACCGGACGAAGATTACAGACAGTAATGTCTGTGGTATTTCGACAGGATATGATGTCTATGCCGGTGGTGCCGGAAATAACAATGATGGTGATGCTAAAGACGGACGAAGTGGTGGCTTTGTTGGATTCAACGATGAAGGACTTTTGAAGAATAACAACATGTATTACTGTGATGTGGTTCGGGGAACAAAAGATCTTGTCGGACCATTTAGCGGAATAAGTAAATTAGATTCACAATATAAGTTCAACACATTGGAAAAAGTGGAAGGTGAGGACAACAATTACCGTATTTATAGAAAGCTGGAGAAGACACTGGACCAGATCAAAAATGGTTCAGACCAGCTGAATCTAAGCTATGAAAAAGATACTTCCAGTGGATGGGATATTTACACGCTGGGTCATATGAAATCGATAAAAAGCTATGAGACTTTGCAAAATGCAAAGCTGACAGATGATACTTCATCTACGACAGCAGAGCTTAAAGCATATGAATCATCAGCAAAAGCAGTATTGATGGCAGATACCAAAACAACCTTGAACACAGGAGAAAGTGATACTCCGGAGCCATCCGAGTCACAGGATCCATGTGATAAGTTGATCAAGCTGACAATCAATAAAGTATGGAAGGATCTAAATAATAAAAAACGTCCGAATAACATTACGGTAACGATATCTCGTACCTGGACAGATGCAAACGGTATAGAACAGACAAAAACTGTTCCAGGATATGAGAGCCATATTATAAATGGTTCTAGTGATAAATCTACCTGGCAGAAGGTCATCAAAGGACTTCCAGCATATATGACGGATGAAAATAAAACCATTCATTATTATACATATTCCGTTACAGAAAAAGAAATAGATGGTTATACGACAACGATAAAAAAATCGGATGATGGATTTACGTTTACGATAACCAACACACATTTCCCAGGGCTTCCGGATACCGGAGGACAGGGAAGAAACTTTATTTACCTGATAGCTATTCTGCTTTTCCTTGTATATTTCATTATGAGATATAAAAAAAATAAGGAAACCAAAAGAGCAGAAAACTATAAAAGAAAAATTCAAACAAAAAGGAGAAAGATGTTATGAAACGAATGAAAAAAATCATGGCAGTGCTGCTGGCAGCGATTATGACAATGGCGATGGCAGTGACAGCATTTGCTGACAATGTAGCAACAAAGACTACAGGAACAAACAAACTTACGGTTAATGTAAAATCAGGAGCGGGTGTTCCAACACAGACACTTGAAGGACAGACAATTTATCTGTACAAATTATTTGATGTGACAGAGTCACCAAATGGAGAAACAAAGAACTATGCATATACTGTGAATACAGCTGATGGGTATAAAACAGCACTTGTAGATGCATTAACTAAAGCAGGAAAAACAGTTACAATAAACTCTAAAGATGAGGAATTCGCAGCAGCTGTTCTTGGTATTGGTAGCAATAATTCTACAGAAGTACAGAGTTTTGCAAATAATTTTACAACATATGCACTGACTAATAGTTTAGCAGCAACAACAACTTCTGGAAAAATCACAGAAGAAAATAAAACATCTTATACATTTGATAATTTAGCAGCAGGTTACTATCTTGTATATGTAACAGGTGGAAAAGAGATTCAGTCTTCTTTAGTTACAGTAGATGAGACAACAAATACTGTAGACTTAAAAACAGAAGCACCAAGCATTACAAAAACAGCAGACAAAAATACAGTAAGCATCGGACAGGTAGTTAAATATACAGTAACAGGTTCTATTCCGGATACAACAGGATATGACAAGTATCAGTACATTATTCACGATGAATTAACAGATGGTCTTGACTTTGTAAATGATTCAACAGGAGTAGCTCTTGGAGAAAGTGCTACAACAGTTAATGTAACAGTGGCATTTACGGATAATAGTCTTACAGTAGGAGGAACAACACCTACAACAGCAACACTTGATACAGCAAACAATAGAAAAATGTCTCTTGACCTGTCTGCATGGGTAAGAGATAACCAGGCAAATAAAGGAAAAACATTCACAGTTACATATTATGCAAAAGTAAATGCAAACGCAGTTGTAACAGAAAAGAATAATGCTCAGTTAGAGTACGGTAATAAACCAGGTGAAACAACAAAAACAACACCAAGTGAAGCAAAGACACCTACTTACCCACTGGATATTTTAAAGAAGGAAAAGAATAGTGACAAAAAGCTGGCAGGTGCAAAATTTAGCCTTTATACAACAGAGACAGATGCAAAAGCTGGAACAAACGCTATTAAGGTTTCAGGAAGCAATGGAAATTATGTAGTAGATCCAGCATCTGAGAATACAGTATTTGAATCAGTAGCAAGTATTGACGGAAAAGGTTATAACCTTCATGTAAATGGTCTTAAAGCAGGAGATTACTGGCTTGTAGAGAAAGAGGCTCCAGCAGGATACAACAAACTGACAGCCCCAATTAAAATTAAAATCACAGAGAGCGCGGATACAGATGTAAATAAGTGGACTATTTCCAAAGATGGATCAGATGAGCCAGACAAAATCATCGATATTGAAAACAGCACAGGATCCCTTCTTCCATCCACAGGTGGTATGGGAACAATCATCTTTGCTGTAATCGCTGCAATTCTTGTACTTGGTGTAGCAGTAAGCTTTATCCGTGACAAGAGAAAAAATGCTTAATCAGCAGATGAATTAGAAAAACAAGAAGTAAAATAACAGAAATTGCGGTTATCTTTTCGGGAAGATAGCCGCAATTCCAAGTATAACAACAGGGAGAATGGAATGAAGAGTAAGGAAAAGAAGAAATTTACAATAAAAGATATCATTCGTTTGATTGTACTTTTGGTTGCATTCTCCGTATTGTTATATCCGACATTTAGTAGTTATCTAAATGAGAAGAATAGTTCAAAGGTCGTATCAAACTATGATGCAGAAAGTGTGAAATTAAGCAATGCTGAAAAAGAACAGATGCTGGCAGATGCAAGAGCCTACAATCAGGAAATGCTCGGAAACATTGATCTGATCGATCCATTTTCACAGACAAATACGGAAATCGATGAGCGGTATCAGAGTCTTTTAAATGTAGATGGATCGGGAATGATGGGATACATCCGTATTCCGAAAATCAAAGTAGAGCTTCCGATTTATCATGGAACAAGTGAAACAGTTCTACAGGCAGGAGTCGGACATTTCTGGGGGACTTCATTGCCGGTTGGCGGTGAGAGTACGCATACAGTGTTAACCGGACACAGAGGACTGCCGACAAAAACACTTTTCACAAATATGGATAAATTGAAAGTAGGAGATATTTTTTATATCAAGGTATTAGGAGAAACTCTGGCATATAAGATTGACCAGATCTTAACTGTGTTACCGGAAGAGACAGAGGCATTATCCATCGAGCCAGGGCAGGATTATGCGACACTTGTTACATGTACCCCATATGCGATTAATACGCACCGTCTCTTGGTACGTGGAGAACGTATTCCATATGAAGAGGCAATAAAAGAAGTACCGGATCAGAACATAAAACCGGAATTATCTTTTACCGCAAAAGTATTGATTATAACAATTGTAGTTATTTTAATCGCACTTATCGCGATGATCATCTATAGTAAAAGAAATTCAAAGAAGAAAAAGAGGAGGAAAAGAAAGTGATCAAAAGAATAAGAAACACCAGAATTATTTTCCTCTATATCCTTTTTCTTATGAGCTGTACTTTATCTGTTTCAACACTACAGGTTTCTGCAGCTACTAAAAAGGGAAGTATCGAGATCCATTACAAAGGAAGAACAGATTCCCAGGGAGAGGTGGATCTTTCCGGAGCAACATTTACTTTATTCCAGATTCAATCTGCAGAAAACGGAGAGTTAGTCTGGAACGAGGAATTTGTATCAGCGGGCATCTCATTAAAAGATACAAGCGCCGGCGCAAGAGAAAAGCAGGCGAAAAAGTTATTTGACTATGCAAAGAAAAACAACATTACAGGAACGACACAGGAGACAAATACAGCAGGCTATACAAGCTTTCTAAATTTAGATGAGGGTATTTATCTTCTTGCACAGATTGGAACCGTAGATAGTGGAACAGAACAGTTTGAGTCAGCTCCATTTCTGATTGAGGTTCCATCTGAAATCAGCGGACGGTTTGAATATAATGTTGAGACAGAACCAAAGGCAGAGTGGGTATCAAAAAAAGAACCTCCGGTTGTTCCAAATCAACCGGGAGATACTCCGGAAAAGACACCGG
>ERZ1034973.2044-NODE-2044-length-10660-cov-60.050354_pt1 | contig 10660 bp, 6 predicted proteins | sample MGYA00520686_ERZ1034973 | MGnify/ENA primary metagenome ERZ1034973 (study PRJEB33766, sample SAMN09781775) | gut metagenome | biome: gut microbiome | host: Homo sapiens | place: Madagascar | study: EMG produced TPA metagenomics assembly of the PRJNA485056 data... | reverse complement strand
CTGTTTCGGATTTTTTGATGCTTATATAGTTAGGATGAGCCGAGTACTTCGAGCCAACTTGATAAGACTTACTTTTTACCTTTTGCTACATGAAAACGATAAATGGCGTGGATGAGCACATAACGGGGCACTGTGTTATAGTATTTCTCTACCCTGCCCTGCGCATTGATTGTTCTATCCACTTTCTTCAACTGATGGAACACATCGAATGCATCAGCCTTCACAACCAATTTTCCCTTGAAAAATGGTCGGGAAAGGCGGAAGTTCCATAATAAATTGTCATCATTCATCACAGACTCACCATATCCACGTCGACTATACATCGAAAGGTCGGTGTCAAACGAGAACCTGAAAGGAAGTGCCAATACTGCACTCAGCCCATAATGATAGTTGCAAGCATCAAGGGTTTCGAAATCCTTCTGTTCGCCATTGGAATGAAGACAGGCAACATAACCATTCACTCCCAAAGAATGCTTACCCAGTTTGTAGTCCAGACGCAAATCTTCAGAAATGGTGGATGTCTTTACTATACTCTTCTTCATCTCCACAGTTGCAGCATCACTAATCATATCAACACTGTTAACATATCCCCAAGAGGTAACCGTATTAAACATTAACCGTTTCTTCTTATCAACATTGCCACTCAATCCTAAGCGCAAGCTTGTATTCCAGTTACCATTCACATTGGTTGGCGAGAAAGTACGTCTACCAGTGTTTTTATCATATATAAAGCCCATAGCCACTGCATCGCTGGTAGAAGCATAATCGTATTTAAGATCATACATTAAAGACTTGAAACTTCCATTATAAGCATATTGCAGATGATGCAACATTGAGTTCTTCAGTTTTTCATTTCCATAACGCTTTACATTCAGAGGGTCTGCATCATCTATATAATCAAACAGATAGAGCATCTGAGGAGCTACCTGAGTTATAGAATAGACCAGACTGCTAGAAAACTTTCTGTTTTTTCTATTTCCGCTCCAATATAGGGTAAACTCCGGGTTCAGGAAACTTAAATTACGAGAGAGTTCCTTGTCTAGAGATGCCCTTCTATAACGCATATTCTCATGCGAGAAGTTGAAGTTCCACTGGCTCTTGAACAAAATATCATTCTTTGCATCTTCTACCACCTGCCAGGAAAAAATCGCAAACGGCTTATGCGCATCAGTATGAAAATCATACAGATAACTATTAGCCGCATCTATCGTTGAAAGATAATCAGTAACAGATGGCAAGACACCTAATTCATGATTGGCATCAGCTCCCCATCCTGCAAGTTGATCCAAACGATAAAGACTATTCTCTTCATGAGAATACTTCTGCTCATAACCATATTGAATAGCTCCCCACAACTTATCAGAAACATTGAAGGAGTACCCCAAGCCGCCATGATAACGATACCCTTTAGAAGACCAAGGTACATAACGGCGACGATAATCATTATTTCCAGCAACATTTCCTGAAGCATAATCAAGGCTATAAATGCTATATCCCTCATCATCTTTACCAAGCACTTCACCACCAAGCTTTAGCTGCAACATATCTCCAGCTTCGTTTACGATGAAATCTGAACTGTAGTCCAATGATGCGAGCCAACTCTTCAAGTCATTCAGGCTCTTACTTTCCACCCTGTTTATCAAGTTCTTATACAGCTCACCTGTTGAAATCGGGAAGAGACGATTCCACATCTGTTCCTGATTTTCCCAACTTTCAGCCATCAGAGCTGAATAAAAGATGGAATTCTGCTTACGGCGAGAGTAATTGGCTTTTTGGTCAATTGTCATATAGCATTTAGATTCTCTGCCACCAGGAGTCAACGTCAACATATTGTTCATATTGAGATAGAAGTTGCAATACTTTGCTTCATTCATAGAACGCTCGTATGTATCCCCCGATGACAAGAAGTTGGTGCGATACGCATTCGTTTCCTCATGATTGTCATAATGAGTAAGATCGGCATTACTTCTCAACCGGAATCGGTTGAATCTATCATCCACATTCAGGTTCACTCCCACCTTCCTTGTTGTCAATCTAGACATCGGCAGCTTCTCCGGTGTCCAGTCAGAGCCTTGCATCGGTGCACCACCATCATTCATATTATTAAAGTTGCTGAATATTGCCAACTGCGAATGGTCAGTTGTTCGCAAAGCAAACAAGCGCGCCAAATACAGGTCATCATTTGCCATACCAGCATCCACATTGCCCAACCAACCAATATTATATTGTTTCTTCAGGTTGACATCCATCACATATTCATCCTCCTCAACCTTTCGTTTGGCAAACTGATTCAGGTCAGTTTTCTTTTCATATACCTTGATGGAGTTTACCGCGTATGTAGGCAAGTTCTGCAAGAGTACCGTATTGTTACCCTTAAAGAAATCCTTTCCATTAAGCAAGAGGCTCTCCACAAAACGTCCATTGACATAAATGCTGCCATCCGACTTCAATTCCGCACCAGGCAGTTGCTTGATGAGTGCATCGAGCATGGAGCCTTCGGAAAGTTGGAAGGCATCAGCATTATACACCAGCGTATCACCCTTGTGATAGAATTTCACCTTGGTGGCCGTGACTGTTACTTCATTCAACTGCAATTCATCATCCAGTTTTTTCTTCTTACGTAAGAAAATGGTAGGAAGATAACGGGTGTTCACCCGTTTGCTAACCTTTACGTCAAAAGAAATACTTTGTGGCACATAGCTACCATGCTCAACTTTAATGGTATATTTCCGATTGTTAGTTACCCGAAAGGCAAAGCCACCATCATTTTGATTCAACTTGCTATTAGAAGTTTCCACCTTAACAAGGTTTCCATCGGCATCCATCAGACTAACCTTTGCATCATTTATAGCAGTATGAGTAACAAAGTCTTCGACCCATCCCCAGTATTCCACAGTTTTTCCCTTATCTTGGGCAACTACAGACATTGCCCAAGATAACACCAGAATAAACAGTATAACTTTGATATACTTCATGATTACATTTGTTTTTTATTAGCTTACATTATTATTTCGTATCTGCAAATTTATGGAAAAATTGGCTAATAACAAAATTTTGGGTTGTGATTTTATCCACCAAGAAACCACCATTTTATTTCTATATCATCATAACTATCTGTTTTTATGCGAATTAACATTTTTACATATTCAGTAAATTACAGAATAGAGTAGAAGCTCTTTTATCGTCAAACAGTTTTCTATTTATTTTTTGCTTAGCATTACTTACGTTTTTAGTTGTTGTATTGATTAAAAATGCAATAGCCGTATTATCCATTCCCATGTAAGCTAAGATACAAATCTGAAACTCTTGAGGACTCAACTTTCCCTTCCTTATTCTTTCAAACAAGAGAGGTTTATATTGCAGCATTACATCATATAATTCTTGCCAATCTTCCTCTTCTGGATCGATATGAATTCTCTTTGGCTTCGCCATTTCCATAAATTTTACGACAATATCACTTTCCGTCAACATTTTCTCCTTGTCCAGCCAATTATACTTTTCATATTTCTCTCTATACTCCCGAAGTTTATCCTGCAACGCAGCTATTTCATTTTGCTTCTTTTGGATAAAAATGTCTTTATTTTCTTGTAACAAACTCAATTCTTCACTAGCTTTCTCTAGTCTTTGGTTTACTTTTGCTATTTTTTGAGACATCCGGTTCTTCATTCTCTTGTATTTCCCAACAAGAAAGCCCAAACTGCACAATACCATAAAACAGATAAACATCCAGAGATACTTGTTTCGCTCTTTATGTAATATCTCCTCGTCAATCTTTTTCTGCAATCTGGTATAATCGTATAAAGAGGCTGCCTGAACAACAGCGTTAGCCTGAGTTCCGTTTAAGATTTCATCCATTTCCCGCTCACAAAGAATTGAATATTTCCGTATGGAATCAACATTCAGGCGCATTCTATAGACAGACAACAAGCCTTGAGCTGTTTCATACTTAAAACCATAACGACCTAACTTGCGATAGTAATACTCAGCGGAGTCTATCCGATTCACGCCTAGATAAAACATACCTTTTAACTTATAATAATGCTCATATTTTTCTTGTATATTTCCTTCTCTATTAAACAAGCCTGATTCTTTCTCATAAATATCCATATAACAACGTGCTTCATTATATTGAGAGCGTTGTAAATATATATAAATAAGCGTAGGAAGAGTCTTGGCTGCTAATTTCTGCATTCCATGCATTTTAAATAGCTCATGACATTTCTGAGTTTGTTCAATAGCCTTCAAAGTATCTCCCAATCCTAAGTACTCATTTGCTATAAAATCAAAACTCTGTATAAAACTTACGTTATCTTTGACCCGAGCTGCATAATAACCATATTTTTGCTCGCATCCTATAGCTTCCTTATGCAAATATTGAAAACGATAAATATCAGCCATTTGCCCATAAACCTTGGAGAGAGTACTATAGTCACACTCCTTACTCAGGGTATCAGCACACTCAACAGCTTTTTTAAAGCTCATCATTGCCTTTGGCGCATCCTTTTGGTCACGATACACGCAACCCAGCAGATAATAAGCTTGCATCTTCTCATTATCTGTACCCCAACTATCATAATAATCCACCACCTCTTGAAATTTGGTGTCGGCAGACAACTGCAAGTAAAGTTTGTTCTGTGCCTTCGCCATCAGCATTCGGCATTTCATCGCGACCTTGCGAGAAGCGTCCGGTACCTCCAATGAATCAAAACGGCACAAACTATTATAGGCTGCTTGAGGATGTGCTTCCATCAAGCTGTCTATAGCCTGTAATCTCTGCATTTGTATCCGATTTTCGGTACACCCCACTAATATATATAATAAGGTGAAGAACACGGAATATCTCAACAACACGAATTCTCTTCTCTTCATTTTTATCAATTTCACTCTCTAAAATACCATTCATCAAATAAACAAATCATCCAGAGTTACTGATGCCCTGAATATATCGGAGTATTCATTACTCACCAGTTCTGAATTTCCCACATACGTAAGGAGGAAAGTCTTGGTAGGGTTCTTTTCTTCCAAAGCCTGCAAACGGCTATTCAGCACCTGAGCATAGCCTTTGGTCACGGCATAAGGAGCCTTATAAAATTTCATCTCACAAACATTCACCGCATCATCAGCCCTGTCTATCAGCAAGTCAATCTGCATGCCATCAGCCTCCTCGCTTCCTTTCACTATAAGCGAAGATTCCTGCGAAGACACAGCACCAATATGAAGAGCATATTTTATCTGTGAAATATGCTGCAAACAAACCTCCTCGAAAGCAATGCCACGCCATGAGGCAACATCACTCTCCTTCAAATGCTGCTGCCAGTAATCAGTTTGCTTTACTGCCTTCTTCTCCTTAAAATGAAGCCAGAACCAGCAAAAAGAATCAATAAGCTTATAATACTCCTCTCGCTGACTGAAACCGAAAGGAGTATATTTCACCACAAAATCACTGCCCAGCAAGGCTTTCAGCATCTTGGTAAAATCACCATTCGGATTCAAACCGGTATGCTCTGCTATCTCCTTACGGGTGAAACCTGCATGGCGGGTACCCAAAAAGCGAACTATCTTCATACAGTCTTCGGCATGATCAAACACAGAATTGAAGAGCCTGTCAAACTCATCCCCCAGCTTCGCCTGACGGTCAAAGAACAAGGCATCTATGTTCTGAGCCAGACTATAGGATGGATTAAAGAAATTCATATAGAAAGGAATTCCACCCATAATCATATAGGCCTGCGTAATATTATAACGGGACATCTTGATGCCACGGCTCTGATAAAACTCCTCACATTCTTTCAAAGTAAACGGCGACAGTTTGATTTCGCCAGTCAAACGCCCGTATAATCCACCTTTATTACTGATTAGATTATCAAGCATCCAGGAGGTGGCAGAACCACAGACTACGAGTAACAAATTGTGGCGCATATTGCCCCAACCATTCCAGAAAGCCTCTAATGCCGTAAGAAAACCGGAACGAGCCGTATCCATCCAGGGCAACTCATCGATAAATACCACCTGTCGGGAACCATTATCGCAAGTTTCCAAAAAACGTTCCAGCAAAAAGAAAGCCTCCATCCACGACTTAGGCTGCGCGATATCCTCCATACCATGACGAAGAAGCGAGAAATAGAAATTCTGCAACTGGTCTTTCAAGGTTACCTTCCGACGACGGTCGTAAGGCGACAATCCTGTATGATGAAACACCATATCATCATGAAACACCTCATCAATCAAGAATGTTTTACCGACACGGCGACGACCATACACAGCCACAAACTCAGCCCTACCACTTTCGTAGTAACGCTTCAATTCAGCTATTTCCTTTTTTCTACCTATTATTTCACACATAATCATACCCAATTGGTTCGCTGCAAATATACGACTAATTTCGGAAATAGCGAAAGAAAACAGCGTTTATTTCGCTACGAAACCGTATTTTTATCGTTCGTAGCGGAATAAACGCTATTTTAACTCAATTTTAACACTTCTATTCTAATCCTCTGTTGACATATCTCTATTATATTGCCTTACGGATTTACCACCGGCAAAACGATATGAAACATTGAATACTATTCTATTTCGCTGCCTATCAAAAGCCTTATCCAAGTATCTGCTCTCAAAACCAGGAGACTTTGTCTCTGTTATCATATCAGAATTGAAGAAGTGGAACATAAGACTATAAGTCAATGTCAACTCCAACTTCTTCTTCAACAGGAACTTCTGGATAGATACATACGGATTCTCGAAATTCGACGAAGACTTAACTTGTGGAGAGATCGTAAAATTCTTGCTATAAGAATAGGACATCGCAAAGTTCATATCCCATTTTGGCTGATAGTACTGCAAAGACGTAACGCCCTCTACCGTCTGTATGTGGTTAGAAAATTCGTGATAACTTGCCTTGGCATTTCTATATTTCAAATCTGCCTTATACAAGAAGTCTCTACAGAATCTCTTAGTAAACGATACGGAAGCCCACCATTCCCTGTAATCAGTATTCTGGAAGACACTTGCCACATACTTGCCTGTTACACCACTCGGCAATGTTCCTTCCCGGATTTCAGCTATAGAGTTAAAGCTGTTTGGTGAATACACATACCCCGTCTGGAAGTTAAAGCACCACCATAAATCTATCCAATAATTGATACGGTGAGTAACATTGGTCTTGAGCCACGGATTACCACCTGCCCAAGACAGAGAATCGGTAAAATAACCATATTCACTAGATAGATTCTGGTCTGGATAACTGGTGGAACAATCATAGTTTAATCGCATCCAATTACGTCTGGTCAGCTGATAATAGGCCATGAAACTTCCACCAACTGGCACCTGAGTTTTCTTGGCATGATTGTTATTCAAGCCCACATGCTCTGCCCAACCGGAAAACATCAATTGCGCATTATTATCAAAACGCCAATTGAGACTTGCCCACAGGCGATTTCGCAAATAGCTGTTTGTGTTCAGCTTTTCGCCGGTATCATTATCTTCCCTCTTGTAACTTTTCCATGTATTCTCATAGCCAGCATTCAATGTAAGATGACCATTGGCAAAATTGGTCCATCCACTTATACGGAAGCGAGTAAAGTTCATATGGTCCTGGAAATGATTATTCAGCACAAATCCCGTACTCTCCGACTGATCTGTAAGACTGCGGGTTGGAGAAAACCTGTAATTGAAATCGGCAGTCCATCTTACTCTTCCCACATTGTTACGGTAGAACACAGCCATCGAATGCTCACTGTCTCTCACATGGGTGCGTATGTCGCGAGTCAATCTTGTCTCTGTATGGGTATTTTCATCTGTCCGCAATATAGTATAATGATTATAGGTATCATGATCACGCCCAGCACCATATTGATATACAAACGAAAGAGACTGATTTTTCTGTATGGCATAATCCAGGCTAAGCAATCCCGAACGGTATCTTTCAAACGTAATGATATTCCTGATACCATCAGGATTGTTCACTAGCGTTTCCTTGATTCCATTCTGAAGGTAATTCTTTGACCAGTTTGTGTCGTACGCACCTTGTCCAAAGTAACTATAGGCAAAAGCATAAATATTCCATTTGTTCTTGGTATATGAAAAATTTGCCGTCGTATTCTCAAAGATGTATTTCTTGTCATTCTCACCGTTCAGATTGAAGCCTTCATTATTAAAGAGCATGCCTTCATAACCTTCATAATTCTTCTTGGTATGCAAGTTTATCAATACATCATAGCCTTGGTATTGCCCTTGCGGTTTATCAATCACCTCTACTTTGTCAAAGCGGATATGCTGAATATTCCGCAGATAGTTCATATCTTTTTCTACGCTATCTACCAATACTATGATATTGGAGGAATTGTGATAAGTTAAAGAACGGTCAACAAAGTTATAAGTAAAATTAGGCAGCTTTCCCAACATTTGGATAGTACTAACTGTACCACGACGCAAATCCTTGGTTATTGCTACTTTCATCCTGTCACCACTTTGCAGAATTGAGCTTCCCTTTATGCTGACTTCCTTCAACGTGTCGGTTTTCCATATTCCTGTATGCAGGGAATCATCAGGAACAGTTTCTCGCATCACACGATTAGTAGCCATTCCCTGAATAGCTACCATCTGCACCATAAAGAGTAGAATTAAAATCTTTCTCATAACTTATTCACAATTTATTAAATATAACTTTTTTACCAAGAAGAACCATTTTTATTCTAACATCAGCCATCCATCTTCCGTCCAGTTGATTTTCTTTTGAACCAGGATGCTGGCGCCATTCTTCGGTACGCTGTAACCATGACAGAAAAAGAAATCGCCATCGGAGAAGGAGTAGGCAGAACAATGACCCATCGCCTCATATTCTTTCTTATCGCCTTCCAGAATCAGCGTACCACCGCCATTGCGCATGTCTCTGCCTGCCTTATCCAAATAAGGACCAGCCACCTTCTTGCTTCTACCCACGGCAACACGATAGTTGCTCTTGATGCCACGGCAGCAGTAATCCCAGCTCACGAAGAGATAGTAATAACCACCATGCTTCATGATGAAAGGAGCCTCGATGGCATTGGTACCGGCAAACTTAGAAGTAGGATTCGGTTCTGCTGATGCATCGCCTACGGCATGACGGCGGGCGATGGTCTGAGGCTTGGCGCCCTTCTTGACATGCATCGTCTTCTTATCCAGCTTGATCATCTGGATACCATCCCAGAAAGAGCCCCAGGTAAGCCAAGGGTTTCCCTTCTCATCAACGATGAAATTCGGATCGATGGCATTCCAGTTGTCTCTATCGCCCTTGGAGGCGACGAGGCAGCCCTCATCCTTCCATCCATCCTTATCAGATAAGGAAGTATTGCTCAGCAAGCCGATGGCAGATGTGTTCTTACCAAAGGTGGAACAGGAATAAGCCAGATACCATTTGTTCTTAAAACGGATGACATCCGGAGCCCAGATATGCGTGGTAAAACCTGGCACACTATCATGCGTCCATGCCGGAATCTCGCTGTTCTTGAGCACGCCCTGAGGAACGATGGTCCAATGCTTGCGGTCTGTAGAGGTCATCTGCGTGATGCCATGACCTGTGCAGTAGAGATAGTACTTGCCATTCTCATACGCCATTACGGGATCGTGAACAAAAGGAGTATCTACCACAATCGGTTCCTGCGGAGCATTCTGTGCCATCATCTGACAACCACCTTTTACAGTAGGAGCAGCAATCATCATTGCTGCTCCCAAAAGTATTTTAGAAATCTTCATATAATTACACCTTATTATATATATAAGAGAATTACTTGTTCACAAATTTCTTTCCGTTCACAATCACTACACCCTTGTAGCTCTTGTCTACCTGCTGACCGGAGAGGTTGAACCACTTGCTATCATTCTTCTTCTGAATGATGATAGGGTTCGAGATGCCTGTAGAAAGGCTTGAGCCGTCGATGTAAGAGTTCTCACCGGTAAAGAACACGTTAATCTCAGACGGCTTATCTGTAATAGTCTTTGTATATGAATAATGATACACCTTATTATCCGTTGTGGTAATCACAGCAGTCATCTTGAATGCGCCTGTAGCTGCATATTCCACGGTCATATCTACCAAAGAACCATTCATATCCTTCGCAAATGTATCCCAGTTGTAATCGCTGACACATCCTGTGTTGCTCCAGGCAATATTTTCAAAGTTGTCATTGCGTAACATAACATACTCCTTATAGCCAACAGCGCCATGAGCTACGTTAGAAACACCCAATACCCAACTCTTGTAAAACTCTGCACCCACAGTATAGTTATAGAACTTAAACTGTGCCTTATTGCCAGCCTTCACAGTATAATCCTGGCTCAGGTTAGTAGCATAGGCATTCGTTGTATTCTTCTGTGCAGAAACAGGATAGTAAACCGGAGTCGTTTCCTCAGCCTCAGCATCGATGTTCAAGGTATAATCCTTAGTATATTCATAACCATCCTTGCTGATAGTCATGGTCATGGTTACCTTACCCTTGCCCTTCACTACGCCCTCATCGGTCAGAATAGAAGGATTGCTTGATTTCCATGAAATGGTAGCACCGAGATGCCCCTCTGTTGGGAGTTTTGGCTTTGAATTCAAAGTTGCACCATCTGCGAAAGGAACGCTGGTCTTATCCAATGTATATTTGATAGCCGCCTTGGCATCAGCCTTGCTTCCCCAGAT
>ERZ1034973.2043-NODE-2043-length-10661-cov-4.038657_pt1 | contig 10661 bp, 10 predicted proteins | sample MGYA00520686_ERZ1034973 | MGnify/ENA primary metagenome ERZ1034973 (study PRJEB33766, sample SAMN09781775) | gut metagenome | biome: gut microbiome | host: Homo sapiens | place: Madagascar | study: EMG produced TPA metagenomics assembly of the PRJNA485056 data... | reverse complement strand
GGACGTGTAAATGAAAAAGTTATTTACATTACTTCTTGCACTGCTACTGTTAGTTGGTTGTGGTGGTGGACAAGAAGGTGATACTGGTGATACAGATACTGATAATAAGACAGTAACTGTTGTATCTTCTATGGATGTTATTTCTATGGATACTGCGGTGGCAACAGATGGTACATCATTTATTGCACAAACCATGTGTCTTGCAGGTCTAATGGAACTAGATGCTAATCAAAACCCTATTCCAGATTTAGCTGAAAGCTATACTGTTAGTGATGATGGTCTAGTATATACATTTAAGATTAGAGACGACGCTAACTGGTCAAATGGTGATCCAGTTACAGCAAAAGACTTCGTCTATGGTTGGCAAAGAGTTGTTGATCCTGAAATCGCAAGTGAATATAACTGGATTATGGAGACAGCTAATATCGTAAATGGTAACTGTTATGATGCAGAAAGTGGCTTAACTAAAGAAGATTTAGGAGTTAAAGCTCTTGATGAAAAGACTCTAGAAGTTACATTAACTAAGCCTACTGGTTTCTTCCTATCTCTTATGACATTCCCACCATTCTTCCCTGCAAATCAAAAGTTTGTTGAGAGCTGTGGTGATCAATACGCATTATCTGTTGAAAACGTATTGAACTGTGGTCCTTATAATTTCACAGGTTGGACTGCTGGTTATTCATTTGAATTCGATTTAAGTGATACTTATTGGGATCATGATAATTATGCAGCTAAAAATGGTGCTGAGAAGGTTGTCTTCCGTATCATCGCTGATACTCAAACATCTCTTCTAGAATATGAAAGTGGTAATCTTCAAACTGTAATCTTATCTGGTGAACAAGTAAATGCCAATAAGGGTCAAGAGGGTTATGTAGATCGTCTACAAGGTTACTTATTCTACTTGTTGTTAAATATCAACAATAGTACTAAGGAAGATTTAAAGAATACTAATATCAGAAAGGCTATGTCTTATGCATTAGATAGAGAAGCTATCGCTACAGCCTTAAATGATGGTTCTGTTGCCGCTGAAGGTATTGTTCCAATTCAATTAGCTGGTAACCCAGAAACTGGTGCTGACTTCCGTGATGATAATGGTAAGTTAGTTGACTATAACGTTGAAGAAGCTAAGAAATTATATGAAGCTGGTAAGGCTGAATTAGGTCATGATGTAACTATTGAATTACTATATGGTACAGATGAGGGTGATTCAGTAATTAAGGCTGCTGAACAAATTCAATATTACTTAGAACAAGTTGGTTTCACTGTTAACTTAAATGGTAAGCCAAAGAAAGAAAGATTAACTCTACAAAGAGCTTATACATTCGATGTAGCATTGACTCGTTGGGGTCCTGACTATGGTGATCCTCAAACTTATATGGATCTATTTGTAAGTTCAAATACTTCTAATAACCAAGGTGGTTACTCAAGTGCTGCTTATGATGAACATATTGAAAAGGCTGAATCAGGTACTGTAAGTGCTCTTGAAAGATGGAATGAATTCCTAGCTGCTGAAAAGGTATTAGTTCAAGATGATGCTGGTGTAGTTCCTGTATTCCAAGCTGGTGGTGCGATGTTAATTTCTCCAAGCATTTCTGGTATTGAATTCCACTCTGCTGCAGTTGATAACTATCGTCATATTGTTGTTAAGTAAATAATACTAATGATAATTAGAGCGGTTTATAATCGCTCTAATTATTTTAAAAGGGGTAATGTATGAAAAAATATGTATTTAAAAGAATAATGATGTCTTTGGCTACATTGTTAGTAATATTACTAGTGCTGTTTGTCTTAATGGACAAGATGCCTGGTTCACCATTTAATGATGAAAAACTAACAGAGGCTCAAAGGGCATTACTATATGCTAAGTATGGCTTGGATCAACCGATTATTGTCAGGTTCTTCCTATATGTTAAGAACATGTTAACCGGTGATTTAGGCGTATCATATGCCATCAACAAGAACTTCCCAATTAGTTCAATGATTAAAGATCGTCTTGGTATCTCAATTCTAGTTGGTTTAATGGCTATGATAATTGGAACTATCATTGGTCTAATACTTGGAATTTTATCAGCACTTAATCATAATACATGGATTGATAACTTATGTTCTGCGATATCTGTAATTGGTGTATCAGTTCCATCTTATGTGTGTGCCTTATTGTTGTGTTACTTTATCGCTTATAAGTTAAAGTGGTTTCCAATTCTATATAATCTAAAGACACCTTTTGCGTCTCTTGTATTACCTGCAGTAGCTTTGTCAGTTTCACCAATTGCCAACATTGCAAGATTTACAAGATCTGAAATGATTGATGTTCTTGGTAGTGACTATATCCTACTTATTCAATCAAAGGGTGTTAAGAATTATAAGATGATAATTAAACATGCACTTAGAAATACTTTGATTCCTGTAATTACAGGTATGGGACCAATTCTTGTCAATCTAATGACAGGTTCAAGCGTTATTGAAAAGATCTTCGGTATTCCAGGTATTGGTTCTTTAATGATTTCAGGCATTCAACAAAATGACTATAACGTTACAATCGCTTGTGCCTTTGTCTATTCTGCAATGTATATTGTGATGATGCTTATAGTGGATATCTTATATGGTGTAATTGATCCTAGAATCCGTGTTAGTAAGGAGAGCAAATAATGACTATTTATAATCGTGAATTTAGCGCAGATGATTTCACTTTTGCCCATGAGAAAGACGAGAAGCTAGTTGATACCAACTACAAGGCTACATCATATGCCAAGGATGTTTGGTGTAACTTTAAGAAGAACAAGGGTGCTCTTGTAGGTGCTATTATTGTCATCATCATTATTGTTTTTGCCTTAGTTGGCCCTGGTATGAACGAACATACTTATAAGTCAATTATCCATGGCCATGAATGTTTGACACCAAGAATTCCAGTGTTAGAGAAGATTGGTATCTTTAATGGTAAATACAAGGGTGTAAGTCAATATACTGGTGATTTAGCTAATGTTTATTACTGGTTTGGTAGTGATACTCAAGGCAGAGATATCTTCACTCGCGTTTGGGAAGGTACTAGAGTTTCATTACTTATTGCCTTTGCGGCTGTTGTGATCGATATCCTTATTGGTATGGTCTATGGTACTGTGTCAGGTTTCCTTGGTGGTAAGGTTGATATGTTTATGCAACGTTTTGCGGAAATTCTTAATGGTGTGCCAACACTTGTTGTCGTTACACTTTTAGGACTTGTCTTACCACAGGGTGTTATTTCTATTATCTTTTCACTTATGATTACAGGTTGGATTGGTATGGAAAGACTTGCTAGAGCGCAGGTTTTAAAGGTAAAGGAACAGGAATATGTTTTGGCTTCTAGAACGCTTGGTGCTTCTAAATTTTCTTTGATTGTGAATGATATCCTACCAAATATCTTTGGTCAGGTTATTGTTACTAGTATGTTTTCAATTCCTAATGCGATATTCTTGGAAGCTTATTTGTCTTTCTTAGGACTAGGTGTGCCTGCCCCTTTGGCATCACTTGGTTCTTTGGTTTCAGATGGATATAAGTCAATGACTACTTATCCTCATATCTTGTTGATTCCAGTTATCGTGTTGGCTTTATTGATGTTGTGTTTTAACTTGTTCGCAGATGGTCTAAGGGATGCCTTTGATCCTAAGATGAATAATAAGTAGGAGGTCTTGTATGTCAGAAAAATTTAAGCGTGATAAAAAAGATCGTGTCTTATCTATTAGAGATTTAAATATTTCTTTTAAGACTAACTATGGAATTGTTAATGCGATAAGAGGTATTCGTTTTGACTTATTCAAAGGTGAAACAGTTGCGATTGTAGGTGAATCTGGTAGTGGTAAGTCAGTTACTATTAAGACTATCATGGGTATTTTGGATTCTAATGGCATGATTGATTCTGGTTCTATTATTTATAACTATACTGATGATAACGGCAATGAACAATCAGTTGATTTAGTTCAGATGTCTCAAAAGGAGATTAGATATAAGTTCTGTGGTAAAAAGATTGCCATGGTTTTCCAAGATCCAATGACATCATTAGATCCTACTATGACTATTGGTAAACAAATAATGGAGCCCATGTTGGAGCATCAACACGTTAGTAGAGAAGAAGCTAAAAAAAGGACTATTGAATTGTTGTCTGAGGTAGGTATTGAGAATCCTGAGAAAAGATTTAAGCAGTATCCTCATGAGTTGTCTGGTGGTATGAGACAAAGAGTAGTCATTGCGATTGCCCTAGCTTGTGATCCTGATATTCTAATTTGTGATGAGCCTACAACTGCGCTTGATGTTACTATTCAGGCTAAGATTCTAGAACTTATTAAGAGACTTCAAAATGAAAAGAACATTTCAGTTATTTATATTACCCATGACTTAGGTGTTGTAGCTAAGGTAGCTGATTATGTTGCTGTTATGTATGCTGGTAGAATCGTAGAAAAGGGTTCTATCAATGAAATATTCTATGACCCGCGTCACCCTTATACTTGGGGTTTATTGGCTAGTATGCCTGATATTGATACCAATTCTGATCGTCTTTTCGCAATACCAGGTACCCCACCTAACCTAATGACTAAGATTAAGGGTGATGCGTTTGCCCCTAGAAATCCTTATGCCTTAAAGATTGATTATGAAGAGGAACCACCTATGTTTGATGTGGGTGGACAACACCGTGTTTGTTCGTGGTTATGCGATCCTCGTGCTCCTAAGGTTGAGATACCAACTGATTTAAAGATTAGAATTGATAAGATGAAGAAGGAGGCTGCCGATTATGCTAGATAATAAGAAAGTATTACTTGAGGTAGATGGTCTTAAACAATATTTTCCCGTTAGTAAGACCTTTACAACTAAGGCAGTAGATGGTATCAGTTTTAAGATTTATGAGGGCGAGACTTATGGTCTTGTTGGTGAATCTGGTAGTGGTAAGTCTACAACTGGTAGATCGATTATTCGTTTATATGATCCAACTGATGGGAAGATTATCTTTGATGGCAAGGATATTTCAGGGAAGATGGATAAGGAAACTGAGAAGTATTTAAGAACGAATATGCAGATGATTTTCCAAGATCCAATGGCTTGTTTAAATCCTCGTAAAAAGGCTTCACAGATTATTGCGGAAGGTCTTGAGATTCATAAGGATTATAAGGATAAGAAGGATTTAGAAGAAAAGGTTTATCGTATTTTGGATAAGGTAGGTCTTTCAAGGGAACAAGCAACACGTTTCCCTCATCAGTTCTCTGGTGGTCAAAGACAAAGACTTGGTATCGCTAGAGCCTTGGTTATGAATCCTAAGCTTGTAATAGCTGATGAATGTATCTCAGCACTTGATGTTTCTATTCAAGCACAGGTTGTTAATATGATGAAGGATTTGCAGGATGAACTAGATACTACTTATTTGTTCATTGCCCATGATTTGAGTATGGTTAAATATATTTCAGATCGTATTGGTGTTATGCATCTAGGCCATATTGTGGAAACGGGTACTACTGATGAAATATTCTTTAATCCAATTCATCCTTATACTAAATCGTTGTTGAGTGCGATTCCTCATCCTAATCCAATTTTGGAGAAGACTAGGGTTGCCCTTACTTATGATAAGGATAAGGAGGGCGTTGATTATACCCTTGGTACTTATCATCAAATAAGCGATACTCATACAGTACTAGCTACTGATGATGAATATAATAGATGGACTAAAAAGAGCTGATATAAAAAACGACCATTCAAGAATATTCTTGTATGGTCGTTTTTGTGTATTATATGCCTACTTTTTTAACTCTTCCCATTCAGGACCAAGCTCTAGACTGCCATCACTGCTTCCTACAAAAGTACTGCCTTTTTTATAAATGTGATCATATTTCACATCTGCCTTATATGTTTGACCGTTAGTATCATGATAGTACTCCACGCCACGGATACCATCTGTAGAATGGTCAATGATATGGTTCATTTGTGCAGAATGTGACTGTACTGCAGAATTAACGATGTCGCTGGTTTGTGAAAGTGTAGCAGAAATATTTTGAGATGCACGAATGGCGTTTTGTTGACGAGACATGGCGCCTTGTAATTGAATCTGCTGGACTCTTTGCATTTCTTCATTCTGTAACGCAAAGTATACAGGACCATAATCGAAATTCTTCAAAAAGTTATCAAAGATAGTTTCATAGTCACTATCTATATTATTTGGATATACCAATATAAGGTCGTAGTATCTGCCCCAGTCAAAACTTCCCATACCTCCAATACCATACATTGCTCACATAAACGAGACACCTTTTCTTAAAACATCCTGCCAATTAGCATTTGAAGAAGTATTTTGTGTATGAGAAAGTATACTACTGAAGAAACCGTTATACTGTTGTCCATTTAAATGGAAGGAAAAACTGAATTTACCAGGGAAAGCTATACATGGCTTTTTCATTTTCTCTTCAGATGCCTGCTTAAAATATATGGCCATCTTTTCAGCTTCAGTAAAGTCCACTGGCTGAAGCTTAATATTTACAGGTGAACTTCTAAACAGTTGGGTGCAAATAGAAGTGATTCTTCTGATGGCATATAAAGGAAGATCCATGAACTTACTGTAATTGGTAAAAGTGATTGGATCAAACTGATATTCTCTGTTAGCTGAACAAGCATTGAATCCAAAATTAAAGGTTGGTTTTGGGTCAGCATCTTTATAGAAGGCAAATGGATAAAATACCATCTGAGCGCCACTTTGAGAAACAAGTTGTAATCCTTTGCATATAGCTGCAAGACTCGAGATAGAATCGTTGTCGTCAAAGATGCCATAAGACCAGCCTTGAGGTACATAAGTTTAAAATATTGGGCCTCTATTTGTATAGTCAATCATTCTTACTTCAAATTGTTTTAGCTGATACTCTTTACCACATCCAAGGCAGTGGATATGCACAGCGCCTTCTTCTACCTGTATAGGAGCATTACAGTTAGGACATCTTATTTGCATACATTATTCCTCCTTATCATTTGTTTCAGTCTATCATAGAGAATACAAGGCTAACAGTTGACGATTGTTTCAATAATCATAATATAGGAACTATTCAAAAAGAATCAATTGAGACAAATGTCAACTGTTGTACCAGAGACTTTTATTTATAATTAAGGTATACAAAGGTATGACCAATTAATCATGAGGTACATATATGCATGAAAATATAAAGAATACTAAAGTGATCACGTTGATGGTGGCACTGGCACTGTTTAATTTTATCTTTCTGGGAACAGAATATCTTTTTGACAACATGATGTCTTTTGTGACATCCCCTGAATGTGTCATAGCGGCACAAGGATATATCTTAGGTGCCAGTGTTATAGGATTTGTGTTGTATCCATGGCTATCTTTAAAGATTCCTAAAAATATGCATGCCATTGTAGTATTTACAGGCGCACTAGCAGAAATTATATGTATATTCGTTATCTGGCAACACGCTTTTTATGCATTGATCTTGGTTGCAGGATGCCTTGCTTATGTGCTTTTAGGAATCGCAGGGAGTGCTGTGCATTATCGTTTATCACTTGTGGTACAACGTGATTGTCTTGCGAAAACAGTGAGTATTTCGTATGCACTTGGTATCTTGTTTCAATATCTAAATACCCATCTTATGCGAAATTCTATAGCGGAATCAATTATTCTTGCGGTTTCTTCTGCAGTTGTTGCGCTATTGTTGTTAAAGGCTGAACAAGAACAGATGGATAGTGAAGATGTGGAATCTTTAAAAAGGATAGAAAATCCAAATCTTGCAGGATTGGCGTTAATAAGTGTGGTGATGTTGATGACATGTATTTTTTCCACATTGGATGCTGAGGTTACACTTGTACATGTATCAGGAAATGGAGATGTGGGAAACTGGCCAAGACTGTTGTTGGTGCTAAGTGCTTTATTTGCGGGTGTATTCTATGATGCCTGTCATCAAAAATATATGAATCTGATTATGTATGGAGTCACAATTTTATCTACTTTATGTATTGTAGTGATGGAAAATGGTGGACCTTTTTACACAGGTTTAGTAGTCTTTTATCTTTCAGCGGGCTTCTTTGTGGTGTACTTTACCAGTAGTTTTATGAAACTGTCTTATCAGATGAATTTGCCTCAATTATGGGCGGGACTTGGAAGAGCTGTGAATAATGTCTGTGCCTTTATCATGTCTTCACTTTCTTTAAAATTGTTACAGTCTAATAACTCTGTTTTTAGAAATGGAATAGTACTGTTGTTGTTTGTGCTTATTTCTGTTGCGTTTCACTTTTATGCAGCATTTTTGAAAATTTCAAAGGAAGAAGACATTGTAGAAGAAGTATCTATCAGTGAAGAAGAACGCCTACAACAATTTGCCAGAGCTTTTGAATTAACTCAAAGAGAAACGGAAGTACTTCATGTATTACTAGTATCTGATGATAATGTACAGGAAATTGCCGAACAGTTGTTGATATCAAGAGCTGCTTTATATCGCCATATTACAAGTATCAATGAAAAGACGAATACAAAGTCAAGGATTGGATTAGTACAGTTTTATTACCAGTTTAAAGGAGGAAGGGCCTATGAAAAAGATTCTTAAATACGTAGGTGTTGTTATGTTGATGATGGTTGGCGTGCTTTGTGCTGGTTGTACAAAGTCGATGGATAACGAAGGGAAAACAGATGCTTTGAAACCTTATCAGGTAAGTGAACTGATAGCTTTATCTAGGTGGTATTACAATCAAAGAAATGGTCATTTGCCTCCTGAAGTGGAGTGGCAAGAGAATGAGGATGGAACTTTTTTGATTAAGCTCTATGAGTTTGTAAAGGATGATGAAGGTATTGGTCATACTGCAACTTCTGCTATTTATACGGTAAATGCTTATGGAAAGGGAAAAGAGGAACTTATGTTAGAAGATGTAGAGTTTCCTGAAGTTTCTGTTGCCGATATTGTCTATTATATGGAAGAGCCTATAGAACTGAAATATATCGCTAATACAGAAGCGCATAAAGAGTGGAATATAAAGGATCAGACGGTTCTAGAAGAATGTTTTAAAGCTTTGGAAACTATAAATATAAAGGAAAAGAGTGATGTGCGTACTGCGGATGCAGAAGAAATATTGGTGTTTAAACTAGCAGATGGTACAGAATGGACATTAACTTTTGAAAATGGGAATTTCATGAGAAATTCTACGGTTTATATAACAGAAGGCTATGCAAAGGTAAAAAAGGTGTTGAAAGAATATCTTAAAGAGGAGGGACTATGGAATTGAAGAAAAGATTTAACATATGGATGTTGGTATGTATGTTATTGGTTACTGCACTGACAGGATGTGGCAAGAAAAGTGAAGAAGATGATGTTTTAACGGGTATCTGGACTTTAACAAGTATGAAATATGATGGGGATACCTATACCAAACAAGATATTGAAGATGCAGGTGCTGGAATAACTTTGGAGTTGTTTAAAGATGGCACAGGAACAATGTTGCATGATGGAACAAGTACAAAGTTGACTTGGGATGCAAAAGAAATTCATACTGAAGCTGGTAGGGATACATATGTACTTAAAGATGGTATCTTGATTATTTATGAGGAAACAACAGAGATGTATTTTGAAAAAACACAGGGAACATCTTCAAAGAATGAAAAGGCTGTGGAAGATAACTGGGAAGTTGTAGAATTACCTTCTTCGTTAAATCTTGTGCCTTACAGTTGTGTGGATTTTACCATGAATATTCCTCAAGGGTGGGTGGTTGAAGAGGCGCCGACTTATGCAGGAATGTTTCATGTTTTAAGGGTTTATGATCCAAGTAATCCAATTAATCAGATTGTGATGATGCCTAAGGCAGAACCATTTTTTCCTAGTGATGATGTACGACAAATATTTGGTATGAATAATGCGATATATGGTTTATGTCCAGTGTTGAGTAATGTGTCTACCCAGGGTGTTTTCGAAGTATTCACTCAATATGTGACAGCTCTAGAAGCTAATGAAGTGTATAATTCTGTTTCTGTACCTCATATTGAAAATTTTAATGTATTAGAGGGTTTTGCGAGTAATTCAAATTTAAGTTCTGTTTCTGTTTCTTCTGAGGTCCTAAGGGCTACTTTTACTCAAAATGGAGTAGAGGGAGAGGGAATGTTTACGGCGGATGTTGTTCCTTTTGCGTTGGAACTTGGAACCGGTTATTATATGATTTATAACTTGTGTTTTATAACAGCTGCTAAGGATGATTTTCAAAACTTGGCAAATGCTCTTAATAAGTCTTTGGGAAGTTTAGAGTATTCAGATGTGTTTGTAAGTTCGGCGATGAGTCAGAGCGATCAACAAGTGGTAACTTCACAGAATCTAAGCAGAATAGCTAGTGAAACATCGGATATGATTATGTCTAGTTGGGAAAATAGAAATGCTTCTTTCGATATTATGTCTCAGAAACAAAGTGATGCGACAATGGGGTATGAAAGAATTCAGGATACACAGACAGGTGAAATCATTAAGATTGATAATGGATTTATGGATCATTATGATGGAACAAGATATACCACGATTAGTGATGCACAATATGCAGATCCTGTAGATAAGGTGGTTCATATCAAGTAGCTAGATATTATTGTCGAATACTTTGGGGGTATTCGACTTTTTAGTTGTAATATCTTTATGAAAAATGAATTTACAAAGCTATTTTTTTCTATATTGTAA
>ERZ1034973.2036-NODE-2036-length-10676-cov-5.272102_pt1 | contig 10676 bp, 10 predicted proteins | sample MGYA00520686_ERZ1034973 | MGnify/ENA primary metagenome ERZ1034973 (study PRJEB33766, sample SAMN09781775) | gut metagenome | biome: gut microbiome | host: Homo sapiens | place: Madagascar | study: EMG produced TPA metagenomics assembly of the PRJNA485056 data... | reverse complement strand
TCACCGCGTCCCTGATCCGCATCTACATCCTGGCCTCCTGCATGTATGCTCTCGGTGGCTTTCTGGTCGGCGCAAAGGCCGGCGGTGCTTCCACCAACACCGGCAACGGCTATGAGCTGGAAGCTATCGCAGCCTGTACCATCGGCGGCGTTTCCACCAACGGCGGCGTTGGCAAGGTCTCCGGCGTTCTGGTCGGTGTTCTGGTCTTTGAAGTCCTGAAGATCTGCCTGCAGTTCCTGGGCGTCGACCCCGCTTACACCTACATTGCACAGGGTCTTGTCATCGTCATCGCCGTTGCCCTTGACCTGCGCAAGTACCTCGCCAAGAAGTAATTATGGAAGAAAAAGAGAAAACACCCATCCCCGAAACCTCGGAAACGCCGGACACTGCAGTTCCCGAAACGGAGTCTGCGCGTCCCGACCGCAGCCAGCTGAATGCCTTTGAAAATTTCTACGAAAATTTCCGCAAGGTACCGCTGAAATACATTGACATCTTTATCGGTGTCTGCATTACGGCGCTGGTTGTAGTGATTCTGATCGGAATTCTGAAAAGTAAGGGATTCTTCTAAAAAGCAAACCGCCCGCAGAAGGCAAAACCTCTGCGGGCGGTATTTTTATGCAAATTTATTTGCGCACGGGCTTTTTCTTTTTGCGCACGCTGTAACCAAAGCTGCCCAGCTTGCGCCCCAGCGCCAGATAATCCCCGTGGGAATAGACGATCAGCTTTGCCTTGTTCAGGCACAGCTTGCCGGTTTCGTCCAGCAGCGTTTCGTCCACATCCACGGCAACGCACTCTGCCAAAAACAGGTCGTGGCTGCCTAAATGAATGACCTGCTTCACCTTGCATTCCAGGTTGACAGGGCTTTCCTCCAGCAGCACGGTGCCGACCTTGGCGGCGGGGGCGGGGGTCAGGTGCATGGCGGCAAATTTGTCGATGTCGCGTCCACTTTTGACGCCGCACCAGTCAATGGCGCGCACAAGGCTTTCGGTGGGCAGGTTTACCACAAACTCGCCGCTTTCGGTAATCAGCTTGTGGCTGTAGCGCTCCGGTCGGATGCTGATGGACAGCATCGGCGGCTGGGTGCAGATGGTGCCGCACCAGCCCACGGTAATCAGGTTGGGCTTATCGGGGGAGCCGCAGCTGACCAGCACCGGCGGTTCGGGGTTTAACAGGGTGGAACCCTTCCAGACCTGACGGCTCATTGTGCGTCCTCCTTGACATCCCTGAAGTTGGGGGTGGTTTCGCTGATGATATAGCGCGGGCGGTGCTTGGTTTCCATATAAATTTTGCCAATATACTCACCGATCACGCCCAGGCAGATCAGCTGCACGCCGCTGACAAAGCAGATGATGCTGGTCATCGAAGCCCAGCCGGACACGGTAGCGCCGAGCAGCGCCTCCACAATCGCCCAAATTACGCCGATAAAGCTCACCAGCGCCACAAACACGCCGAAGCCCGTGATAAAGCGGATGGGCTTGATGGACAGGCTGGTGATGCCGTCAAACGCCAGCGACAGCATTTTGGACAGGGGATAGTGGCTCTCGCCGGCAATGCGCTCGTGGCGCTCGTAGGTCACGCAGGTGGATTTAAAGCCGACCAGCGGCACCATACCGCGCAAAAAGAGGTTGACCTCCTTGAACTTGGCAAATTCCTCCAGCACGCGGCTGCTCAGCAGGCGGTAGTCCGCGTGGTTGTAGACGACCTCCGCGCCCATAGCATTCAGCAGCTTGTAGAAGCTTTCGGCGGTAAAGCGCTTAAAAAATGTGTCGGTGTCGCGCTTGCTGCGCACGCCGTACACCACGTCGCAGCCCTCGCGGTAGGCATCGACCATACCGTCCATGGCGTTGATGTCGTCCTGCCCGTCGCAGTCGATGGAAATGGTGATATCGCAGCGGCTCTTGGCCTCCATCAGACCTGCCAGCACGGCGTTCTGGTGACCGCGGTTGCGGCTCTGGCTGATGCCCAGATAATGTTCATCGGCGGCAGCCAGCGATTGGATGATCTCCCACGTTTTGTCCTTGGAGCCGTCGTTCACAAACAGGATGCGGCTGTCCGGGCTGATTTTTCCGGCGGCGGACAGGTCGTTGATTTTTTGCAGAAACAGCGGCGCGGTGATGGGCAAAACCTCCTGCTCGTTGTAGCAGGGAATGACAATGTACAAAATCGGTTGGGTGCGGTTCATAGCACGCTCTCCTTCTGTTTATTTTGATTTGTGGCAGAGAAAAAACGTTCGCGCTTATTCACAGCTGCCGCTTCTTTCCGTCAGCTTGCGGCGGTTATGCACCGTAAAGCCGCCCCGCCGCAGGGTGATCAGCCCGTCCTGCTGCATACGGCTCAGCTCCCGGCAAAGGGCGCTGCGGTCGCAGTTCAGGTAGGCGGCCAGCTCGGCGCGGGTCAGCGGGGTGGTAAAGCTGTCGGCACCGGCAGACTGGCACTGCCCGACCAGCCACAGCCCGATGCGCTGGCGCAGGCTTTTGCAGCAAAGCAGCTCCAGCCGGTCATCGAGCGCAAAATATTTGCGTGTCACCGTAGAAAGCCAATTTTGCAGCAGCCGCACCTGTAAGGATGGCAGGGCAGTGCCGGGCTGCAAAACGGCAGCGGCAGGCAGATACAGCACGGTGGTCGCCTCGGCAGCCAGCACATTGACGGGGCTTTGGTTCTGCCCGCCCGCCAGCACATCGGCAAAAATGCCGCCGGGACCCTGCCGCGCAATGACCACCGAGGTGCCGTCCGGCAGGGGCTTTTCGGCGGTGATGCCGCCCTGCAAAATCAAACCGACCTCCCGGGTGGAGAACCCCGCCATCAGCAGCATTTCGCCCTTGCCGTAGCGGCGCAGGCGGGGGGCAAACGCCTGCAGCAGCGCGTCCAGCTCCTCGTCGGTAAAGCCGCGCAGCAGGTCGGTTTTCTGCAGCAGGGGGTAGTAGGGCGTATAATCCATAGGCTTTTCCCTTTTTCGTTGCCAAAGCAACAGACATTTTTCTACTATTATAGTATAGTAAAGAAGCAAATGCAACTGAATCACCGGAAATGGAGAGAGAAAATTATGAAACTGAAAAAACTTCTGGCAGCCTTTACCGCGGCTGCCCTTGTCCTGTCGCTGGCAGGCTGCGCCGGTTCCGCAAGCACCGCAAGCAGTGAAGCCGCCCAGCCCGCCGTGTCTGCCGCTTCCTCCGCCCCGGCGCAGGAAACTGCCGCCCCGACGCAGAGCGAGCCGCTGCGCGTGGCAGGGCTGAAGGGTCCCACCACCATGGGTCTTGTCAATCTGCTGGGGCTTTCGACCGATTCCAAGGCAGACGAAAACGGGCTGAAGCCCAGCCAGGACGGCAGTGTGCTGTACAATATGTACGGCGCGGCGGACGAGCTGGTACCGCTGCTCGTCAAGGGCGATTTGGACGCTGCCTGTGTGCCTGCCAACCTTGCTGCCACCCTGTACAACAAAACGCAGGGCGCGGTGCAGGTTGCCTGCATCAACACCCTGGGCGTTCTGTATGTGGTCGAAAAGGGCGATACCGTGCAGAGCATGGCAGACCTCAAGGGCAAAACCCTTGTTACCACCGGCAAGGGTGCGACGCCAGAGTATGTCCTGCGCTATCTGCTGCGTCAAAACGGCATCGACCCCGACAAGGATATCACCATTGAGTATACCAGCGAAGCCACCGAAGCACTTGCCAAGGTACAGGCGGGGGAGGTCAGCATCGCCATGCTGCCCCAGCCCTTTGTGACCGCCGCCATGGCACAGACCGAGGGGCTGCGCGTGGCGCTGGATATGAATGCCGAATGGCAGAATGCAGCCGGCACCCCGCTGGTGACCGGCGTGCTGCTGGTGCGCAAGGATGCTGTGGAGGCTGACCCTGCCCGCTTTGCGGATTTTATGGAAAAGTACAAGCAAAGCACCGAGCAGACCGCCGCCGACCCCGAAGGCACCGCCGCCCTGTGCGAGGCGTTCGGCGTGGTGGCAAAGGCGGCGCTGGCGCAAAAGGCGCTGCCCCAATGCAACATTGTGTTTGAAACGGGCGATGCCATGAAAACCGACCTGACCACCTACTACCAGATTTTGTTTGACGCCGACCCGACCAGTGTGGGCGGCGCATTGCCCGGTGATGACTTCTACTATGCAGGGTAAATTTCCGCTGTGGCAGCGCCTTGCTGCGCTGGCGGTCTGGGTGCTGCTGTGGCAGCTGACCGCAGTTGCCTTGGGACACGGCGGGTTATTTTTGGCTACGCCTTGGCAGACTGTGCAGGCGCTGGCAGCGCTTTTGCCCACTGCGACATTCTGGCGCAGCATTGCTTTCAGCACCCTGCGCATTTTGCTGGGCTTTGTGCTGGCGGTGCTGGGCGGGCTGGTGCTGGGGGCAGCGGGGGCGCGCTGGCGCGCGGTGCGGCTGATGATCGACCCCGCCATGCAGCTGATCCGCGCCATGCCGGTGGCAAGCTTTGTAATTCTGGCGCTTTTGTGGGTGCGCAGCGCCAATTTAAGCGTTGTCGTCAGCTTTACCCATGTGCTGCCGGTGGTTTACGCCGGAGTGCTGGGCGGCATTGCCGACACCGACCCCCGCCTGTTGGAGATGGCGCAGGTCTACCGCCTGCCGCTGACGGCGCGGCTGCGCTATATCTGGCTGCCGGGGATCTTCCCGAGCTTTTGCCAAAGCTGCATCGCCGCCATGGGTATGTGCTGGAAAAGCGGTGTTTCGGCGGAGGTCATCGGACTGCCTGACCACAGCGTGGGCGATGCCCTGTACCGCGCCAAAATCACACTTTCGACGCCCGATGTCTTTGCGTGGACGCTGGTCATCGTGCTGCTGTCGGCGGTGCTGTCGGGGGCGGCTGCCAAGGGGCTGACCGCCCTGAAAACAAAGCTTTGCGGGGAGGCGGCTGTATGAGCATAACGATAGAGCATCTCGGCAAGCGGTTCGGCACCAAGACGGTGCTGGCGGATTTCAGCTGGCAGGTGGATGGACCCAGCGTTCTGATGGGCGCCAGCGGCATTGGAAAAACCACGCTGCTGCGCATTTTGCTGGGGCTGGAAACGGCGGACAGCGGCAGCTTTTCGGGGGTTGTGCGCCCGGCGGCGGTCTTTCAGGAGGATCGGCTTTGCCCGCAGTTGAACGCGGTGGACAATCTGGTCTTGACCGGACACGGGCTTTGCGCCGAAACGGCAGAAAAGGAACTGCTGGCGTTAGGCTTTGCCCCGGCGGAGCTAAAGCTGCCGGCAGCAAGGCTTTCCGGCGGGCAGAAGCGCCGCGTGGCACTGCTGCGCGCGCTGCTGTGCCGGGACGCCGAAACGCTGCTGATGGACGAACCGTTCACCGGTATGGACGCCGAGCTGGTACGGCAGGCGGTGCAGACCACCGTGCGCCTGGTCGGGCAGCGCCCGACAATTTTGGTAACCCACGACCTTGCCGCCGCGCAGATGCTCGGCTGGACGATACGAGAGTTTTAAACAAAACAGGAGTGACCCGGAAAAGGGTCACTCCTGTTTCAGTTTGCACGGCAGGGCAAAAAAATCATCGCGCAGTAGGGGCGGGGCAAGCCACGCCCGCAGCATGGCGGTAACGCCAACATTGCGAGATGGTTCGTAGGGGCGGCATATATGCCGCCCGCGCGACCGCCCGGATATTACGACATATCGGGTAAACCGCACGGGACGCATATATGCGTCCCCTACAAACCTGCCGAACGTTCGCAATAGTCAATTGAGTTTATTGTCACTCCTGTTTTGTTACTGGTTTTTCTCCCACAGCAACGCCAGCCCCTTGAACAGCAGGTCGGCATCGTACTGCACGGGAAATTGACAGCAGGGCGTGATATAAGGCGCCAGACCGCCGGTGGCGACAACGGTCAGCGGCTTGCCCAGCTGCGCCTGCACGCGCTGCGCCAAGCCATCCAGCATGGCTGCCGTGCCGAACATCGCGCCGTTGTTCAGTGCTTCCACCGTGTTGCGCCCAATCAGCACCTCCGGCGGTTCGGGGGCAATGGGCGGCAACTGCGCCGTGCCTTTACTGATAGCGCGCAGGCTGGTCTGCACGCCGGGTACGATAAACCCGCCCAAAAATTCGGCGTTTTCCGAGATAACGTTGTAGGTGGTCGCCGTACCCAAATCCACGGTCATACAGGGCAGGGGATAATACGCGGCGGCGGCAGCGGCATCGGCAATGCGGTCGCGCCCCACGCGGGCAGGCTCGTCCACCTTAAAGGTCATACCGCTGTCCAGCTCGCAGCTTACGATCATCGCGGTGCAGCCGGTCAGGCGCTCGCACGCTGCCGCCAGCACGCCGGTCAGCCCGGGTACCACGCTGCAAACGATCACGCCCTCGCACCTGCGGGGGTCAACCTGCAGCCGCGCCAGCAAAAAGCGCAGCTCGGCGGCGTATTCGTCGGCGGTGCAGCGCGGGCGGGTGACCATACGCACGGTAAACAAAATGTCCCGATGCCCCGCGCCCGAAAGCCCGCCGATGCAGATGTTGGAGTTGCCTATATCTACTGCTAAAACCATGAATTTGCCCTCGTTTCTGAAAAGCTGCCCCCATTATAGCAAATCCCGCGCAAAATGTAAATTGACGCCGTGCGGAAAATGGCTTATACTGATAGCATAAGGATGTGATTGCTGTGAATTTACAAGGAAAAACCGTAGTCCTTGGTATCACCGGCGGCATAGCTGCCTATAAAATGCCCAATGTGGCGCACGCGCTGGTCAAGCTGGGCGCGGATGTCCATGTGCTGATGACCAAAAACGCCACCGAGTTCATCACCCCCTTGGTGTTTGAAACGCTGACCAACCGCCGCTGCATTGTGGATACCTTTGACCGCAACTTCCAGTACGATGTAGCGCATATTTCACTGGCAAACGCCGCGGACCTGCTGCTGATCGCCCCTGCCACCGCCAATGTCATCGCCAAGGTGGCGCACGGTCAGGCGGACGATATGCTGACCACCGTCACGCTGGCAGCGCACTGCCCTAAGCTGGTCGCCCCCGCCATGAACACCCATATGCTGGAAAACCCCATCACGCAGGACAACCTCAAAACGCTGGCGCATTACGGGGTCACGGTCATTCCCTCCGGGTCGGGTATGCTGGCGTGCGGTGATGTAGGCTCGGGACGTCTGCCGGACGAGGGGGTCTTGGTTGACTATGTGCTGCGCGAGCTTGCCTGCCAAAAGGATCTGCGCGGCAAAAAGGTGGTGGTTTCCGCCGGTGCCACGCAGGAAGCGATGGACCCCGTGCGGTATATCACCAACCATTCCACCGGCAAGATGGGCTACGCCGTGGCGCGCGCCTGTATGCTGCGCGGTGCGGATGTCACGCTGCTTGCCTCCACGGGCTGCCATCTGCCCGCCGTACCCTTTGTCAAAACCGTTCCTTTTACCACGGCAAGCGACCTGTTTGAAGCCGTAAAAGGAAACGCCATGGACGCCGACGCGCTGGTTATGGCAGCCGCCGTGGCGGACTACCGCCCCGCCGTGGTCGCCGCCGACAAGATGAAGAAAAAGGACGGCGAGCTTACCCTTGCGCTGGAGCGCACGCAGGATATTCTGGCTTGGGTGGGCGAGCATAAGCCCGAAAAGCTGTTTGTCTGCGGCTTCTCGATGGAAACGAAGGATCTTTTGCAAAATTCCACCGCCAAGCTGCACAAAAAGAAGATGGATATGATCGTGGCGAACAACGTCAAGGTGGCGGGTGCCGGCTTTGGCGTGGACACCAACGTTGTAACGCTCATCACAAAAGATACCGTCGAGGAGCTGCCCCTGCAAAGCAAGGACGCGGTCGCTATGCGCATCGCGGATAAAATCGCACAGTCTTAAAAACAACCCCCTTTGCATACCATCGTACCAGATGAATCTGCAAAGGGGGCTTTTTATGTGTGGCATAGCGGGGCAGGTGGGGCGCAGCGCCCGCACCGTGCAGGAGAATTATCAGGCGTTTGGCGCTATGCAAAAAACGCTGGCGCGGCGCGGACCCGACCAGCGGGGCATCTATTGCAGCGGGCGGGCGGCGCTGCTGCACACAAGGCTTTGCGTCATTGACCCCGAAAACGGTACCCAGCCCATGCAGCTGCACTGGCAGGGCGAAACCTATGTGATGGTATATAACGGCGAGCTGTACAACACGCCGGAGCTGCGCGCCGCCCTGCAAAGCTGCGGACACGAGTTTGCCGGGCATTCCGACACCGAGGTACTGCTGCACGCCTATGCACAGTGGGGCGGTGCTTGTGTGGAACGCTGCAACGGCATTTTTGCCTTTGCGGTGTGGGCGGTGCAGCAGGGCGTTCTGTTTTTGGCGCGTGACCGCTGCGGTGTCAAGCCGCTGTTTTACGCCCAGCAGCAGGGCGGGCTGCTGTTTGCCAGTGAGCTGAAAACCTTGCTGGCGCACCCGGCGGTGGAGCCGAAAATCGACGCCAACGGGCTGGCGCAGATTATGCTGCTGGGTCCCGGGCGTGTACCCGGCAGCGGCGTATTTTGCGGTGTGCGGGAGCTTTTGCCCGGGCAGTGCGCCGAATTTGACGCAAACACCGGGCATCTGAGCCTGCGCCGCTACTGGTATCTGACCGACCACGAGCATCCCGATGATTTTGCCGCCACGGTGCGCCGCCTGCGCGAGCTGCTGCTGGATGCGATCCATCGCCAGTTGGTGGCGGATGTGCCGGTGGCATCGCTGCTTTCTGGCGGGCTGGATTCCAGCATACTGGCGTCGGTGGCGGATGCCGCCTTTGTCAAGGCCGGCAAGACGCTGCACACCTTCTCGGTAGGGTACAAGGACAACAAGCGCTATTTCCACGCTACCAAATTTCAGCCGGGGGCGGATGCACCGTTCATCCGCCTGATGAACGAAAGCCTGCAGGCGACCCATCACTGGGTCACCTTGGACACGCCGCAGCTGGTGCAGGCACTGTACCGGGCGGTGGATGCGCGTGATTTGCCCGGTATGGCGGATGTCGATGCTTCCTTGCTGGAGTTTTGCCGCTGCATCAAGCCGCACGCCACGGTGGCACTTTCGGGCGAGTGCGCGGACGAAATTTTTGGCGGCTACCCGTGGTACCGCGACCCCGCCGTGCGGGAAAAATACGGCTTTCCGTGGGCGCAATCCACGGCGTACCGCGCGTCCTTTCTGCGCCCCGGCGTGCTGGGCGGCATAGACCCCGCCGCCTTTGTGGATGCACACTATCAGCGCGCCTTGGCAGAAACCTCAGCGCGGGCGGGGCTTTCGCCCTTGGAGCGCCGTATGCGCCAGATGACCAATCTGAATTTTTACTGGTTTATGCAGACGCTGCTGGAGCGCAAGGACCGTATGAGTATGTACAGCGGGCTGGAGGTGCGCGTGCCTTTTTGCGATTACCGCATTGCCGAATATATGTACGCCGTGCCGTGGCAGTTCAAGGACTATAACGGGCAGGAAAAAGGGCTTCTGCGCGAGGCAGTGCGCGGTATTTTGCCGGAGTCTGTGCGCACGCGGCGCAAAAGCCCCTACCCCAAAACGTGGAACCCCGCCTATTTGCAGGCGGTTGCCGGGGAACTGCAGCAAGTCATCGCTGATCCTGCCGCGCCGATTTTGCAGATCGTGCAGCGGGACGCTTTGCAGCACCTGATCAGCGCCGGTGCCGACAACCCCGTGCCGTGGTACGGGCAGCTTATGACAACGCCGCAGACCATTGCGTGGTTCCTGCAGCTGAACTACTGGCTGAAAACCTACCGCGTGGAGCTGGTATGACCCCAGCGGGCAGACCCATTGGTCTGCCCTTTGTTTTTTTGTTCAACTCTTTTACGCACAATTTTCACATTTACCTTTTATAATAAACTATGAATTAATGCAGAGGGGGAATCCGATTTGCTGGAGGTTCAGCATCTGGTCAAGCGATACGGCAGTAAAACCGCTGTCGAGGATTTGACATTTACCATACAGGACACCGGCGTCTACGGTCTTTTGGGACCCAACGGCGCGGGAAAGTCCACCACGATGAACATTGTCACGGGCTATATTTCCGCCACAAGAGGCACCGTTCTGGTACAGGGGCAGGATATTGTCGCACAGGCGGCAGCCGCCAAGCGCTGCATCGGCTACCTGCCCGAGCAGCCGCCGCTGTACCCGGATATGACGGTGGAGGAATATCTGCGCTTTGCCGCGGAATTAAAGGGTGTACGCCCCAAAACTGCGCGCTGCGAAGCCGTGCAGACCGTCTGCGACCGCGTGGGGCTGCAAGGCACCGGGCGGCGGCTGATCGGCAATTTGTCCAAGGGCTACCGCCAGCGGGTGGGCATTGCCGCCGCGCTGCTGGGTGAGCCGAAAATCATTATACTGGACGAGCCTACCGTCGGGCTGGACCCCGCGCAGGTTCTGGAGGTGCGCAGCCTGATCCGCGAACTGGGCAAGACCCACACGGTCATCTTGTCCAGCCATATTTTAAGCGAGGTACAGTCGATTTGTGACGATGTGCTGATTCTGGCGCACGGCAAGCTGATTGCCCGCGGCACGCCGGACGAGCTGGCGCAGCGCCTGAGTGCCAAGGGCAGTATTTCCGCCACGGCGCAGGGCAGCCGCGAGGACGTTTTGCGGACGGCTGCCGGTGTGGCAGGGCTGCAAAACATCACCGTTACGGGGCAGGAAAACGGCGAGATCAGCTTTACCGCCGAAAGCGCTGCCGGGGCAGATTTGCGCGGCGCACTCTCGCAGGCGTTGGCGGCGG
>ERZ1034973.2032-NODE-2032-length-10701-cov-5.984032_pt1 | contig 10701 bp, 11 predicted proteins | sample MGYA00520686_ERZ1034973 | MGnify/ENA primary metagenome ERZ1034973 (study PRJEB33766, sample SAMN09781775) | gut metagenome | biome: gut microbiome | host: Homo sapiens | place: Madagascar | study: EMG produced TPA metagenomics assembly of the PRJNA485056 data... | reverse complement strand
GTGGAGGCGGCGGTGGTGGCAGTGATAATGGTGACTGGGGCAACGACGGTCCCGGCGATGATCCCGAAGATGAAAAAGAACCGGATCCCGAAATCTACGCGCCGTTCCTGAAATCGTTCGCATTCAACGTCCTTGCAGTCGACAAAACGGATCATTTGCTCGAAGGCAACCACGACTGCAAGCCTTATCCCTCCATCGTCCTATGGGCGCGCGGGAAATTCAAACATGAAAACGATACCGTCACCGCGCGCGACCATGCGCGGTGTATCCTCACGCGGATTGTCGAGGATGAAGATTCTTCCGGTCACGCCGTCGCATGGAGCAAGCCGATCGGTCACCCGGTACACGAAGAAGATGAAGAATCAACACCCATTGTCGTGGGAAATGTCAAGTGCTGGATTCCCGGCAAATACAAAATCCAGCTCAAATGGCAGGCCGGACACTGGAAGTATGAAGAAATCCGCGAACTCCGGCTCAACCTCTGGGGCGTGGAGGCAAACTGGACCGCATACCCGAAGACCGTCGATTCATGGAAAACTGCCTTTGAGGTCGAAATCACCGACGTGTATGAGGTCTTTGTAAACGGACAGAGGGCTGATATTGACGCGAACGGCAATTAGCAGGAGTACAACGTGAAAACTTTTGCTGAAAGGTCGGTACATCGTGCAAACTATCACCCGAATTTTGAAAACCACGGGCGTCGTCGGAGCGTGGGCGGAGGAGCGCGGCGACGTCGCGGACACTCCCGTCCTCACGCTCGGAACCCGCGTGAAACTGCGGATTGATCTCAGAACGGACGAACTGTCACAGGTCGATGATTTCCTGATTCCCCTGAAACAGGAGGATTTGATCTGCCAGTCTTACTACATCGCCCTCGATGTGGACTTTCTCCAATCCACAACCCCCAAGCTGCTCAATACGTCCGGCCTCTCCATCGAAACGGATGAGGCCGGACACGTCTTCTTCGTCGGAGAAATCCCGAACACCGCCCTCCCCGATCTCGTCGCATGGGTCGGAATGGACAAGGAGAAAACGATCAACGGAGAAATCGGAGGCTTCTCCTCTGATGATCCCGACGTCGCCTCTTTCGTCTTCCAGTTCTCCCTCAATTTCCGGAACCGCGTGTGGATGGGCGGAACCGTCCCCGCCGGAACGCAGGAAACGGAATATTGGAATGTCGATCAGATCAAGGCGTACCTCGCTCAAAAACCGGAAGTCCGCTACTCCGTCGACGCTCTCGACTGGCACAGCCTCCCCGATTTCAAAACCGACAATTACCGGAGCTGGCGAATCGGAGAAAACGGCATATGGAGCGATCCGGAACCCCTCCCGCGCGGCGCGGACGGCAAAGATTTCGCCCCTGATGAAATCGGCCCCCTTGCAGATCGCCCCACCGCCCCGGAAGAGGGATACTGTTACATCACCACCGACACACGCGAAATATTCTGGTACCTCGCCGGAGCGTGGACCGACGGCATTTCCACAGGGCTGAACGGAGAAGGAATCTATGAACTCGCCGTTCGCAAGGGATTCGAAGGCACGGAAGAACAGTATCTCGCCTCCCTCGTCGGTCGCTCCGCATACGAGGAAGCGCGCGCAAACGGCTACATCGGAACCTCCTCCGAATGGCTCGATTCACTGCAGGGCAAAAACGCATATGAACTCGCCGTCATGGCCGGATATGAAGGCACGCTTGCGCAATGGCTCGATGATCTCAAGGGCGCGGACGGCTCCGCAATCAAACCCGACGCCGTCGGCGAACCGTCCGAGCTCGCCGCATATGGCGAGGAGCGCGCCGGATTCATTTTTGCCTGTTCCGCATGGGACGCGGAAAACCGATACTGCGACGTCTCCTACTACATCAAAAAATCGGAGGCTCTCAACGACTGGTTCCCCCCTCTGGTTATCCGCAATTACGGAAGAAACGGAATCGACGGACAGAACATCGCCCTCATCGAACCCATGGTCTTCAAACGAGAATACAACGACGACGGGTCCGCGAAAGATTACGAGTGGTTCGCTTTCGACATCTCCTCAAAATATCCGCAGGCGCATGTCTCGTGCGTCTGCATCGACACCGAAAACGGCGAATACCGTCTCCCTTACAACTCCGCAATGGGCATCGAAAAAATCTACAGGCAGGGCGGCGGTTTCAAAATTTATTTCGGCAAGCTCTGTCCGGCGTTTGAAACGGGTAAAATTTATTTCGCCCAGGGCGGCGTTTCTGCGGATTATTTCGGCGACGCACCATCGGACGGCAAGATGTATGTGCGCTGCAACGGGGCATGGGTTGCAATCTCCGGAACGCTCGATCCCGACACACCGGATCCGGAACCCGAAAAAGGCACAATGTTCTATGGATATGTCATGGCAAGCGATACAGTCTACAAAGTCTCCGGTCTGACCGCCGACATGCTCTCCGTTTCGACGGTCAAGAGCGCGAAAACGTCCGCGATGAATAAAACATCCCTCGGAGACAATCCGGCCGGCGCCCTCGTCTTCGTGGCAATCCCGAAAGCCGACGGAATGCGCGCCCTGAAGTTCGACGGAATCGGCGGGTACGTCGAGTTCGAACCGGACAACGGCGCGACGGGAACGGGCGCAAACGGCGCGGAAATCACTCTCAACGAAACAGCATACCTGGTCTACGGCGAATTCGCGCTTGTTGACGGCGAATGCTTTGTAAAAGTGGAGGCAAACTGAAATGGCGGACAATATCAATCTCGCAAAACCTTTGAAAATCACCACGCCCGGAACCGCGCCCATCGCGGGAACCGTCGTCGCAAAAGTCTCGGACATTGCAGACGTCGCATCTCCGTGGCTCGGAATGGAAGTCTACGTCGAAGCCGACGGCAAAACCTACAGGGTCACCTCGCTTAAAGACGTCGCAGTCGGACCCCTCACCAAAAAAGCGGTCGATACGTATGAGGCGGTTCCTGACGCAAAAGACATGGCGGCGAAAGCGGACAAGAGTGCTCTGAATGCGAAGGCGGAGGAGCTCCGCGCGGAAATTGCGGCGAAGGATTCCGCACAGAACACAACCACGGAGTTTCAGGTTTACGCGACAAACGCGGTCATTGCGGCGGGGGTGACGGATTCCGAAACGGGGATTCCGTGGGCGACGGACGTTCCGGCAGGCATGACGCAGAAGCTCAAAATCCGGTGCGACGTGCTCGCAGCCGATTCCGACGTAGTTGTCGAGTGGGGCGACGGGACGAGTTCCGCAATCGCTAAAAACGAGTTTGAAAGCTCCGACGATTCGGACTGGGGGCTCGGCGAGATGGTTTACGTTGTGGCGCACACCTACGCCGCGCCCGGGCGGTACCGGGTCATCGTCAGAGGCAAGCAGTACTGGGGGTTCCAGCAGGTCAAGGGGTTCAACATCATCAGCCGCATTTTCGATCACGGCTATCCGACGGCCGGATGGCTTCAGAATCTTTCCGTGGCGTGCCAATGGTCGCCGAAAATTCAGAAGGTCGTGTTTCCGACGGGGCTTGAACTTTTTGCGAACATCCATAACGCATACGCGCTTTTCGCGGACTGCGTGAACCTCGTTTCGGTCAAGAACTGCCAGACGAAATTCCGGTTCACACGCGACGTGACGAACATGTTCTCCGGATGCACCGCGCTCAAGGAGTGCGATTTTCAGCTTCCGCAGTCGGCGGTCAAAAACGCAAGCTACAACCGGGTGTTCTACAACTGCTCCAGTCTGGAAGCGGACATTGCGAACCTGCTGCCGGATCGCGGATTCGACGGCAAGACCGTTTCGATGATTGAATGTTTCCGGGGCTGTTCGAAGCTGACGGGCACGGTTCCGGCGGTGAAGCTCTGGGAAGACATGGTCATCAACTGGACGGCGACGCGCTGTTTTACGGACTGTTCGGATGCGCTCCGGCTTCAGGTTCCCGTATCGTGGGGCGGCATGGGCGTTGAAGTCGACGATCCGCACCCGGTCACGCGAAAACAGATGAAAGCATATATTGCCGACGAGCTCGAAAAAATCGGTACGGGCGGTACGGGCGGCACGGGGGGAAGCGGAACGGTCGGCGACGTCACAGGCAAGGGGCATGTCATCGGCGGTTATGCGGCGCGAATCACGGAATACGACGAATCGGCGAAGCGCGTGACGCTTGCGGAAGACGCCGACATGTCGAAATTCAGCGCCGGAGCGACTGCAACGTTCAACTGGGCGGGTACGAGCGCGGAGGAGAAATACGCAAGCGCGGAGATCGCGACGGTCGACGCGACGAACCGGACGCTCACTTTTTCGGCGGCGCCGGACGGGGCGATGCCGGACATCGAAAAGAATGCGGCATGGGTCCGCGTGATCGATCCTGACCGCGACAGCGCGGCGAGTGCGCACGGCGAGTACAATTTTGTTTCCGGAGACGACGCGCACGGACAAGGCTACTGCAACTCGGTGACCGGCGTGGGCGCGTTCGCAAGCGGCGCGTACAACAACGTCCCCGGCGATTACTCCGAAGCGCATGGCGTGGGCAACACGGTCGCCGGCGAAAACAACGTCGCGTTCGGCGGCAACAACTCGGTGCTTCCGGAGGCGCAGATGTGCTTCACGGTCGGCAACGGAAACGTCGCAAAGGGTCAGTCCCAGATCATCCTCGGCTGCTCCAACGAACTCACGGGTCACACGTGCGGCGTGCTCGGATCGGCGAACAAGGACGCGGAGGGCGCGAGCTTCCACGTCATGCTCGGATGGGGCAACTACACGGACGCGGCGTACACGGTGACAGGCGGTTACTGCAACCGGAACCACGCGAAACGGGCGAGCATGTTCGGCGTGTTCGGCGAGCTTTCATCGAGTGCGGAAAACGAGGGCGCGTTCGCGGTCGGCGGCGGCGAGAAAAAGGGAAGCGAGCGGGTGACGTTCATTCACCGTTCGCGGCGTCCGGTGCTGAATCCGCTCTACAATTCATCGAAAGACTCGGGGAACACGGGGACCGATTCGGACGGCAACGCAAAGTATCTTGCGGAGATGGGCGCGAGCACCGAATATGCCGGAACGCTGAAACCGATGAGCAAAACCGTTACCGTGACCGACGGCGGCACTCTGGAATTTGATCCGGGCGAATTTTCGCGCTACATCCTGACCGGGTCGGGATCGGTGACGCTCGGCGTTTCGGACGCGATGGCGGACGGCGACAGCATTCAGATCGTGCTCGACACATCCAAAGTCACGCCGACTTTTCCCGCCGGATGGGTGACGCTCGGCGTGGACGTGACGACGCTTCCGGGGCTGTACGTGCTCGAAATCGCGAAGGTCGGGACCACAATTTTCTACAAGACGCTGTTTCCGGATTCGCAGGGCGGCGGGGGGACGGTGAACATCGGCAGCCAAATCAAGATCGGCGAGAACGGGCACTGGATCATCGCGGGGATGGATTCCGGCGTATCGGCAACGGGTCCGAAGGGCGAAGACGGTTTTGTTCCGTGGGTCGGTACGCTTGCGCAGTACGAGGCGCTCGGAAGCGCAACCGATCCGCAACAGATTTACATCATCACAGATTACTGACGAGGGGAAACATGATCATCCACGGCGCACACAACAGCGACACATCGGACCTTTATAAGAACGGGAAGCACGTATCAAAAGTCATCCGTAACGGGAAAACGATCTGGCAGTCCGGAACATACGCTCTGCTCCACAACGGCGCAATCGGCAAGCTCTGCAAGGGACATATCGACATGGTCGGACCGTCCGGAAACGTCTATGTCCGCGACGGTTCCGTTTATGCGCGGGAGGGCGCTGATGAGTACCGGATCACATCAACCGGCGACTGGCCGCACGGCGGCGCGGACGGCGACTGGCCGCATTCGGGCGATTACATCTGCAAAATGGTCCACACCGAATACGCGACGGGGGAGAACTGGCATCTGTATCCGGACGAAGCGGCGAAAAACATGGTGTTCATTCAGCTGCACGGAGAGCTCTATTCGTTTCAGTGCACGGGCAACAAAACGGGGACTTTGAAAAAATTCAGCTGGCCCGGCAGGAACGACGATCCGAAACGCAACTGGAAAAAGATCGTGTACGGCAAGTTCGATGGCACGGAATCCAACATCTGCGGATTCGCCCTTGCGGAAAACGGAGACTTGTATAAAATCTATAACCAAGATTATCTACATACCGGACGGTTGAGCTGCATTCTCCACAGATCGGGCGTGAAAGACATCACATCCGCAAACGGGCTGCTGCTTTTCCTGACGAAGGACTACATTCTGGATTACAGCTCCACAACTCGAGTTGCCAGCTTCTGGGAGAGCTTTCCGAGTTCTTTTGACAACTCCGGTTTTTACAGAGCAAAGCGTTCGCATGATGACTGTTACTGGTTCTTTGATCCGGATGATCCGAAACGGATATATTTTTCTTTATGGCTGACGGGTTCTACGACAGATGATCAAACGGAAGATCCCGTTTCTTCGGGATGGAGCTGGGGAGGTATCGACTTGCCGGAAGACGGAACGCTGTTGACTGGGCACAGCGAAAAACCTGATTTTTTTGCCGTTGCAGGCGGAAAGGTGTATGAGTACGCACGCAGCGACAGCGGCATAGCAAGAGGCTTAACCCCCGTCACACTCACCGGCACGGAAGGTTTGACGCAGATTACGGACATCGTCTGGGACGGGACATACGGATACCTCATCAACGACGGGAAGCTCTACAGTTTCACGCACGGAGGCAACCCGGTATTGCTTGACGACACGCACGTGTGGGAGAAAGTCTACACGGCGGGAATTGCAGTTGCAAAATCTTAAACACAAAGGAGATAGATCATGGCAGAAGTTGAAACACCGGAACTCGACACGGACATCGTGAAGCGCGTATTCGTCGCGGCGGACGGGACGGAGCTGGACATTCAAACTCCATGGGTGGAACGCGATGTGCAGATCACAAAGCGCATGCGCATTCCGCTTTACGTGAACGGCGTAATCAAAAACACGGAGGAGCTCGCCGCGCTCGGGCTGACGGTGCGCGAATACACGCGGATCGAAGTTGAACAGGCGTATTACAAGGACCTTTACGCTCGCGACGCGGCGGGCGACGGGGCGCTTGCGGAGCGGGTCCGGCAGTACAAGGGGATGCTCGACACGCTCGGGCTTGCGTACGACAGCACGCAGGACGCCGTCATGGCGGCGATTCAGTCGGCGGAGATGGAAGACAAGGACAAAGCGGCGCTTGCGCTCACGATGAAGACGGTGTATGACGCGATCACCACGAATCTGGAGTTTTACGGTTCGGATTCGCCGCACATGGACACCTACACGATGCTTGCGAAACTCATCAAGTACCTGCCGGAAGTTGCGGCGGAAGGGGGTGAATGATGTTCACGGTTTTTGCGCTTGCGAAGTCGGTTCCGCTGACGGACGGTCAGCGGGATCGGCTGATGCATTACGTTTCGCGGTACGCGAAGACGCGGAACGGGTTGTGGCTGAACGACTTCGAGTTCCGTGCAATCAAGCTGGAATGGTGTTACGCGATGAAACCTGCGGACGGCGTTCTCGGGGCGTTTTCGTTTTTGACGGGGAAGGTTTATCTTCAGCCGGAGGGGATCGACAAGATTGCACGCGGGTCGGCGTGGGTGGAACTGCTTGCGCCGACGCTGATTCACGAGCTCCGTCACGTGTGGCAGTACAAGCGGAACAAGGTGAAGTACGTTCTCTGCTGCATTCCGGGGTTGCGTCAGATCACGCTGGAACGCGACGCGTGGCGGGAGATGGAACCGGCGCAGGATTTCTGCGATGAACTCATGGCGTCGGAGGACAGCTTCCGTTACGCGCAAACGCACGGGGGGATCGACGATGCGGAATCGGAATGAACTGCTTGTCGGGGTTCACCGCGAGGACGAACGCGGGAACGTCTACACGCTCCGCGATCCGGAGGGGCTGAATCTTTTCTGGAACGGGAAGGAGATTTCCGTTCCGTACGGTTTTGAGTGTGACGGAGCGAGTGTTCCGCGTTTTTTCTGGCGTTACGTTTTTCCTCCTGGGGACACGCAGGCGATGCGTGCGGCGTTCTGTCACGACTGGATATACCGGACGCATCCGGCGGGGTGGACGAAAGCGGAAGCGGACCGGATGTTCCGTGATTTTCTTCTGGAAGACGGAGTTGCACCGCGCCGTGCGAGACGGGCGTACTGGGGAGTGAAGCTTTTCGGCGGATCGAGCTGGCGTCAGGGGGGACTGGTGAAATGAATGATCTTGAAAGCCGCCTCACCGAGCTCGAAACGCTCACGCGGGAAAACAACAAGACGCTCTGGAAGATCCATTCCAAAATTTTCGGCAACGGAGAACCGGGACTGGTGACGCAACTTGCGTTGCTCACTCAAAGCGTCCAGACGCATTACCAGACGGAAGCCAAGCGCGGAAATGACTGGAAGTGGGTCATCACAACCGGAATCGCGATCGCCGCCGTCGTCGTGGCAATCTGCAAATGAAAGGGGATATCATGAAGAAGATTTTTATCGCACTCGGAGCACTGCTCACCCTGACGGGCTGTTCCACTGTCACGCACTATGACGCACAGGGCAACGTCATCAAAGTTGAGCGCGTCACCAACTTCTCACGCGTCATGGACGGAACGAACGCCAAGTCGCAGATGATGCTTGTCAACGGAACATTCGTCGGTTTTGAAGCAAGCGCCACCGCCGGAGACAACTGTACGCCGGGAATCTCGGTCAAGTATGCGGACGGCAAAGTCGCTGTCGTAAACGCCCTCACCGGAAGCAACTTTTCAGGTGTGGGAACCGTGGTGGAAAAGTTCCTTGCCGGAGAAACCTCCGTCGGGGTTGACGGAGTCTCGAAGAAGTAAGAACCATCGGTTCGTAATTCCTCTTGCGGTGTCTCTGTTTCCAAGCAGAGACACCATTTTTTTATTCCTCGTAGTTCCGGCACTTTTGCATCAAAAATACCATAAAAACCGGAATCACGCATTCCGTCAAAAAAAATAGTACATCAAAAATGGCATCAAAGATTATCTTTTACTGTACAACTTATGATTGGGATCGAACCATACAACATGGAACAAAAAAATTTCAACTTTTTTTGTTTCATAGATTGAAACCTAAATAAAACAGGTTATATTAACTCACATAGCAAGAAATGCTCTTTGAAAAAAACGGACGGTTGAAAAGCCGAAAGAGAATTGAAAACAAAACTGGAGGTGCTTATGAAAAAAGTACTGAAAGGGATCGCGATAGCGACTGTGATTCTGACAGGTCTCATCGCCACCGCGATCAAAGAAACGCAAGATTCCGAAATTGATCGGCAACTTGCAGAGAACCTGATGGAGCTTTGGAAGAAGCTCTAAGGGTTCGGGGAGCTCCGGAAGGGGCTCCCTTTTATAAAATACACCACAGAAGGAGGAAAAGCAAATGGATCATGAAAAAATCCATCTCGAACCCGGAGAAACCTGCCCCTATTGCGGGCAAAAAAAACGGGGGAACTACATTCGACACAAAGAAATTAGCGAGGAAAGAAAAAAAATAAGCCGCGAAAATGGGAAAAAAGGAGGTAGACCGAAAAAAAATAAAGACATCTAAACGAAAGTGCCCGAAAACGTGAGCTATACGTTTTCAGGCGGTGTTGAACCTCCAACGGAGCAACGGGTAAATATACACGCTGTTGCTCCAAAATCAAGGAGCATTTGAAAATGTCAAAAACATACTCTCTGTCGGTCTTCAAATTTGAAGAGGCCACCACCATTCGCACCGTCACCATCGACAATGTAACTTGGTTTGCCGGAAAAGATGTAACTCAAGTTCTTGGCTACACCAATCCGAGCAAGGCTATGCACGATCATTGCAAGGGAGTAACGAAATGTTACCCCCTTCAAACGGCCGGCGGGAAACAGGAAATTCGCATTATTTCAGAAGCAGATGTAATGCGTTTGATTTGCAGTTCAAAATTACCTGCCGCGCAAAAATTTGAACAATGGGTTTTCGAAGAGGTTCTCCCCTCCATCCGGAAGACGGGAAAATACGCCGCTCCGGTCCAGCCGGAACTGCCGCTGTCGGAAACGCCGGAAACTTTTCGCAAAGCCGCTTGACTTTTCACGAAATAATGATATTGTAAAATTGTCGGTTCGAGAAAACCGACTGTCAAAACATCATGTCCCGGGTAGCTCTGGGATTGCGACATTAAACGATGATTTTTTTATGTCTTGATTGAAAAATCAAACATAACGCCGGATTTTTGGCTTTCAGGGGAAACCGTACGGGTGCTGCCGTTGGGATGATGTTCTCGCATCGAACCTGAAAGCCTTTTTCATTTGCAGAAATCCGGCGATGGAGGTAAAAGCAAATGAACAACAGTCAACTGTCCGTCTTCAAGTTCGAAGAAACCGCCCTGGTTCGCTCTATCATCAAGAATGGGGATCCGTGGTTCGTTGCAAAAGATATTTGTGATGTTCTCGGGCTGTCAAACCCTACTGTCGCTCTTAACGCACTTGATCAAGATGAACGGTCTAAGTTTCTCTTAGGTCGTCAAGGAGAAACGAATATCATCAACGAATCAGGTCTTTATGCGCTTATTTTTCGATCAAACAAACCGAATGCGCGGAAGTTTCGAAAGTGGATCACCTCGGAGGTTCTCCCCTCCATCCGGAAGACGGGAAAATACGCTGCTCCGGTCCAGCCGGAACTGCCGCTGTCGGAAACGCCGGAAACTCCGGACGTCGCCGCGCTG
>ERZ1034973.2030-NODE-2030-length-10711-cov-6.181025_pt1 | contig 10711 bp, 7 predicted proteins | sample MGYA00520686_ERZ1034973 | MGnify/ENA primary metagenome ERZ1034973 (study PRJEB33766, sample SAMN09781775) | gut metagenome | biome: gut microbiome | host: Homo sapiens | place: Madagascar | study: EMG produced TPA metagenomics assembly of the PRJNA485056 data... | reverse complement strand
GCATCCATATACATGCTGCGGAATTTATACATCTTGAACTTTCTGCCATTTCTGCCGATTCTCTCCTGTGAGAAGAATATCGGTCCCGGCGATGCTATGTATATCGCCGGTCCCACAAATATCATGATGATAAGTGTGAACAGGCAGCCCACCAGTCCTCCGACTATATCCATGCCCCTCTTTACCAGAAGTGCGCTGGTATTTGCATAGTTCACGCTTGATGTGACTACTGTGTAGTCGCCTATCTTTTCTATCTGCTTATAACCGCCCTGGGCTGTGCCGTTTTTGGCTATTCCTGTATGTACTGCTATTCCCATCTCAAGGAATATATCTGCCATCTTCTCAGGATATTCATCCTCGCTGCAAGGCGGGATGAGTACCTCATCCACCCACTCATCACACGCATAGTCCACTATGCCATCGTGGTTTGCCACTATCGGTATGTTGCATATAGTCTTGCCCTTCAGGTCTGTATCCAGTGAAGCTGCTACTATCCTTGTATAGCCTATGCAGCTCTTCTCCACTGTGCGCAGTGTATCACGAAGCATAGCATCAGGAGCTATGACAAGCAGTGATTTCTTAGATGTTCCGAAACCCTTTTTCTTAAGGAAGCTCTTGAGTGCAATTCTTGCTACATATGATATTGTCACATAGATTGGAAACATGATATAAAATGATAATCGCGAGTATATATCAGCCATCTGTGTGGTGAACAGAAATAGCGCTGTCGCCAGAAATACAAGCACTGCGTGCTTGCAGGTCGATATGAATTCATCCAGATATCCGCGTTTTAGGACGTTCTTGAATGAATCTGCCATTATCTCCACAAAGAAATCTATCAGAAGAAATGCTACACCCAGTATACGGTAGTCCTTGTCCACATATGGGTTATTAAAGCCGAAGCGTATCACATATGAAATAAAAAATGCGATAACAATGCATGCGATATCTATAAGCATAAAGTCTATATGCTTTGTCCATCCTCTGCCTTTCTTTCTGTACATTCTTTCTAAATTCTCCTTATGGTATCTTTTATTTCCCTTTATACCTACTCTAGGGGAGGTACCTTTGTACCCCCCCCCGAATTATTTTAGCCTATTTTGTTTTACGTATGTTTTATTCGGTTATTTGTATCTTTTTCTGTATCTAATCAGGGTTTTCAATAATATATTTTCGCTCATTTTTTATACTTTGTCAATGAATCTCATGGTTTCTTTACAATTTTCGACGTATTCGCTAATTGCTATGATATTACAGCACCAATAATTATACATTATTATATGTCATGCTGCTTATTACTCCTCAAACAACCTCTGCTTCCGCTCTATCATCTCATCAATCCTTGCGATATACTGCCCTACATCCTTGACATTCTCGCATCTGTCGATGCGGTGGGTGCCATCCGGATTCGGTACCGGCCAGACGCGCTTGGTGCTTGCTCCGGCTCCGCACGCCACAATCGTTTGCTTTTCCTCCATAATCAGTATGTTGTATACGCCGGCCTTGCCCTTTGCCGCATAACCCACGTTTTCCATGTTGCCTGCCATGCCCTTCTGCCTGTAGAGATAGTATGGCTCAAGCCCCATCTGCTTACAGTAGGCTGCGCAGAGATCCATATGCTCCTGAGTATTGACCATCTGCATATCACTGTAACGATCCTTGAAGATGGTGAGTCTTGCAGCTCGCTTTACTGCGAGTGAATGGATGGTGACGTTGTCAGGCGCCAGTTCCTTCACCAGCTCCATTGTGTGCCTTACATCATCGAGCGTCTCCTCGGGAAGTCCCATAATGAGGTCCATGTTTATGTTGTCAAAGCCCAGCTCACGCGCGAGCTTGAAGCTGTGTATCGTATCGTCTACTGTGTGGTGTCTTCCTATTATATCGAGTGTCTGCTGCTTCATGGTCTGTGGATTTACTGATATACGGCTGATGCCGTTTTTCTTTAGTGCCATGAGCTTTTCTCTCGTGATGGAGTCCGGTCTGCCTGCCTCCACCGTAAATTCCAGACAGTCCTTTAAATCAAAGCTGCATTTGATTTTTCTGATAAGCCTGTCAAGCTGCGCAGGGCTTAGAGTGGTCGGTGTGCCGCCTCCTATGTAGATGGAGTTTAGCTTCTTGTGGTAGAATTTCTGTGCTGTGTAGTCTATCTCCTTCTCGAGTGCGTCTAGGTAATCGTCCACGCGGTTTTTCCACACACCGAGCGGGTATGAGGTAAACGAGCAGTATGCACAGGTACTCGGGCAGAAGGGTATGCCTATGTACAGGCTGTAGCCGTTGTCATAGTCCACCTTATCGAGCAGTGCCTTCTCACGCTTTGCTATGCCTATTGAGAGGTCGATTTTTTCATCGCTTGCGAGGTAGGTTTCCTTCAGATAGTCGTAGGTTTCCTTATCGCTCATGCCGTCCTCTATGCATTTCATGGCTATCTTGGTCGGTCTGATGCCCGAGAGTGTGCCCCACGGAAGGCTCTTTCCTGTGCCCTTTTCTATCATGGAATACAGGGCGAGCTTGAGGCGGTTTTTGGTCTCCTTGCGGTCTGCGCTGTCCACGGATATTTTTGTGCAGATTCTTTTTCCGGCTGTTTTAATGTCACCTTCGTTGGCTTGCTGCATCTCACCTGTCATGGAATTATTTCCGCCGGCTCTATTCAGCGTCCACTCCACCGCAATTTCATCGCCCACATAGTCTATCTTAAATACCTGTGAGGCATCCGCAAATTCCTTTACGCCATCATCTGTCATCTCGTGGTGTGTGCAGGCTAAGTTTTTCCCCTCCACCTCATCAGGTGAGCAGCTATAGTACATCTGCACATCTTCCTGCGGGAAGAACTCCTTGAGCAGTGAGTGCACATCATATTCAAAATCCGGTTTATTAAATACTACTACTATCATAAGTAAGGGTTATACATCCTCTCGTTTTCTATGGTTGTTGTGTCGTTGTGGCCCGGGTACACCTCTGTATGCTCAGGCAGTGTCATGATTTTTTCCTTCACTGTGCGCACGAGGTCTGACATGCTGCCACCCTTGAAATCCGTACGTCCGATTGAGCCGCAAAACAGCGAATCCCCTGTAAAGATTACGTCCTCATACGGGAAATAATAGCAGCAGCCACCCGGTGTATGCCCCGGTGTGTGAAGCACTACTATATGAAAGCCTGCGATGTCAAGCTCCTGCTTATCCTTCAAAAATACATCTGCATAAAATGTTTTTGATTGGCCCATCATGTAGCTGACATTGAGCTGTGGGTCATCGAGTGTGGCTTTGTCTGCCTCATGGATATATATCTTGATGCCGTAACGGTCTGCGAGCGGCTTTGCATCCGTAGCGTGATCAAAGTGTCCGTGTGTGAGCAGTATTGCTACAGGCTTTGCGCCTGATTCGTCCACTTTTTTGGCGAGCTGATTAGCACATGCGCCCGGGTCTATTATTATCATTTCCTTTGTCTTTATATTGGTGACAAAGTAGCAGTTGGTCTGCACCGATCCCACTACGAAGTGGTCTATCTTCATATTTACCATATGAGTGTACTCCTTATCTGTTATATGTTATGCTTCACGCAAGAACCACCGGGATTTAGCCGGTGGTCCTCTCTACGTCTATTACACTTTCTATCTGTCTGAGCTTCTCCACGAGAACCTTTATCTGGTCCCTGCCTTTGATATTGAAAAATACCTCGATTGTAGCGATGCCCTGCTTGCTGGTCTTGGACTGGATACCACTGATATTGATTTCCTTCTCGGTAAATATCTTTGTGATATCTACGAGCAGTCCCGGCCTGTCATGACAGAATATCTTAAGGTCTGCCTGATACTCGGCACCGTTGTCCATGAGGGCTGTATCCTGCCACTCTGCTTCTATGAGCCTGTCCTTTTCTATCTTGGACAGATTGATGATATTCACGCAGTCTGTCCTGTGGATGGAGATGCCTCGGCCTCTTGTGACAAAACCCACTATTTCATCTCCCGGAACAGGATTGCAGCACTTCGAGAAGTGCACAGCCACGTCATAGAGTCCGTGTACCACAATACCGCTCTTTGACTTGTGCTCGGGCTGTGTGCCTGCTGCCGCCTGCTGCTTTTCTGCGATGCTGCCAAGCACATCTGCATCTGTCACCGGCACCACATGATCCTTCTTGTACTCGTCGTACATCCTGTTGACTATCTGGCTCTCCTTGAGTCCGCCGTGGCCGACGGTTGCAAGGCATGAGTTCCAGTCGTGGAAGCCGTATTTGCGGCGTATTTTTTCCTGATACTCAGGCTTGTTTATCTCAGCAAAGTTGATGCCCTTTGCCTTGGCATAGGCTGCTATCAGATCCTTGCCGTGCTGTATATTCTCCTCCTTGAGCTCACTTCTGAACCACTGGTTGATCTTGTTCTTGGCCTGTGTGCTCTTTACGACCTTGAGCCAGTCACGACTTGGTCCCTTGGAGTTCTGCGAGGTGATTATCTCTATCTGGTCACCGTTTTTGATGACATAGTCTATCGGCACCAGCTTGCCGTTTACCTTGGCACCGACCATCTTGTTGCCGACCGCAGAGTGTATGCTGTAGGCAAAATCTATAGGTGTGGAGCCCTTTGGCAGGTTCTTTACATCGCCGGACGGTGTGAATGCAAATACATTGTCGGAGAATAAATTTAAATCACTCTTTAATAAAGTCATAAACTCCTTATTATCCGACATGTCCTGCTGCCACTCAAGTATCTGGCGCAGCCAGCTGAGCTTCTCCTCCTCTGTGACAGTGGTGGTAGTGGCATTGCCGTTGTTTGTTTCCTTGTACTTCCAATGTGCCGCGATACCGTACTCAGCAGTACGATGCATCTCGTAGGTACGAATCTGTATCTCAAACGGCTGTCCACTCGGGCCTATGAGCGTCGTGTGAAGCGACTGGTACATGTTCTGCTTCGGCATGGCAATATAGTCCTTGAATCGGCCCGGTATAGGCTTATACTTCTCATGTATGATACCAAGCACTGCGTAGCAGTCCGGTATGGTATCCACCAGAATCCTGATGGCAAAGAGGTCATATATCTGGTCTATAGTCTTGTCCTGATTGACCATCTTCTTATATATACTGAAGAAATGCTTTGCCCTGCCGTATATCTCTGCCTTTATGCCGGCATCTGAAACATACTTCTTGACATCGTTTACTAATCCCTGGATGTAGGTGTCGCGCTCTGTCTTTCTGAGGGCTACCTTCTCTACCAGATCGTAGTAGGCATCCGGATAGAGGTACTTCATACAAAGGTCCTCGAGCTCTATCTTTATCTTGCTGATACCAAGTCGCTGCGCGATAGGGCAATAGATATCCTGTGTCTCTCTGGCGATACGCTGCTGTGCCTCCTTGGACTGGTACTTGAGTGTACGCATATTGTGCAGTCTGTCTGCCAGCTTTATGAGAATGACTCTGATATCCTTTGCCATGGCGAGAAACATCTTGCGCAGATTCTCAGCCTGCATCTCAAGCCTGTCCGCATTCTTATCCTTCGGATCCTTGGTGCTGTCTGTCAGATGCAGGTGCTTTAACTTCGTGACACCATCCACCAGATGTGCGACATCGTCTCCAAACTCCGCACGCATCTCATCCATGGTCATGATGGTATCCTCCAGCACATCATGGAGCAGTCCTGCTGCAATGGTTTCCTTATCCAGCTCGAGCTCGGCGAGTATTATGGCAACACAAAGCGGATGTATGATATAAGGCTCTCCCGACTTACGCGCCTGACCCTTATGAGCATCATAAGCTACCCTGTAGGCTTTGTCCACAAGGCTCGTGTCATCCGACGGATGGTACTTTTTGATTTCCTTTTTAAGCTCATCGTAAAGCTCCTCTGGGCTCGTAAAATCCTTTGTTCCCCTTATACCGCTGGTATCTGAGCGAAATTTGTCCGCTATTTTTTCTAATTCTTCTGTTGAGTAATCTGCCAATAGTCTCACCTCGATTGTAGTGTATCTTTAGTAGCCATTATATTTTATTTCTTTAAAAATTGCAATCTTATGTTGTTAGCCGATAACCATCTTTACTCCGCCATACATGCCTGCTGAGTTGCCGAGTGTGGCAAGCTTAATCTCTGTCTCACGGCTTGCATGGAAGGCATACTCTTTATAGTACTTTGCTGCAGTATCGATGATGATGCTGCCTGCCTTTGAAAGGCCTCCGCCTACAACAAATACCTCAGGGTCCATAACGCATGCTACTGCTGCCATTGCCTTGCCGAGAAGCTTCATAGACTGCTCTACTGCTGCAATGCCCGCTGCATCTCCTGCCTTTGCCGCATCGCATACATCCTTGGCTGTGAAGCCTGCATTTAAATCAAGCTCTGTTGCCACATCCCTGTGTGCTGCAATGTATCTCTCTGCCACTCTTACGAGACCGTTTGCTGATGCATACTGCTCTAAGCAGCCCTTCTTGCCGCAACCACAGCACTCTGACTCATCATCTACCATAGGCATATGTCCTATCTCTCCGCCTGCTCCGTTTATTCCGGCTATGATTTTGCCCTCGCGGATGATTCCTCCGCCTACGCCTGTGCCGAGTGTGATCATGACTACATCCTGATGGCCCTTTCCGCCACCCTGCCACATCTCACCGAGTGCAGCTACGTTGGCATCGTTTCCGGCCTTTACCTTGATGCCGCCGCACAGCACTGAGAGTGACTGTGCCACGTTGAACACGCCCCAGCCGAGGTTGACACACTTCAATACTGTTCCGTCATCCTTTATAGGTCCCGGCACTCCCATGCCTATACCCTCGATGTCACCCATCTCGATGCCGTGCTTCTCGTTATTCTCCTTGATGGATGCTGCGATATCAGGCAGGATGAGCTCGCCGGAATTTTCTGTGCGTGTAGGAATCTCCCATGTATCGACAAGCTTTCCTGTGGTCTCGAAAAAGCCTATCTTTACAGTTGTTCCACCTATATCTACTCCGTATGCATATTGTTTCATTTTTTCGTCCTCCAAATCGTTAAACTATGTTTATATTTTATTGCCTAATTGCATATTTTTCAATGTTTTTCATTGTTTTTTATGTTTTTTATATTTTTTCTATATATAGAAGCGTTTATATCATCATCCATATGCCCGCTATTTGTAAATCCAAGCTTTTTTGCAAGGCGCACCGATGCCGTATTTCTCTCATCTATCCGGCAGTAAAGCTCTTCAAAGTCTGTGTTTTCGCGCGCGTAGTCTATGATAAAGCGGCACACCTCCGTGGCATAGCCTTGGTTCTGAAATTTTGGTGCTATCATATAGCCCAGTTCATCATGCTCAAGTCCCGCCCGTCCTATCAGCTTCCCTGTTTCCTTTGAAAACACAAGCCACATGCCATACTCGTAAAAGCCATACATGTTCTCTATGTACGCTTTCTGGTATTCAAGCTCTGTCTCGTAGTCGTAAAGCGGTTCCACAAAGTCTGTCATGCCGGGCTTGTCATAAAGCTCATAGAGTGCAGGAAGGTCTGACAGGGATAGCTCACGTATCAGACACCTGTCTGTCTCGCCGATGTCCCATGGGATATGATTATATCGCCTGCGCACCCGTTCCAGATACTCAATATCAAGCTCTGCAAGGCTCTCGACTGCATAGCGCGTGCCGCACTGCGGTTCTCCTACTGATGCTATGCCGAGTGAGTCAGCTATATACTTCTGCTGTTTGCTTGAGACTATCCAGATGCAGTTGGCGGGAGCTTTCGGTATTCTTAGATTTCCCGTATTAGCTTTCGCGGTGTTATCTGCATATTCTGTATATCCTGAATTATTTTCTATTTCATACACACACAAATTATTCTGCTGCTCATCCGGCAGTTTCTTCTGCAACTCATCCAGCAATTTTCCCGGTAGTGCACCATACAGTTTTTCTTGCAGCTCGTCATGATAGTAAAAAGAGGCAAGTTTTGCGCTTGCCTCATCGATAATTATTATCATTAAACTGTCTCCGGCTCCGGATAGTCCACTCCGAAGGTCTCAACTGTAACTGTCTTCATGACTTGAGCTTCAAGTGGTTTGTCCATGTAGTCTGTGCGCACCTCTGCGATTTTGTTTACCACATCCATGCCATCGATTACCTTGCCGAATGCCGCATACTCACCATCGAGATGTGGTGCATCCTGATGCATGATGAAGAACTGGCTGCCTGCTGAATCAGGTATCATGGTACGTGCCATTGAAAGTACACCGGCTGTGTGCTTTAAGTCATTTTTGAAGCCGTTGTGTGTGAACTCGCCCTTGATTTCATAGCCCGGGCCGCCTGTGCCGTTTCCGTCCGGATCTCCGCCCTGGAGCATAAAGCCCTTGATTACACGGTGGAAGCATACTCCATCATAGAAGTTGTGATTAATTAAGCTGATAAAGTTGTTTACTGTGTTTGGGGCGATTTCCGGATAAAGCTCCGCCTTGATTACATCGCCGTTTTCCATTGTGATTGTTACGATTGGATTCTGTGCCATTATTTTTCTCTCTTTCTTTTATAATATTATGAGGCTTGGAGAATATCCATTCCTCGCAATAATTTAATATCGAATTAATTTCTACCCGATTGATTTTACCTGATTTTACTTACTCAGAGCCTCGACTACCTTCGGAAACTCCATGAAGTGTGATGCCTTCACAAGTATGGTGTCGCCCTCCTTCACATATGAAAGAAGCTCCTGTGTCATGGTCTCCCTATCCTCGAAATAGTGGATGTCTACATCGGATGATTTCTCTGCGGCTCCGGCTGCATATTCCTTTGCAAGCTCTCCTGCGGCAAAAAGTGTATGGATATGATTTTCTCCAACTGCTTCGCCTACCTCATGGTGCAGCCTTTTCTCATCGCTTCCAAGCTCGCCCATGTCGCCAAGCACTGCTATTGTCCTGCCCTTTGCATGTGAAAGCACCTCGATAGAGGATTTCATGGATACAGGGTTTGCATTGTAGCAGTCATCTATCACTGTCATACCGTGTGTTTTGATAAAATTGATACGTCCTGCGATTGTCTCTGCTTTCTCGATTCCTGATTTAATCTCAGCTATTGTGAGGCCAAGCTGCAATCCGACAGCTGCTGCCGCCATGGCATTGTATACATTGTGCTCACCCGGGATGTGGATTTGTGCATCAAACTCACCCTCAGGAGTGACAAAATGAGCCTTCATGCCGTCAAAGCCCAGGTTTTCAATATTTGTGGTATATACTGATTTATGAACATCCGAAGCCGATTCCTTGCCATAGTATATGACAGGCTTTCCATTTACCGTCTGCACTGTGACCAGCTTGTCGTCATCTGCATTCAGCACTGCGACCGCATCCGGCATCATATGCTCAAAGCACTCTGTCTTTGCTTTAAGCACACCATCCCTGTCGCCCAAAAACTCCAGATGGCAGTAGCCGATATTGGTGATGACCATGACATCCGGGCATGACATGGTAGAAAGTCTGTGCATCTCGCCAAAGTCAGATATGCCCATCTCAAGCACCGCTACCTGATGGCTTTCCCGGATTCCGAAAATGGTGAGTGGCAAGCCTATCTCGTTATTGAAATTGCCTGCAGTCTTGTGGACGCTGTATTTCTGCTCAAGGACTGATGATATCATCTCCTTGGTGCTGGTCTTGCCGACACTTCCGGTGATACCCACCACCTTGATATCAAGGCTTTTTCTGTAAAATGCCGCGAGCTTTTTCATGGCATCGGTGGTTGATTCAACAAGCACATATGGGCCTGCCGGATCCGTAAGCTCATGCTCAGAGAGCACAATTGCCGCCCCCTGCTCAAACACAGTCGGAATGAATTTGTGTCCGTCCACCCTTTCTCCCTTTATCGGGATAAAAAGATAGCCCTCCTTCACCTGTCTGCTGTCTATGACTGCGCCGGTGATTGTCGTATCGAGCTGTGTCTCATCGCCTATTTATGTGCCCTCGCAGGCTTTAGCGATATTTGCAAATGTAAGATTCTTCATGTACTTATCCGACATGCTACACCTCATATTTTTTCAAAGATATGTCAATCAGATGCTCACAGAGCTGATTAAAGCTCATACCGATAACTGCGGCCTCCTGTGGCAGAAGACTGGTCGGAGTCATGCCCGGCAGTGTGTTTGCCTCGAGGCAGAACATCTCATTTTTGTCATTAAGCAAAAAGTCTGAGCGTGAATATGTATCAAGCCCGATAACGCGCGCTACCTCCTCGGCATAGTGCTGCATATCCTTTGTCACCTGCTCTGGAAGCTCGGCCGGACATGTCTCTACTGTACTGCCCGCCTTGTATTTATTCTTGTAATCGTAGAAGCCCTCCTTCGGTGCAATCTCTATAATAGGAAGAGCCTTTCCCTCGATAACGCCGACAGAGAACTCCCTGCCCTGTACAAATTCCTCGATAACCAGCTCATTTTCCCACTTGAAGGCATCGTCAAGTGCCGCCTTAAACTCTGCTGCATCCCTTACGATAGTTACACCGATGCTTGAACCGCCGCAGCATGGCTTTACTACACATGGAAGTGTCAGGTCAAGCTTTGTGATATCGTCCTGTCTGGTCGCTCTTGTCATGGAAATACCCTTTGGAGTAGGTATACCGTTTGCAAGGAAGAACTGCTTTGATGTCTCCTTGTTCATGGCGATGGCTGAGCTTAAATAATCGCTGCCTGTATATTTGACACCGAAGAGGTCAAATGCTGCCTGAATCTTTCCGTTCTCTCCGTTTTCTCCGTGGAGTGCCATGAAAACAATGTCAGCCATCCGACACAT
>ERZ1034973.2021-NODE-2021-length-10741-cov-100.088246_pt1 | contig 10741 bp, 10 predicted proteins | sample MGYA00520686_ERZ1034973 | MGnify/ENA primary metagenome ERZ1034973 (study PRJEB33766, sample SAMN09781775) | gut metagenome | biome: gut microbiome | host: Homo sapiens | place: Madagascar | study: EMG produced TPA metagenomics assembly of the PRJNA485056 data... | reverse complement strand
CATTGATTATCAAGTACTTAAACACAATCTTGTGTTATTCGGAGGAAATTGCCAAATACGTGCCTATCGTGGTCAAACTCTGCTATGCCATTGCAGGTGTTGTAGCCGTAGTGGGTGCGATCAGCGTTTACATCGCCATGAACAACGAGGAGCAGGATGTCAAGAATATCTTAGTCCTACGAAATGCGTTTGAAAAGACAAGAAAGAAAATGAAAGCAAACACACTAAGTATCAATATATTAAGCGACAATTTGAATTTTCCGATGTTTGCGGAACTCACTCTTAAAAAGACATAAAAGACTGTTTCTTGTTTCCGTTTTGTTTCTCGTTTCTCGGTCTATTTTCTTATCTTTACATCAGTTTTCCGAAGTAAGGGAAGAGAAAGAAAAGCAAATGTCAGCATTGGAAACCATATCTGACATGAACTTTCAACAAGAGGGAGAAAGACCCTCCAGGCAGCAGAATACAAAAACAAAATAACACTTTATACATCATGGCAAGACCAAAGAAACAAGTAAAGCTGAAAGAGCCGATTAAAATTCGGTTGAAGTCGCTCGCAGATGGCAACAAGAGCATCTATCTTGACATCTACTATAAGGGAGTGAGAAAGTATGAATACCTCAAACTCTATCTCGTCCCCGAAATCAATCCCGTCTGTAAGGAACAGAACAAGCAGACCATGGCGATTGCAGAACGCATCAAGGCAGAGCGCATCAAAGCCCTGCATGGTCACGGCATACAGGATTGGGAAACCGTCAAGCAAGGTTCAATGCTTCTCACTACTTGGATAAAGAAGTATTGTGAAGGTGGTGTCGGCATCAAGAAGTCAACGCTCCATTGCCGTGTGGAAATGATGCACACTGTGGAGAAGTATCTTGACGAGACTAACAAAGGCTTCATTTCGCTTGAAGAGGTCAATGCGGAGTTCTGCCGTGGTTATGTAAAATTCTTGCGTAACTTCCCAAATTCCCATATCAAGTATGGCGAGCCAAGACCTATCAGTGAGAATACGGCAAGCCGATACCTCGGAATGTTCTCCACTGCACTCAACAACGCTGTGCGACAAGGCATTATCCGCAACAACCCTATGAAGGAACTTGATGCACGTGAGCGCATTCAGCCCAAGGATGGCAAGAAAGAGTATCTGACCATTGAGGAACTTCGTACCCTCATGGCTACGGACAGTTACCGCCCAGAGGTCAAGGAGGCTTTCATCTTCGCCTGTTTTACTGGATTGCGATTAAGCGACATGTACCGTCTTGCTCCGATGCACATCTTCAAGACCGCTGACGGAAAGGGCGAATACATAGACATGGAAATGCAAAAGACGGAGAAGCCTGTTATAATACCTCTTTCGGAAGAGGCTAAGCGTTGGTTGCCGAAACCAAGAGGAAATGATATTCCTTTCTTTGACATTCCGACCACACAGACCGTTATAGGCAGGGCTCTCCACAAATGGGCGGAAGCGGCAGGGATTGAGAAGCATATCTCATTCCATTGCTCACGGCACACGTTCGGAACGATGATGCTCACACTCGGTGCAGACCTTTTTACCACAAGCAAGCTGATGGGACATTCCAACATTCAGACCACGGAAATCTATGCTAAAATCGTGGACAAGAAGAAGGAGGAAGCCATCAACCTCATTGACGGTATGTTCACATAAATCATTGACAACGAAAACATATAGAGACATGACAATAACTATCAGACAAAAGGCACTTGCCAACGACAACATAAGCTTGTATCTTGACATCTACGATGGTGGCAAGCGCAAGTTTGAATTTCTTTCCCTCTATTTGTTGCCAGAGGTTGATGCAGAGACCAAAGCAAGGAACGAAGAAACATTGCAACGTGCTCACCAGATAAGGGCAGAGCGTATTCTTCATCCAGAGACCATTCCAGAGGTAGGTCACTTGATGATTGTGAAGGGAATCCCCAATGACGAGTCTCCCGAAGTCTTAGATTGGATCCAGACTTACATCGACTGGATGAGCGACAACACAGACTATTCCAAGGCTATTGTTGACCAATCAAAGTATCTGAAATACCTAATGAGCGAGTTCCTTGCCAGCAAGCGCAGACCTCACATCACTCTGAGGAAGTTCGACAAGGAATGGTTAAAGGCTTTCTTCCTTTGGTTGAAGAACGATTATGTACCACAGAAGTATGTACGAGTTGAAGCCAAACCTTTGTGTGAAGGCTCCCTTCACAATGTTCAACAGCGCATAGTGACGGTATTCAACAAGGCTGTCAAGTTCGGCAAGTTGAAGGCTAACCCTTTCTACCAGTTGGAGAAGTCAGACATCTTTCCCAAGCCAAAGACATCACATAAGCAGTATCTCACTCCAGATGAACTGAAAAGGTTCATGGCTTCAGATGAGAGAAGTCCAGGAGTTGCAGAGACACAGAGAGCTTTCGGTTTTGCCTGTCTAACAGGACTTCGTATCAGCGACATCAAGGCTCTGCGGTGGAGTGACATCAAGAGGAACGAGGAAACAAACACGCTTGTAATCATCCAAAAGAAAACCAAGGCTCTCAATGCCGTACCAATCGGCAATACCGCCTTGTCATGGATGCCACCCAAAGGCAATGATGATTTTGTGTTTCATCTTCCTGCCAAGGCTAATGTGGATGCAGCCCTTAAAAGGATAGCTAAAAAGGTGGGCATTGAGAAGAATATCTCTTTTCACTGTGCCCGACATACATTCGGAATTTTGGTGCAGGCGGTTACTGGTAACATTGAGACTACCAAGAAGCTGATGGGACACAAGTCACTCAAATCCACCGTCATCTATGCAGATGTGCTGACGCATGAAAAGGTCAAGGCTGTTGACAATATGAAGAAAGCCTTTCGAGGTCGCAAACAGCGTGAAGAGAACAAGCAAATACCGAGGACAAAGCGGACAGCAGCCACCAACACCCATCCACGCAGAATAACTTTTTTACAGGATAACAAGTAAACAGAACTTTTCAGGATAACAACCAGTTAAATTCACTTTTGTAGTCCCCATATTTCGGGCAGGGATTTCTCTCTGCCTTGGGGGACTACACTTTCAAAACAAGCAGTACAACGAATCACAAACAATTAAATTACAGGATAATGAACAAAACTATCGACACCGAGACTCTTCTTTTGAAGGTAGAGTCACATGAGCACCGCATTGGGATAATGGAGAACCTACTCCGTGATGCCAAGCAAGTATTGACATTGGAGGAAGCAGCCTTATTCATGGGTATATCAAAGAGCAGTCTCTACAAGATGACACACAAGCATGAACTTCCGTTCTTCCGTCCCAACGGCAAGATTATCTACTTTGAGAAGTCCGAGCTTTTGAACTGGATGCGCCAGAACCGCAGTATGTCCGAGGCAGAGACTAAGGCTGCAGCGACCAAGCACATGAGTGAACTTTGTAAATAGACATGGCGATGATGAAGGATAATATTTCCCATGAGGAGTATAGAAGCAAGTTGGCAAATGTCGCTGACCTTGCCGTGAGCTACATAAATACTGGCAACGGCTACTTTCGGATGCGTGATGCTTTCAATGGACTTGCCGAGCAATGCGGAGCCAACAGGGGCATCAATGATGAAGCAACTATCGGCAGAAGAAAACTTCTTGCCCAGTCTGTTTGCATTGAATGCATTTCACGATTAAGCAGTCATTCTAATGACAGGTTGCAAGGCGAACTCTATGTTATCGCAGAGGACATTTCCCCAAGGAGAGGACGGCACAGATGATTTTCTCTTTACTGAGAAAAACAGTCTTGCCAGTTATGGTTATAATATTCAAAATTCGCAGAACATGGATAAACAAAAGATACATTACTGCTTCACGCTGTCCGATGCACAGATGGAGTATCTTCGCTGCAAGAAGTACAAGATTGACCGCATGGAATGCTTCATGTCTCTTGCCTCTCTTGCTGAACGTGAAACAACACTTGTTTCTATCAGCAAAACCCAACAAGTGGAAATCTTGTGTGGGCAATGTCTGGTTGACAATACCCAACTTGCCAAACTCTGGGATAAAGACCGCAAAACCGTCCCCAAACTTTTACAAGCTATGGAGGCTGTGGGCATTTCCTCTTCACAAAAGGTTGGAGACAACCGCATCATTACCATGCATTCACTCTCTGGTTGGTATGTGGACGGAAGATTTGTCAAGAACGGCTTTTCATTGAAGCGCAATGCGGATGGCTCTGCAATCGTCCATACGGAAGTTCCACAAGCAAGAGTATTTGTTACGACAACGGAGGATGATACAAAGTCGGACAAGGAAGATGGGCATTTTTCCAATGGAATATCCGATACAGACAACAAGGGCAATTCTTCTACGGCAGATATTTCTTCTTCCCTAAATTCGGCTTCATCTAATGATAATGGAAGCGTGGGTAAGATCGGAACTAATAGCAATCTTTCCGATGCTATTACTGGTGGATTTTCCCCACAGCAAAACTACTCCAGACAGTCTGTTGGCAATCCTTCTTCCCTGCAAGAAGCAGATGCCAAACAGAATGAGGGAGAGCACAACACATATCCACAGCATCAGTTTGGAGGTCAAACACAACAGTCTAATGGTTTTAATGCCAATGGCTACAAACCTAACGAATACCATAACGGCAATCAATAGGCATACAGAGGCGAATAAGCCACTATACATAAAAATCATCCCAAAGGACGATTAACCGCCATAGGCTACCGCCCAACTGTTATACGTTTAAGCAGCCTTGGGGACGGAGGCTGTTAAAAGTGCCGTCATTTTATAGGTACTTTTCGAGAAATCCTTTTGTAATACAGAAGCCGTGTCCGTCTTTCTGTATTCCTAAAAGTTTCTCGGACTACTCGCAGGCTCGCAGTCGTGACCACCTTTGCAAGGTGCTTGTAATCATCCCTTTTTAATCAGAGACAAGGACAAATGAGAAAGAAGAAAATCATAAGGAAACCGCCTACGGAAGTCCATACCTACCGATGTACGAAAGAAGAGTTGAAGCAGCTCCAGGCACTTGCCAAGGAGTGTGGAATAAGTCTGAGCCGCTATGTCGTTGAGACTGGTTTGAAGCACCGTCCACGCATGAGGCTCACCAAGGAAGAGGTGGACGCTCTCAACTCTCTCGCCATCGCAAGGACGGATTTGATAAAAATCAGCAACGTGCTATCCAAGAAAACGGCTGAGGAAAAGGCTCGGTTCTTCAAGAATGAGAAGTTCATGCGTTGGTGGATTGATGCCGTTGCAGGGCTTATCCAACATTGGTATAGCATTGAAGAGAATATCGCAACAAACGCACAGACCAAATCAAAGGAACAATTATGATTATGCTCGCAAAGGTAGTATCGTATGGAGGCAATTCCGTAAGGTACGCATTGGAAAAGGAGAAGGCAAAAACGGTCAAGGTGAACAACATGCCAGATGGTCTTGACCCTACCGCCATCTGGTACATGATGAAACATCATTGCCAGTATCATCAGGCGGAAAGGACTGTGGGCAGAAAGTTGGAAAGGTTCATGACCACGTTTGTACTTTCGCCTTCAAAGGAAGAGTCTGCCAACTTCACTATGGAAGATTGGGCAAACCTCCAAGACGAAGCCTTGGATGTCTTGGATTCTGTTGGACTTACACCCAACGGTTTCTCCAATGAGATAAAGACCAATTTCACCAATTCTATGAATGTGGGCGGATTGCACTCTGACTCCAAGTCTGGAACGCTACACCTTCACATTGATTGTTGTCGTGTGGACATGGAGGGTAACACCAACGATGTGCATGATATTCATCTTCGGGCAATGAAGGCTGCGGAAATCATCAATATGCGGCATGGGTGGGAACAACCGCAGGAAATTCGGAATATGCGGAAAGTGGAGCTTGCGGAGGATTGCGAACATACTCTCAAAGATATGCAACAGTTCAACATAGACAGATACTTCAATCTGTTGCGCATGAAAGGCTATGAGGTAAAGCCACGCTATGACAAACAACGGAAACTTGTCGGCTACACTGTCGGCAAGAATGCTTCTGTGTTCAAGGCTTCTGAGATTGGCAGGAAGTTTATGGCATCAAAGATTGAAGACACCTGGAAGAAACTGCACCCACAACCTACACAAGTCAAGACAAAGCCTGTTTCTCCATCCGTTGTTCCTGCGTCTCGCCCAGTTCGTCCTGTCGTTCAGACTCAAACAGCATCACAACCAAAGGCGCAACCTCAAATCACACAAACGGCATTCACAATCAACATTGGCGATGAAGTCAAAAAGGTGTGGATTCCGAACGCTGTCAAAGATGTCTTTACTAATGAGGTTCAGATTCCAGAGGATAATGATATTGCGACAACAGATAATGTCGCTCATGTAGCGATACTGTTGTTTGCAGGGTACATTGACGCAGCCACTTCCATGTCTGAGTCATGTGGCGGTGGCGGTTCTGCTCCTTCTTCTGATTGGGGTAAAAAAGACGATGAAGATGACTGGAAGTTTGCCCACCGTTGCGCACAGATGGCTCATTCCATGTGTAAGCCTAAACCACGCAGCAGAAGTTTCCACCGATAAATCAATGACAATATGGCAATCAGAAAGAGCAAGATAAATATAGACACAGAAGAAAGATGCGACTTTGACAACATGATGAATGATGTCGAAAACGAGGTGAAGGAACAGCAAGCCGAGGATGGACTTGTAAGCCGTGTTCCTGAGTTGAAGCAGTTGAGTGAGGACATTGATAAGGCTACAAACACCTTCATCAATGCCACACTTGAACTGGAATCTGCCATTCAGCAGTATCAGCGTGCAGAAGTTCAATTGGGTGGTGCTGTGACTACAATCGGCAAAAAGGTAGATACCATCAATCAGCACATAGACAAAGTTTTGGAAAATGCGCCAACACAATTAAAGGTGTCTGTAAATGTCAATGATGCTGACTGGCAGAAAATTCAAGAAATGTTTGCCAAAGAACGTCAATGGATGACCTCACAGATGCAGATACATATCCGTGAGGTCAATTCCATGTTTGCTGATGAACGGAAAAAAGTCCGTGAACGCTACAAAGAATATGATGGTTGCTACCTCGGTCACTATGCCCAATGGTTCTTTTGGTTTTTCTTCACAATTGGTATCTTTGTGGTTGCAGGAGGTGTTGGAATGATAATTGCGCAGAACTATACATGAGATAGACGAGTTACTGCCTAACATTAAGTTTGCACTTAAAGTTAGGCGATTACTATTATTATCTCGATAACCAATCAACCAATTATATTGCCTTCTTCGTGCCATAATGTTAAGAATGATGCTGCGCAAGAGATACATTATCGAAACCATAAACAATATGTTGAAGAACATGGCGCAGATTGTACATTCGCGTCACAGGTCTGTGAACGACTTTATCATGAACCTTATTTCTGCCTTGGGAGCATATGTTGCTACAATGGCGGTCATGCAATAATGACCGCCATTGTACTATTTCTATTAAATTGTTTTTTTGATACAGATGTACAAGCCACTGATTACATATTCTTTTCTTAAATTTTTAATGGCTTCTCCCATCGTGGAACCATCTGAATCTTTACCTTCATCTGGGTCATAACAAACGAATTTATCTTCTTTTACATGCTTTACAGCAATCCAATGTTTATTATTTACCAAGACCAATATATAATCCCAGGTTGTTTCAGAGTAAAGGACATCTAAAGCTTGAATTTTCATACCCAGCCTTTCACCTGTTATTCTGCTTATTTCTTCAGATATCAAATTCTCAAAAGGACCTCTTTCAAAATTTGAGTTATAACATACCGTAACGGTTCTATCTGTTACATAATCTTTAAATGCAGCGCATATCCCCGATGGCAAAGACATAAGAGTGCCGCTTGATTTATTGCCCAGCAAGTATATGCTTGCCGAAGAATTCGGATTCTTTTCAATAATCTCTTTATTCTGATAGTCCTGTATCCGCATATAAACCTCTATGGGACACGTACCACTTCCCAGATCCACCAAGACCGCATTCAAAGCGAAGCCTCCACAGAAATTATTGGGGGTTGGAAATGGAGTTATACAATGTTCAGGCCTATTCTGGTTTAATTTATTCCCAAAACACATTATATTTCATTTTTAATGGTTAATACTAATTCTGTTGTTCTGTATTATTCTTGTTCATAGCCTGGAGAAGTTTCTTGTAGTCTTCCACAAACTTAGATATAGTTACAAATCCTGCTGCCATTTCATCATCGGATATCTCGTCCATGATGGTACTCTTGTCTGCTGGTGTCGCTTGCAGATAGTAACCGATAATCTGAGGAGTGGTAATCTTGATGTTGAAACTCTTGTCCGTGGAGCTGGTGTGGATGCCAGAAGAACCGAATGAAGAACTGCTACTTTTTGCACCGCTGAAAAGCAGGAAGCCGCCGCCATGTGAGACATGCTCTTCCATGGTAGCCGAGAAGGTGTTCGAGAGCTGGTCGCTAGTAGCCACTTGGATGGAAATGTCTTTGGCGACGAGCATGGCCACAGGATAACAGGGTAGGATATGGCTGCGGCTCATGTCTGAAAGCCTTTCTTCTGTAATTTCACTGTAATCTTTTATTGGAGACACACGTGAGGTGGACACGTTAAACATATCCTTGGTCAAGACAAAAATCCCAGGATTAAACCATTCTCTCTCGATGCCCACTTTTGCCACATTCATTCCGACCCGAACAGACGTATTTTGGGAGTGGCATAGCTCTGCAAAGGTCGAAGAATTCGTTTCTTTCTTCCCTGAGTAACCTGCGAACCATAAACTGGCACCGTATGGGCTGTTTGAAGCAGACGAGTGGTTGTTGCTTTCCTTGTCTATCTGTGAGGCGGCTACGTCGATTAGTACCTGCGTGAATCCTTCAGGAACAATCGGTGTCTGTACGCTTTCAGTCTCTTTGCCTGAATTTACCGTTTGGGCAACTTTCATTTTCTCCAAGATTTCCTGGATTTCAGTATTAATCCTCTCCAGCTGTTCTTGAATTGGTGGAAGCAGTTGCTTGAGTTGCAGGAGGTTTTTATTTATCGCCTCTTCCAGTAAGACATTGGATAACTGTTGCGATTTAGTTATATAATCGTTTTGAAGTTTTTGGTTTTTTGACAGTATGGCTGTAATTTTATCGATCAAACTGTCTACACTTTGGTCATTTTTATCAAATTTTAATCCGCTTGCCAGTCTGCTGATGATACTATTAGGTACTCCTCCACTGAATATCGGTGCAATGGTAAATGCGGTATCAATGACAGTCTTGACACCTTCACCGTAACTGCTGATCAATTCATTTTGAGCTTTATTCAAAGCGTCCCTTGCATCTTGTGCATCATTTTTGTTTTTTTCCAGTTCTTTACTCCTGTCTTCTTCATCAATCAGATTTGTCAGATTGGAGATTTGTGAGGAAAGGGTAATCCTGCGTGAAGACAGATTACGCAATCTCATAGCCAATGACTCCGGGGAATCAAGTAAGTCGGACGGGATGAAGGATGTGTTCAGCAGTTCAAACCAGTTTGTGGGGTTGAATTTTACGGGATAGACAATACCTCCGTCTGGAGTCAGCCTCTGAATGTTTTCCAAAATCTCTCTGGCCTGCTCCAGCTCCGCACCTGAACCGCTGTCAAGAACTCCATTGAGGATGTCCATATCGTTGGGGGAGAAGACGGATAACACTTTTGCCCGCTTTTCGTTCAATTCCAAAGATTCTCCTCTTGCAACTGCTTCATACCATTGCAAGTATTCATTGTTGTAATGAATATTGTTCTCCTCTGAAGTATCAGGATAAATTTTTCTTAAAGCTTCTTTTTTCTTGTTTTGTTTTTCAGACCATCCTCTTTCTGCAGCCACATAGTCATCATATAGGCGATAAAATACCTCCTGAAGCGTATAGCTTTTCGTATTTTCGTCACCGAAATCATAAGGATATGGGGTCAGCAGCAGCTCGCGCAGTTGATTTTTCGCTTTTGCGATTTTTTCGTTCAATTTAGGAGTTAATGTATCCAGAGCCGAACGGTACTGATATGGCAATGTCATGCCGTTATCACCGCCTGTAACGCGACATGGATCGAAGAGTTTGTTGGCTAAACGCGATTCATTGGCTTCCACCATCGGCCCTTTTTCCGCATTGTTTTTGTAGTCGTAGGCAAAGTCCTTGGCTGTGAGTGCTTGCCCTGGCAGGGTCAGACAAAGAAACTGATTCGGATTTTCACCTCCGATTACGCTTTCTATCTGATTGTATAGCAAGTCTATGAATGGCTCACTCGCAAGGCTTGCTCCACCATTGTCCTGTATGCTGGATTGGGAATCGCCTTTACTGTCGGATTTGGAGGCTTCATTGGAATTTGTCTTTCCTTTGGAGCCGGTATTCTCCTTTAACTTAGGAGGAGAATCATTATTAATTTCTTGAGAGTCATTTGAAACCACAGGAACAGCAGTTTCCTTTACTTCTTTTTTAGTATTCTCGGGCAAATTCTGTTCGTTCATAGTTTTTACTTTTAATTATTGATTAATACTACTCTAAGAATCATCCAATTTACTATCAATTGAATGTACGAATTTAGTTTGTGCCTGACAAAAATTTGCAGACACAACCACTCTCATTGGTGGATTCTCCGTGTGTTCCATCACGTCCTCCTTTCTTTATTGGGGTTATACTTCGGTTCTTTCCGTTGCGGGCGGAACTTTTTCCGCCCGACGGTTTACTGCTTCCTCAAGGTAGGCAATGCTCCGTTAAGTTCGTAACGCCACTCTGAG
>ERZ1034973.2010-NODE-2010-length-10791-cov-7.382824_pt1 | contig 10791 bp, 4 predicted proteins | sample MGYA00520686_ERZ1034973 | MGnify/ENA primary metagenome ERZ1034973 (study PRJEB33766, sample SAMN09781775) | gut metagenome | biome: gut microbiome | host: Homo sapiens | place: Madagascar | study: EMG produced TPA metagenomics assembly of the PRJNA485056 data... | reverse complement strand
TCCTCGTTACAACCAAGAGCGGTAAGGAAGGTTCTTCCAAGATTACATACGATGGTTATGTAGGTTGGCAGACTCTGGGGCGCCAGATAAGTATGCTCAATGCCTCTGAGTATATGACAATTATGGATGAGGCTCGCCTCAACTCAGGTATGTCTCCTGTTGATTGGATGTCTTTGAGGGGTATTCGTAATGCAGAGGGTGTTATCAATAATACAGACTGGATTGACCAGGCTGTAGATAATGGTGCATTGACCACAAGCCACAGTTTGGCCTTTACCGGTGGTAGCAAGACTTCTACTTATTCTATTTCTGGTGGTTATACAGGACAGGACGGTCTCATTGGCGGTTCTGACGTTTCTTATTATAAGAGGTATAACCTTCGTGCCAATTCAGAGCATAAAATGTTCAATGGTTTGGTTACTGTAGGTGAGCATGTAGGCTTTGTTTATAAGGATAGCCGTGGTATGAACACAGGTAATATTTATAACAATAACCTTCGTGGTGCTTTCACAACTTCTCCTTTGGTTCCTGTTTATGATGCCAATGGTAACTTTAATTCTACAGAGAGTTCTGACTGGAATGTGAATGATGGTAACCCTTATGGTACCATGATGATGAACCGTTACAATCAGAGCAAGTCTACTTCTGTTGATGCAAATGTATATGTTCAGATTGAACCTATTAAGAACTTGAAGTTCAAGACAGTCTTTGCTGTTAATTACGGTGGTTCAGACTATCGTTCTTATTCTCCTGTTTATAAGTTTACTCCACAGAGTGGTAATGGTATCACTAAGGTTAGTCAGAGTGATGGTAGTGGTATCTCTCTGGTTTGGACTAATACCCTGACTTATGATTTCAATATCAAGGAACATCATATCAATGCCTTGATTGGTAGTGAGACTTCTAAGTATGATGGTAGTTCTTCTGGTAGTACCGGTTATGGCTTGACCGCTGGTTTCAATGATTGGGATCATGCTTATGTCAAGAATACCGACCAAAGTTCAAGCGACCGTACCATCAGCGGTGCTCCATATAACCCTACTCGTGGACAGTCTTTCTTCGCTCGTTTGGGCTGGTCATGGAAAGACCGTTATATGGTTAATGCAACCATGCGTGCCGATGGTTCTTCTAAGTTTGCAAGAGGCAACCGTTGGGGTTACTTCCCATCTGTTTCTGCAGGTTGGACACTGACAGAGGAAAAGTTCATGAAGTCTACAGCTTCTTGGTTGGATTTCTTGAAACTCCGTCTCTCTTGGGGTCAGGTTGGTAATGCCAATGTTAACTGCTTCCAGTATTTAGCTCCTGTTACAACTTCAAAGACTAACTATAACTTTGGTGCTACTGGTGGTACAGATGCCTGGGTAATGGGTGCATATACCAGCCGCTTGGCAAATGAGAAAGTGAAGTGGGAGACTTCTGAACAGTACAACCTCGGTATCGATGCCCGTTTCCTCCGGCAGCGTCTTTCTCTTACATTCGATACTTATATCAAAAATACCAAGGATTGGTTGGTACAGGCTCCTGTTCTTGCAACAGCAGGTACTCAAGGTCCAGTCATCAATGGTGGTGATGTAAAGAATAAGGGTGTCGAACTTGGTCTTTCCTGGAATGACCAGATTGGCAAGGACTTTGTTTATAGTGTAGGTGCCAACTTCGCTTACAACCACAATGAAGTAGGTAATATTCCTACATTGGATGGTATCATCCATGGTGCTACCAACCAGATTTATCAGAATGCAGAAGAGTTCTATCGTGCAGAGAATGGTCATGCTATCGGTTACTTCTGGGGTTACAAGACTGCAGGTATCTTCCAGAACCAGCAGGATATTAATAATTGGATTGCTGCCGGTAATGGTGTGCTCCAGTCAAATGTACAGCCTGGTGATGTGAAGTATGTTGATGTCAACCATGATGGTACTATCAATGCTAACGATAAGGTAGACCTGGGTAATGGTCTTCCTAAGTATACTTTCGGTTTCAATTTTACCCTTGGTTATAAGGGCTTTGATTTGAGTGCAAACTTCACTGGCGCTGCCGGTTTCCAGATTGCACAGTCTTATCGTGATCCTAGTGGTTCACAGGGCAATTACAGTCATCGCATTTTAGGCAGATGGACAGGTGAGGGTACAACCAATGAGATGCCTCGTGTTACATACGGAGACGTAGGTAACTGGTTGTTCTCAGACCTCTATTTGCAGGATGGTGACTACATCCGTTTGCAGAACCTTACCTTGGGTTATGATTTCAAGAAACTTATCTCTTGGAAGGGCCTCTCTAAGTTGCGCCTCTATTTCCAGGTACAGAATCTTTTTACTTTGACCAAGTATGATGGTATGGATCCGGAAATCGGTTCATACAATGGTACAGATGGTAACAGTAGCGACTCTTGGGTATCAGGAGTTGATATGGGTTACTATCCACACCCACGTACTTTCATTGTAGGTGTAAATGTTGCATTCTAACTCTAAAATTGAAAGTGATATGAAAAGAAAACATATATTCATGAGTGCGTTGATTTTGTCAGCTTTGACACTTACTTCGTGCGATGATTTCTTAGATACAGAGTCCAAGACCGACCTCAACTCAGAAACTGCTTACAGTAATGCTGAGACAGCAGAGATTGATCTCGTGGGCTGTTATGATGGATGGCAACGCACCTATACAGATGCGGGTGTCGGCATGTATCTGATGGCTGAGTTTGCTTCTGATCAGGCTTTTGCAGGTTTGGGACTCTCTGATGCCAAGAATAACAATGTGATTGACCAGTTTGATATTAGCATTGCTCCTTCGTATAACGACTTGTTCAATACAGATTGGAAGAACTATTATGCAGCTATCTTTCGCTGTAATCAGTTGATTGCTGCAGAGAATACCATCAATTGGGGTGGTAATGACAAGGTGAAGGGTCGCATTCTCGGTGAGGCTCGCGCCATCCGTGCTATCCTGTATTTTGATATGGCTCGCCTGTTCGGTGATGTACCTTTGCTGTTGACACCATCTGAGGAAAACATTCCTCGTACACCGGTTAAGGATGTTTACCAGGCTATCTTTGATGACTTCAAGTATGCTATTGCCAATATTCCTGCCGATGCTTATCCGCTCGACAGTCGTGATAGCAATGATGGTCGTATTACCAAGTATGCTGCCGAGGCTATGATGGCGCGTGCGTACCTCTATTATACAGGCTACTATGGTGAGGAGCATCCTGCTTGCTCTAAGTCAGATGCTGTGGTAGCAATCAATGATGTGGTGGTAAATGGAGGATATGAGTTGGAGGCTAACTACAAAGACCTCTGGATGCCTGCTTGTACCAAGGATGCTTCTTCTAACGGAGAGTATGCTTGGAGTACAACTTATGCTGGAAAGTGGTATGATGGTAAGACTTGGAAGGCTGGTCAGGGTAGTCTCTCTAAGGAGATTGTGCTCAACATGAAGTTCAATTCTACCCATGACTATAACGGAAATGGTGATGGTAATACCTTCTCTGTTTATCTGGGTCCTCGTAACCGCAGTGCTGCTGATATTTGCATCGCTAGTGGATGGGGAGCTTGCTCAGTTACTCCTTCTTTCGTAGAGCAGTTTAAGAACGATACTCGTTTCTCTGCCTGTGCATGGAGCTGCAAGGAAGCAGGATTCTCTCCTGACTTGAATGATACCTACGAATACACTGGTTACTATACCCGCAAGTATGCACCTATGTGTTTTGCAGATGGTACCCGTCAGGAGGTAGGTTTCAAACTCGGTGAACAGCACCAGAATATCACCTATTATCAGGATTATACCATCATGCGTTATGCTGATGTTCTCTTGATGCAGTCTGAGTTGACGGGTTCTAACTCTGGTTTGAACCAGGTTCGTGCTCGTGCTGGTGAACTTCCAGAGGAGTATAGCATTGACAATATCCGCAAGGAGCGTGCTATTGAGTTTGCTTTCGAAGGCCTTCGCTATTGGGATCTGATGCGCTACGAAAAGGATGGAGCTTTTGCTGCTAAGACAATTGCTGAGGCTCAGAATGGTGCTTCTGTCCAGAATGGTGGTGCTGCTGCAAAGACTAAGTTCGTGGAGTCAAACTTTACGACCAAGAAGGGCTTGATGCAGATTCCTAATACTCAGATTACACTTTCTGGTAATGTCTTGACACAGAACCCAGGATGGTAATAAGTATAGTTGATTTTAATCATTTAAAAATCGGAAAATATGAAATTATTCAATCATATATATATGGTACTTGCCATATTTGCTACATTCTTGATGGCGGCTTGTTCGCCTGACGACTTGAGCATGGGCGGCAAGTCTTACTCTCCTGAGGAATTGGTGGAGGGCAAGGCTTATACCGTGAACATTAATGGCAATGTTGTGACCTTGACATCCAATATTCCTGATTGTACGGCTCTTTGGGTTACTCCTTCTGGTCGTTCTCAGAAACCGGTTCAGAAATTGGAGTTGCCATTTGCTGGTGACTACGAGGTTACTTTTGGTGTTGAGACCAATGGTGGTGTGGTTTATGGTGAACCATACAAGTTTAATCTTCCACAGAACGACTTCTCGCTCTTGAACGACAACAAGTGGTTCTATCTGGCTGATCAGAATTATAAGGGTGGTCAGTTCCCTGACGCTGAGACTTTGGCTGCTGGTGTCAAGAAAAAATGGATTCCTTGTTATGCAAGCTTTGGCATCGGTCAGTGTTCTGGCCCTGTGATGTATGCATACCCTTATGATCCTGATGGTGATGGCAAGGGATTTACAGAGGATGACAAGCTCGGCAATGTTTACAAGGATATTCTCTTTGAGAACTTTAAGCCTAACTATGATCCTGGATTCCAGAACTGGTTGATTCCTGAGACTGACCCTTATATGGATTCATATATGGAGTTCAGTATGGATGCCAAGAATGGTTGTGTGGCTACGATGTATCGTGGTGAGGCTGGAACTAAGGGAGCTAGTACTGGCTCTAATCTCATTGGTAAGTTTAACATGAACTTGGAAGAGAAGACCATGCCTAAGATTTCTTTCTCTGATTGTTATGCCATGCACAACGTAGGATTTGATGAAGTTTGTTCTAACTATACCCAGGATATCTCTATAGTTGAACTGACTCCTTATATGCTTCAGTTGGCTACTCGTCGTACCAACTCTGAGGGTAACTGGTATATCATCTGGAACTTCGTTTCTGAGGAAGTTAAGACTACTAATGGTAAGTGTATCCCTGCTGCCGACAAGCTCTTGGATGTTGTTTCTCCTAAACTTCCTGAGTATCCTAACTTGGCAACAGATTTGTTCACTATCGAACATAATGATGTCTCTTATGTTGGTAATAAGGCTACATTCATTCTCGATTCAGAAAAGCCTTATGATATCTTGTGGTGGAACAATTCTCCATTTACTTACAAAACTTCGAATGCAAATGGTGTACCTAGCAAGCAGGAGATGGCTGTTCAGAATGCAGCTCGATGGAAGTCTGTAATTGGTGATAAGTATAACAACACATGGGCTCCTAAGCCTGCAGATGCTGTAGTGGATAACTTCCAGCTTTCTATTGAGAAGATTACGGGTCAGGATTTCTACAAGTTCACTTGTACTGACTGCGAAGGTCAGGAACTCGAAGGAAGAATGGAAATCAAGGATGGCAACAAGTTGGTATTTAACAAGTATATCAATATCATTGCAGCTTCTAGCGATAAGCGTACTATCAAGTTGAGAACTCGTGAGTTTACAGTCTTGGGCGAGGATGCTGCTGGTCAGTTGATGATTGGTGTTCCTGAAGCAAAAGATGCTGATGGTAATGTCAATACTTATCTCGTAGCTTGCCTTAACCATAAGGCTATTGGTGGTGGCCAGACTGGTCCTACCATAGTGGAGATAGATAAAGACAAGATTCCTAGTGCTCTTTGGGTTGAAAATGGAAGTCTCCGAGTTGGTCTCTATCATAGTTGGAGTAATGTTACTGTCTTTAAACAAGAAATTAGTAAAATTAAGTTAAAGAAGAACCAGACTATCACCCTAGTCTTTAAAGTAAATGGTGTGACTTGGGATAAAACACCTATGTGTGCTCTGATAACTAATCAGATTGCTGGTCTGGCTTGGGAGCCAACTTGCTTCACTCTTCCAGGAGCGGTAGAACTTAATCAAAATGGTGAAACAACCATCTCTTTGACCAATACTACAGGTTCGACTGTGACATTTGATGGCGATTGCTTAGACCTTGCTATCCAGTTGAATGGTTATGGTGGAACCTGGCCAGACTATACTGATGTGTCAAGTCTAAGTGTGGAGATTGTTTCATGTACGATTCAATAACTTTAATAGAATTCAATTATGAAGAATAAAATATTATTTGGAATAATGGCATTTGTCATGAGCATCTTCTTCGCAGGATGCTCTGACGATGACTATTCTCCTAGCACAACCCCATTGCTGGATGAAAATTCCGTTGTTACGGGGTCTGCTGACGTTACAGCCTCTTCTGCTATCTTCCATGGTACGGTGAAGGGACTCGAAAGTCAGTCGTCCGGATCTTACACTGTAGGATTCATGTATGGTGATGCCGAGGACAATCTTTCTGAGAAGGTAACCGGCGAAAGTACCTCTGAGTTCAGTGCATCTATCTCTGGTACTCCTGGTCAGGTGGTTTACTATCAGGCTTTCGTTACCTTGCAGGGTCATGTTACTTATACGGGTACTGTATCTAGTGCAGTCTTGACCGATTCCAAGGCTATCACTGGTGAAGTGAAAGATCTGACAGCTACCACAGTTACTTTCCAGGCTTCTTTGGAGAAAGCTCCTGCTGATGCCGTAAGCGGTATTATCCTGTCACCTGATACAAAGACAGAGAAAATCCGCAAGGGTGTACGAATTCAGGCTGATGGTATCAACGACAACTATGAGGTGAAGACAGAAGGTTTGTTGCCTAATACTACTTATCATTACACAGCTTACCTCGACTTGGGTAATGGTGTTGTCTATGGTGAGGAAAGAGAGTTTACAACTCCTGAGTCAAACTTTGATCCTGATAATGATCTTGTAGACCTTGGTCTCTCTACCAAGTGGGCTAGGTATAATGTAGGTGCTACCAGTGAAACAGAGTTAGGTGGTCTCTTCGGCTTTGGTGATATGACAGGTTTCAAGACCAGCGTTTTAATGGAAGATTATGCTTCAGAAGACATCTATAAGACTGATCGTGATGTTGCCAACAAGGCTTATGGCTCTTGGTTGACAATGCCAACTGTGGAAGAGTTTGAGGAGTTGTTTAATGAGTGTAAGAAAGAATGGGTAGAACAGGCAGGTGTAGCTGGTTACAAGCTTACAGGTCCTAATGGTAACTCCATCTTCTTGCCTGCTGCAGGTTCTCGTACTCAGCAGACCGTTTCTGGTCAGGGTATCAATGGTCTCTATCTCTCTGGCTCTATCAATCCTGCTGACAAGCAGTTTGCTTTGGGCTACAGTTTCGACCGTAATTCAGACCGTCGTACTTCTACTCCGGTATATCAGGCATTGGCTATCCGCCCTGTGTCTGTGGCTAAGAACGTGAAGTTTGTTAAGGAGAAGTTGTATAATACTTGGGAGTTTGACTTGAAACCAGATGAGTCTCATTATAAGTTTGTTGGTCCTGTATTCTTCTATGGCAAGGATGCAAGTTGGGCTTCTTATACCAATAACCAGCCTGTTGTAGGTGAAACTACCGGTTGGGATGCAGAGTATGCAAATATTAAGTCATGGGCTATCACTGATCCTAGCCATTGTAATGGTACCATGACATTCTATAAGGATGAAGATGGTAATGATAAGGTAAAGGTTCATCAGGTTCAGGCTGATGGTTCTTATAAGGATTCTGAAGGTACATTTACCGTGGATGAGAAGAATAAGACTATCACAATGACCATTGACCCTCTGAATGCTGTAGAGTATATCGGTGGTATCACTCGTACTGATGAAACTAAGATCAAGGTGATGTCTCTTTCTGACGAGGCGCTTCAGTTAGGCGTAATCCGTTCAGCTGATGGTCAGCTGATGATTTATAACTATGTAACCTCTGATGTCAAGAATGGCTATGTTGCCAAGTTGACTGCTTGGGGTGATGGTGGCAACTGGGATGGCGCTTCAACTGTCGTTTCTGGTGGCTCAAAGGCTGTTGGTCAATATACAGTTAAACTTGAAACAACAGAAGCCCGTACCAATGGTAAGGTTTACGTCCTTGATCTGGAAGGCTTTGCTGCCAAATACCCTAAGGCTTTGGTTCGCATTGATGCCATCAAGGCTGATGGACAGGATTTGAAGTTTGATGCCAACAAGTTCCATTATGGTGACCTTGAGGGGAATGGCAACTATCGTATAGAGTTGTTCAATATCTGGGGTACTGGCACTGCTCAGAATTCTCCATTCCGAGCTAGTGGAGGACCTGGTGAAGCTGGTGAACCTGCTCTTGCCTTCAATAAAACCTTGGAGGTAACATTCACTGTAGTTTCTACAACTAGTGATGGTACTGGTGTCTACACTCCTACATTCAATGCCGTTCGTGGCTGGGGTGAAGGTGAGGCTCAGTTGTGGGGATATAACGATGGTTCTACCTTGAAAGTTGTTAAGAGTGACAAGGGTCAATACTCTCTTGAGAACAATCAGTTCGATATGACTTATGAAGGTTCGGGCTTTGATGGTGGTACTATCATGACCTTTATTGAGTTTGCTGACCTTTATGGTTTCTTCCCAGGTACACATAGTACTTTGGATGAGTTCTATCTTGACGGTGAGGCTGTTTCTTACGATAAGTCTAAGGTGATTGACGCCAATGAGAATCCTAAGTATCGTTTGGAATTATTTAATTGCTATGGTGCTACAAAGGATAATTGTGCTTTTGGTGTCAAGGATGGTGATTTGATGCGAGAGTTGGGCTTTAATAAGTCTATGCGCGCTAAGTTCACTGTTCATAGCCTCTTCCCAGTACCACAGTGGTAAAAATAACGTAGTACGTAAAAATATACGATTATGAAGAAAGTAAAATTGATATTTGCAACCATGCTTGCCTTATGTTTCTGTTTCGTGATGGCGGCATGTAGTGATGACGATAATGATGTTACTGAAATCTTCCATGTTGAGGGCACTGAGTTTGCCCTCAGCAACGAAGCTACTACAGGAACATTCTCGGTGACGGCATCCAGTAAACCGCTCGTTGTGGTCAGAGACAAGGATGACGCCGGTAAGAAAGTGGATGTCTCTTGGCTTACCTTGACAGAGGGTAGTGCAGAGGGAAATGTATATAACTATTCTTTCGCAGTTTCTACGAACAAGAAAGAAGATTCTCGCAGCCTTCTCATCAAGGTGACACAGGGTACCAACATGAAGGAGATTTCTATTACTCAGGCAGGTGAACCTCTTGTTGTTCCTGAAGGAGAAATGGCTCACAATGCCAAGGAACTGGCAAGCATGATGTATGCCGGCATCAACCTCGGCAACTTGTTGGAGGCTCCATCAGGTGAGGGCTCTTGGAGAAATGGTAAGGTTTCTGAGGAGTATATCAAGAGTTTGAAGAATGCTGGTTTCAATACCGTTCGTATTCCTTGCGCATGGGCAGCCCACTTTACCCATCGTTCTACTGACCCTGCATACACCATTGATACCAATTGGCTTCATCGTGTAAAGAAAGTCATCAGCTGGTGTGTTCAGAATGATATGTATGTAATCCTCAATTGTCATTATGATAAGGATAGTGATACTGATAGCAATGGCGGTTGGCTTGAAGATAATATCTTCAATGATTTGTTGGAACCATCTATCGTTGCAAGACAGAAGGCAATCTGGACTCAGGTGGCTTCTTATATGAAGGATTTTGATGAGCATCTCCTCTTTGCTGCTTGTAATGAGCCAGGTATGAACGAAACTTCTGGTAAGCCTGAAATGTGGGATGATAAATATGCTGTGGAGCGTGTGGTTAGATATGAGCAGACCATGATTGATGCTGTTCGTGCTACTGGTGGTAATAATGCTTCTCGTACAATCATCGTTCAGGGACTCGGTGCAGATATTTCAAATACCTGCAACCATATGGACAACGCAAATGAAACAGATGTGGCAACATTCCCTACAGACAAGGTGCCAGACCGTCTGATGGTAGAGGTTCACTTCTATGAGCCATATCAGTTCTGTTTGATGGATAAGGATGAGAATTGGGGTAATATGTATTATTATTGGGGCAAGGATAATAAACTTGCTGGCAGCAACCGTAATACTCCTGACTCTTCTGCTGAGGCATGGGTTGACGCTCAGATGGCTAAGATGAAGGCTAAGTTCGTAGACAAGGGCATCCCTGTTCTTCTTGGTGAGTATGCCGCTACCTTCCGTACATTAGGAGAAGGTGAAAATCAGGAATTGCACGATAAGTCTGTGGCTTACTTCGACGAGTATGTTACCAAGGTTGCCAAGGATAATGGTTGTGTGCCTTGCTACTGGGAGACTGGTGACGTGATAGATTGCACCAATGGCGTAGTGAAGAAACAGTATATCTTCGATGCCATCATGAAGGGTGCGAGCCAGGGTAAATACCCATGGTAAAAAACGAGATATTAAGTCTTTAGGTTTGATATAAAGTAGGTGTGGACGCATATCGGGGGAATCTTTCTCTGATGTGCGTCCTTTTTTCTGTTATTATCGTACATCCTAACATAATATACCTATCCTTTTATCAAAAGTATACATTCAGGCTACAGCTTTTTCGCTATCTTTGCAACATGATAACTTCAAAACCGTTAATACGTTAGATTGATATATGAAGAAGATAGTTATGATTATATTGGCTGCCGC
>ERZ1034973.2009-NODE-2009-length-10794-cov-7.268275_pt1 | contig 10794 bp, 8 predicted proteins | sample MGYA00520686_ERZ1034973 | MGnify/ENA primary metagenome ERZ1034973 (study PRJEB33766, sample SAMN09781775) | gut metagenome | biome: gut microbiome | host: Homo sapiens | place: Madagascar | study: EMG produced TPA metagenomics assembly of the PRJNA485056 data... | reverse complement strand
CCGCTAAAGCGGCTCACCCCTCCCCTTATGGAGGGGAGTGAATAGCCAAGGCTATAAGAGTTTTGAGTTTTGAATGTTGAGTTTTGAATTGTTGCGCCGATGGCGCAATGTTGAGTTTTCGATTTTTGATTTTTCCTCTTTAGAATGGCTATTGAATTCTTCACTCTTCACTCTTCGTTCTTCACTTTTCCCTCTTCGTTCTTCACTCTTCCCTTACCTTTACTTCCACCTCCACAGTTTCACGATAATCTTTCCCACAGGAGAGGCAACCCTTGTGAGGCTGTTGAAATGGATGTTCTTGCCCATGACCACAAGCGTCACGGCAACAAGGATGAGCACGATGCCTACAGCCATGCGCATGGTGAACAGCTCGCCAAAGAGCAGCACGCTGATAACCAGCGCCGTGACAGGCTCAAGGGCACCAAGGATGGCGGTGGGCGTGGAGCCGATGTCGTGAACAGACACCACCATGAGAACCAACGAGAGGACCGTGGGCACGAGGGCCAGCATCAGACCCAATCCCCACTGCTCGGGCGTGGTAAGCAGCTGTATGTGGTTCGACTCGCTGGTGAACGAGGTGAGGAGCACCGTGAGGGCCGCGAAGATGAGCACATAAAACGTGAGCTTGAGCGACGACACACGGATCTGCGACTTGTTCACCACGATGATGTAAAGGGCGTAGGTGAGCGATGAAATGGCCACCAGGCTCACGCCTATGCCGCTGAGCGTCTCGCCGTCGCCACCCTTATAGAGCAGCGCTATGCCCATGAGCGCCAGCAAGATAGAGAGAACGGTGCTCGTCGTGACCTTCTCCTTGAAGAACACGGCCATGATGACCGCCACCATTATGGGATAGACAAAGAGCAGGGTGCTGGCAATGCCGGCTCCCATGAAATGGAAACTGTTGAACAGCGACAGCGAGGACGATGAGAAGAGCACCCCCAAGCCTGCCATCACAGCAAGCTCGTGACGGGTCACAGCAAACGACTTGCGCTGGACAGCCATGTAAAGGGCCAGCATAAGCACGGCCAACGAGAAACGGTAGAACAGCACCGAGCATGAGTTGATGCCGTCGGCATAAAGGGGCAACGCACCCAGCGGATTGGCTCCATAACATGCTGCGGCGAGGATGCCGCACAACGTTCCTCTTACTTTTGCGCTCATTTTCTTTCCTTTGTCTCCTTCTTTTTAAATTACTGTTCTGATTATTACTGTTTTTTGCTTCAGGGGGGGGTATGGAAACGGGGGTTATGCCAGATGCTTCTGCCATTTGCTTCTGCCAGATGTTCTTGCCAGATGTTTCCGCCATTTGCTTTTGCCAGATGTTCTTGCTAAAAGCTTTTGCCGTTTGTTTGTCCTGTTGTTTTCGCCAAAAGGTCTCACATCTTAACGACGGTGCATCAACATGCCCTTTCTTTCGCCACGCCCTTGTTTCAAGGTGCAAAGTTAGCTAAAATAATCCATTCAACATCTCCCGCGCTTTAGTTTTGCTCCACATTTGCATAAAAAGAAACTTTTTAACCCTTCATTCACACTTTCTTTCATTACTTTCAATAATCTTTCGTAACTTTGCATTGCATTTTTCCACAATGCTTTCATACAAAAAACATCGTTAAGTAACACGAAGAACAAAAAAAATAATCATTATGACAATAAACGAACAGCAAGACGAGGTGATCGAGGAGTTTGAGGGATTCACCGACTGGATGGACAAATATCAGATGCTCATTGACCTTGGCAACGACCTGGAGCCGCTTGACGCGAAATATAAGACGGAGCAGAACCTCATCGACGGATGCCAGAGCCGTGTGTGGCTGCAGGCCGACTACACCGACGGCAACATCGTGTTCACAGCCGACAGCGATGCGCTCATAACAAAGGGCATCATTGCGTTGCTCATTCAGGTGCTCAGCGGACACACGCCAAAGGAGATTGCAGAGGCCGACCTCTATTTCATTGACCGCATTGGCCTTAAGGACCACCTCTCGCCCACACGCTCTAACGGACTGCTGTCTATGGTGAAGCAGATCCGCATGTATGCGCTGGCTTATGAGGCAAAGGAGGGCGCACCCCATGCGTAAGCTCCGCACCATAGAGATGCAGCGCCTCTCGGTGGAGCAGTTTCACGAGGCCGAGAAGATGCCGCTTGTGGTGGTTCTCGACGACGTGCGCTCGCTCTACAACGTGGGCTCCGTGTTTCGCTCCTGCGATGCCTTCCGCGTGGAGGCTGTCTACCTGTGCGGCATAACAGCCACGCCGCCCCACCCCGAGATACACAAGACAGCCCTCGGCGGCGAAGACTCTGTGAGCTGGCGCTATTTTAAGGATGCCACCGAAGCGGTGGCAGAGCTACAGGGCCGCGGCTACCATGTGTGGGCAACGGAACAGGTGGAAGGCTCCACCAAGCTGCAAAACCTTGAGCTGCCCGAGGCCAACGGCTATGCCGTGGTGCTGGGCAACGAGGTGAAGGGCGTGCAGCAGGTGGTGGTCGACCATTGCGACAGTTGCCTTGAGATCCCGCAGTTTGGAACCAAACACTCGCTCAACGTGAGCGTGACCGCCGGCATCGTGGTGTGGGAGTTTGCACGCCGCCTACTGATGTGACGGCACAAAAGCCCCAAAAAGAGGAACATGATCTAAAGCCCCCAAAAGAGGAACATGCTCTAAAGCCCAAAAAGAGAAACATGCTGAGAACGCTCATCCTTTTCTTTGCCATGACGTTGGCCACCATGAGCATGGCGGCAGACGACAGGTACGACAGCCTCATGAAGGCTGCCGTGGGCAAGCCGTCGGTCCAAATATTGGAGGAGGCGGAGAAGGCAGCGAAACAGAAGGACGAGCGCAAGGCCATGGTGCTCTACATGGTGGTGTGCAACCGCTCACGAACCGCCACGACGGAACAGGACAAGACCTCGTGTGCGCTCGCTTACCTGCGCTCGGGCGACATTTACTATTGGCGCGGACATTACGCCAAAGCCCTGTCGCTCTATCTGCAAGGTCACAAGATCTGCGAAAGCACAGAGGAGAAGAGGAAGATCATCGAGTTTTACAAGTGTTTCGGCAACGTCTACTGCATGTTTAAGGATTATGCACAGGCCGTAAAATATTACGAACGGGGCTATGAGCTGCGCGACCAGTATCCCGACCCCGTGATAACCTATCGTCTGCTCAACAACCTCTGCCACACGTTCTACCTCATGGGCGATGACAAAAACACCACACGCTATTACAGGTTGGCGCAACAGCTTTCCAGACACATGCCCGAAAGGCAGAGACCCGACTTCAGGTTCTACAGCTCTTTCTACCTGGCCATCATCAACAAGATGAACCACCGCTACGACCAGGCCATCGCCTTGCTGCGCCCGCTCGTGCCTTTTGCCCAAGAAAAGAACCTGCCGCCACGCTACATCTGTGGGGTTTATGAGGAGATCTATAAGATTTTCGACCTCAAAGGCGACATCGACTCTACACGCCGTTACGTCGACCTGTGTCTCACCACAGCCGAGAAGACGCGGCAGATGCACATGTTCACCGAGACGCTGGGCGAGATGTCGAAGATCTACGCACGGCGAGGCGACAAGAAGAACGCCGACCTCTACAGCCGCCGTTACCGCGCCGCCGCCGACAGCACGTTCAACCAAGACGAGTTCAACAAGGCCAAGACGCAACAGTTTGTCTACGAGATGGACAAGGTTGACAAAGACATTGCCGCCCTGACGGCAGAAAACGACAGCCGACAGGAGACCATACGGCTGCAAGGCTACATGCTGTGCGGTGGCTTGGCTCTGCTCCTCGTGGTCTCCGTGTTGCTCTTCATGGTCTACAGACAGAAACAGAGGCTGAAGCACAGCTACCATGACCTCTACGCCATAAACCAGCGACTGCTCGACATGCAGCAACAGCTCGACGAGGCTAAAAGCGCCATGAAATATAAGAGCAGCAACCTGGCTGACGACCGCAAGCAAGACCTCATCAAGGCCATTGCCCACATCATGGACAGCACGCTCGAATATGCCGACCCCGAGTTTTCGCTCGAACGCCTCGCATCGCTCACAGGCTCCAACAGCAAGTATGTGTCGCAAGCCATTAACGATGGCTACGGCAAAAACTTCAGCAACTTTGTAAACGAGTATCGCATACGCCTGGCATGCCGACGACTCACCGACGACGAGCATTTCGGAAACCTCACAATACGCAGCATCGGGGCAAGCGTGGGCTATAAGTCGAACACCTCGTTCGTGGGAAGTTTCAGAAAGATTACGGGCATGACACCGTCCGAATATCAGCGCACGGCACGCGAAGAAAGCGAGGAAAGTGTGTGAAAGGCGTGCTGACGGATAGATGCCACACTTACAAAAAGAATCAAAACAAGGGCAATTATATGCAAATCGTCACTTTTTCCGCCGATTTTCATATAATTACCCTTGTTTTTTGTGCAAATTCAAGAATATGTACTTCTTAAGTTTTATCGTTTTATTCCTTTTTATTAATTTTGCGACCATTAAACGACAGAATGTCAACAATAGCAGAACAACAATTACAAAACGGAAACAATATGGAGACAAACAAAAACATTTTGACGAAAATGTTGCGCATGGCAGCATTTCTTATGGCAACACCCCTCTTGTTCACAGCTTGCGGCAGCGACGACGACGATGCCCCTGTGCCCCCTACCGTGCAGGCTGCTGCCGTGGCTGATGCCGCAACTATGCATTCGCTGGCGTTTGAGGTAAGCAACATAAGTGGTGCCGACTCCGTAAAATATGTATTCGGAAAAGACGTGGCAGCCTCAACACCTGAGACCGTGGGCAAGAACGGCACAAAGCTCGCAAGCCTGACAGGAACACAACGTCTCGATTTTGACAACCTGGACGAGGCAACAGAATATTCGCTCGTTGTTGTGGCATACGGAAAGAAGAATCTCACCGTGACGGCGAACGCGAAGGCAACGACAGCGGCTTACACAGGCATAACATTTAAGGCTGTCGCCGGCGAACGCTACACCAGAAAGAACACCGCAGTGACGCTTACAGGAAATGACGGCGAGACGCTTGTTATCGACTGCAACTATCCTTCAGCCAACTTCCTCCCTGCCGGCACCTACACCGTAGACGCTACCGAGGAAGCCGAATATAACATCGCTCCAAGATACAGCTCTTACTCTTGCAAGGACGCAAACGGAAACGTTGCAAAGCACAAAATAACGGCAGGAACGGTGAAGATTGAGCTTGACAAGGCAACAAAGACATATAACGTTGATGCCGACATAACAGTGGACGGTCTGCAGACAAACCTGCTCGGACGCTTCTCAGGACAGATCGAAGGCTTCGAGGTGTTCGACGCACGACAGCTCAACCCCGTGAGTGCCAAGCTGCTCGAGATTGATGCCGACAAGGCTGTAGAGGGCGAGGTCTATGTCAAGATGAACGATGCCGACTGGAACGCGGAGCTGGGCTTCATGTTTATCTGCTCAAAGGGTGCCAAGGAGCTGGAGGAAGGCACATACGACGTGGCCACAACAAACGCCAAGGGCACACTGGGAACAGGCACCTACATCAACGACTACATCTACTCTGACGCGGAGGTGGACATCGCAGGAACTCCAACATCAGGAAAGGCTGAGGTCAAGAAAGACGGAAAGACCTACACCATAACCTACGACTTTGTGATGAAGAGCGGCCAGCGTTATGTAGGAACGTTCAAGGGAGAGATTGCCGGTTATTAAAAAACAACAGCTTCCACATGGAAGAACAAGGCTTTTCGCTTGCGGAAAAAAGAATCTCTGAAATGTGTAAGAGACGAATCTCTGAAACCTGAAACGAAAACTCTTTGACGACGAAAGAGAAAGATTTCTTTTAAACGAGCCTTCCACGTCAACATTGACATGGAAGGCTTAAAACAATTTTAAACAATCAATAAGCACAAACAGCTTTTAAGCACTTATTTTCATTTTTTTTCATTATGACTAAAACATTAAGACACGTAGGCCTACTGTTTATGGCCATCATGGCAATGGCCACCTTCTTCGCCTGCTCAAACGACGGCGACGACATAGAGAAAGTGGCGCTCGATGTGACAGCCGGCGAAACCGGCGGCAACAGCATAACCTTCAACATCGAGACATCGATGTGCGCACAGGTGGCGTGGATGGTAACACCGACATCAGAGGAACAGCCTTCGGCAGCCGACGTGCTGGCAAACGGACACAAGGAGGAGGTTAACACCACCGTTGACGTGTCGGCCACACGTCTGACGCCGCAAACCGAATATACCGTCACAGTGGCGGCGAAGGGCCACTACGGACGCATCTTGTCGAAAACGCTCAAGATGACGACAACCGAGCGCAGCACCATAAAGCTGGTGCGCGTCATTGACGCTTCTTACACCGACAAGAACGACAAGGGCCTCTACTCGCTGCTGCTCACATCAGGCGACACCAACGAGTATGGTACACCCTCACAGGTGGGAGGCATCACCGTGGCGCTCGACCTCTACGGCGCTCTCGACGACGACACCATGAACCCCACGCTGCCCGACGGCGAGTATGTGCCGGGAAGCAAAAGTGAGGGCACATACAAGAACCCGTTCACCTTTGACCCTGCTTTCACTTATGTGGAGATCAGAGTGGAAGACGGCAACGGCACAGATGCTGTGCAGACACTGCCCATAAGCAGCGGAAGCGTGAAGGTGAGCCATGAGGGCGACGTCTACACCGTGGCGCTCGACGCTACCATCCTTGACGGCACACCGCTGGTGGCAAAATATGAAGGCAACATCTCGTTCACATATAACGCATCGAGCGAGTATAAGCCGTTCACCGAGGACCAGAACGTGACGTTCGAGCGCGAGCAGGGACGCTACTGGGGCAACTGGTTCATGCCTCATTCTGACGACTTCGCCATGCAGTTCTTCACAGGCTCGTTCGACCAGACAGGCACACAGACAGACGGTTATTACATGTACATCCCGGCTTACATGCCTAAGCTTGCCGACTATAACACAAAGAACCCTCTGCCGGCTGAAGGCACATACACCATAACAGCAGCAAAGAGCAGTCAGCTCAACTGGTGCCCGTTTGAGGTGGAACAGGGCAGGTCGACAACGGTGTTCGAGTCGACAACCTACACCGGCATCTATCTCACACGCATTGATGCCGCTACAGGCAAACGCTACATCGCTCTTATCACATCGGGCACCATGACGGTCAAGAACCACGGCAACGGACAGACCATAACCGTAGACGGACAGACCGATGACGGAATAAAGATTCATGCTGTGTATGACGGAACGGTGGCGCTGACCAACTATTGCGACAACGACACCAACCCGCAGACGGCTAAACGCCCGTGGAGCGCCATTGACAGCAACGTGAGCCTCAACTTCAACTCTACAACGACAGCCAGCGTGTTCTATCTGGGCGAGGACCTGAAGAAGGGCCTCACATCATGGCTCGTCATGATTGCTGCCGACCCGTTGAAGGACGACTACATAACCATGGAGCTGCTCACGCCGTCAAGCGATGGAGCGAAACTGCTGTCGCACGATTATCCGCTCAACGAGTCGCTGACAGGCTACACGGCTCTGCCCGGATACCACCGCTACGGAGGCGGCAACGTGCTTTACTCATGGTATGGCGACATGAATAGCGTCGACTCGGAGGGCTATTGCACACGTCTGGCACCGCTCACAACGGGCACCGTCAGCATTAAGCAGAACGAGGCTCTCAGCAACTCTGGTGAGAGCAACTACACCTTCACCTTCAACACCATGGACGATAACGGCCACAGCATAAAAGGTTCGTTCACAGGCAAAACAACCTTCTACGATGCCACACAAAGCGCTGCCAAAAGAAAGGTCATGAGAAAGGCTACACGCAAGATAAACGTGGCAAGAAGATAAAAGAAGGAAGATTTGCTCGAACAAAAAATTGTTTGAGCAACTAACGAAAAAGGAAAAAGAAGAAAAGATGGATATGACAAAGCTAAAACAGGTTTTTCGCAATGTCGCATTCCTGCTTGCCGCCACAATGGCCTTTACGGCATGTGGCGGCGGCAGCGATGACCCCACACCTGACCCAGAACCTACGCCCACACCCACGCCTACGCCCTCGACAACAGAGATCCGCGGACTGGTGGTGTTCTGCATGGGTAGCGGCACGGGCTTGCAAGACGAGATGGACAAGAACATCACGCGCATTGTTGAGGCTGCATCGAAGGTGGTGGACGACAACAACAAAATTTGCATCTTCTACGACCGCGTCTACGATGCCAACAACAAGAACCATGAGACCTACACGCGTCTTACGGAGGTAAAGAAGGTTGACGGACGAACAAAGCAGGTGCTTGTGAAGGAATGGAACCCTTCGCAGACCTCTACCGTGGACCCGACGTTCATGACGGAGGTGCTGACGCTGGCTCGACAGACCATGAACGTGAAGCAGTATGGCTTGGTCATGTCGTCGCACGGCGGTGGATGGGTGCCGTCTGACACCTACGACCAATATGTGATTGAGGAGAACAAGCTTAACAGCCAGAACGACGCCAAAGGTGCAAGCGTGAAGGTGCCGCAGACAAAGTTTTTCGGCGAAGACTCGGGAGCGTTCATGGAGGTGCCACAGCTCGCACAGGCTCTTAAAGCAGCCGGACAATGGCAGTATGTCATCTTCGATGCCTGCTTCATGTCGTCGGTAGAGGCCCTTTACGACCTGCGCTCTGTCGCCCCATACATCGTGGCTTCGCCTGCCGAGGTCATGAGCGGCGGCTTCCCCTACAGCACCATGGTGCCTCTGCTTTTGGGCAAGGACAACACGCCGACGAGCCTGGAGAACGTGTGCCGCGCCTACATGGACAGCTACAAAAACTCATCGGCCACCGTGGCGCTCATACAGACCGACCGTCTGCAAGCGCTTGCCGACATCGTAAAGCAGATCAACGCCAACCCCGCAACAGTAGATGCCAACAAGCTGCAAGGCTTTGAGGGCTTCCACCCACACCTTTATTTCGATTTCGAACAATATGTAAAAGCCTTGGGTGCCAACAGCGACAACGCATCGTTGCTTGCCAAATTCAGAACCTCATTGGGCGAGGCTGTGCTCTTCGAGGCACACACCTCTTCCATTCTGTCGGGAGCCGGCAGCAACAAAGGCACGGTCAAGATTGACAACTGTTGCGGCCTGACCTGCCATGTGCCAGCCCCAACGTTCACCGGTTTCAGTTTCGATTTCGTGCATGAGGCATGGCTCAAGACCGATTGGGCCAAGGCTGTGACAAAATAAAATGGCCACAAAAACGATGGCTTATAACAAGACAGCTTTTCTTTAGACAAAACAGATTAAAAACAGGAAAACATTAAAGGAAGAACTTACATGCTTGTAGGTTCTTCTTTTTTTGTTGCTTAAAAAATAGTTCGGCATGAAGACATAAGCGCAACAAAGCAATGAAGGCCCCGCAACACTGCGGAGCCTCCAAGGATTGTCTAAAAGATAATAATTGATCTTAGTAAAGGTAATTAGTCGATTGAATTAGGTATTGATTGTATAAAGATGATTTCTTTCTTAACATGCCTGCTGAAGCTCTTGCTCATGCCTCGGCGTCGTCTCTTTAACGGCGGCTGTCGGGCAAAAGAGCCAGTTGGAGCAGGCGTGGGATGTTTTTTCGGACGTCATTTTTCGGACGTCATTTTTTGGACGTCATTTTATAGACATCACGCATGGCGGTGTCGCCCTGTCCATTTGTCCAGGCGTCTTATGATGGAGCGTCCGATGTTTCTGAAATTGCCGTGCATCATGTTGCGGTAGAGCTCTTCCAGCGAACGGGCAACCTTTATCCACGGGTGTCCCCATGCGTTTGTGCGATACACACTCTCCTTGTAGGCCACATTCTCAATGACATAGCGTGGATGTCGCAGCGGAAACTGCAACTCGTAACGCTTCATGGTGAACATGCGGCGCAGTCGGCGAGGAATAGTGTCAAGGCTACTTGTGAAATGTGTCGAATCGGCGGTTACGCCCATATTGTTGATGAGGTTGCGTGTGGGCATGATGGCCAAGCCGTTGTTGAGCAGCATTGAGGCCCAGAAGATGGTTTCATAGAAGGCCTTTCCTGATGCACGATGGTCGCGGCACATAGGTATGAAGTCGGTCCTGAAGCGGCGTTGGCGCACAAGGTTTGTGAGCTGCTGCATGGCGTAGGGGTCGTCGAGGAAGGTGTAATGCTCGTCCCACTGGTCTACCACTCTTCGCCATGACGCCCATCCCCATATTGAGAAGACGGATGTGAAGAAATAGTCGTCGGGCACACCCTCGGTCACTTCATCGCTGTTGAAGCCCGCAATCATCGTTATGCGCGTGTCGTGCTCATAACGGTCAAGCATCTCCTTGCAGAAAGGGAAGAACGACTGTGATGGCACGTCATCATCTTCAAGAACGATGCATTTGTCGGCCATGGAGAACGCCCATTTCTGCGAGATATACTCGGACGGGTCGCATCCATAATTGCGCTCTTGATACATGCGCTGCACGTCACACTCCCAATCGATGTTATCGACCACCTCACGACATTTCATTATTCCATCCAGATCCTTGTCTGACCTTGGTCCGTCTTGGTAGAGGAACAGCCGCGAAGGACGCGCTTTGCGCACTTCTTCAAACACTTTTTTCAAATGCTCGGGGCGATTGAAGAAAAGTATCAGCACAGCTACATCTATTTTGGAGGCTTGCTTCATCATTGCTTATCTGCTCACAAAGTTAGTCCTTTTATTTGGAGTGGCAAACAAAAAATCGAATAATTTTTAAAA
>ERZ1034973.2008-NODE-2008-length-10796-cov-8.894423_pt1 | contig 10796 bp, 9 predicted proteins | sample MGYA00520686_ERZ1034973 | MGnify/ENA primary metagenome ERZ1034973 (study PRJEB33766, sample SAMN09781775) | gut metagenome | biome: gut microbiome | host: Homo sapiens | place: Madagascar | study: EMG produced TPA metagenomics assembly of the PRJNA485056 data... | reverse complement strand
AACCGTTCCTTCGCGCAAAGTTTACTTAAATTATTTATAATGCGTTTGCCCTACCGTCAAGCTTATTTTAATGAATTTTTAATAAAAATGCTGTAAACTGTTCTTATGGCTAATTTTGACGAAAACACAGTTTATATCATTGATTCCTACGGTTTGATTTTCCGCTGCTATTTTGCTTTCATCAACCGTCCTCTTACCAATTCAAAAGGCGAAAACATAAGCGCGCTTTTCGGTTTTTTCCGGAATCTTCATTCAGTATTAAAACATTACAAGCCGACCCATATTTTTGCGGCAATGGATTCAAAAACAAAAACCTTCAGACACGAATTCTACCCGGAATACAAAGCGACCCGCAACAAAACTCCGGAAGACCTGCATGCGCAGATTCCGTGGATTTGCGAAATTCTTGAGACGCTAGGAATTCCAACCCTTCAGTGCGATGGCTACGAAGCCGACGACATAATTGCAACCGTCGCAAAAAAATGCGTCGAAAATGGCCGAACCTGCAGAATTCTTTCAGGCGACAAGGATTTAATGCAGCTTGTCTGCGAAAACATACAGATTCTAAAGCCGGATGCCGGCGCAATGTGGAAAGTCACAGATTCCGCAGCCGTAGAAGCCGAATGGGGAGTCAAACCGGAGCAGCTTCTGGATTTGCTTTCGTTGTATGGCGACACTGCGGACAACGTTCCGGGCGTTGCAGGCGTAGGCGTAAAAACCGCCTCAAAACTGCTTGCGGAATATAAAAACCTGGATGGAATCTACCAGAACATTGAAAATATAAAAGGCGCAATGCAGAAAAAACTCGCAGACGGAAAAGAAAACGCATATTTTTCACAAAAATTAATAAAACTCTGCGAAACAGTTCCCTGCGAAAAAATCAACTCCGCGCTCGCTCAAAAAAATCAGTACAATTTTTCAGACGCGGCAAAACTTCTGGAACAGTACGGCGCATTTCAGGACGCAAAGCAATATTCAGAACTGGCTTTACAAGCCGGAGAACCAGCATCCGAAAGCGGGGAAGAACAAGTTCTCCCCCTCGGCTCAACTCCGGCCGCTCCGCAAGGCGGCTCTGCCGAATTTTCGCCTACCCCCTCTAGCGGGGACACCCCGCAACGCCCCGCGCACCTCGCCGACTTTTTTGATTTTCAACCCGGCGCAGAACCGCCTGTGCAGAACAAAGGAAACTACGCCGCGGTTCAGTCCATTCAGGAACTCAAAGAATTTATTGACGCGGCAATTGCGGCAGGAACAGTCGCCTTTGACTGCGAAACGGACAGCCTGAACACAATCACCTGCAAAATCCAGGGATTCAGCCTTTGCCACAAAAAAGGCAGCGCAGTCTACGTTCCTTTGGCGCAAGATGAGCAGTCGCTTTTTGACTCAGAAAAAATCGAAAAAAAATCAGCGTTTGCAGAGCTTAAACGCATTTTTAATCAGCCAGACTTAAAAATCATCATGCACAACGGAAAATTCGACCTGAAAGCCCTTGCTTCCAACGGACTTTTTGAAAACAATAATATTGAATACAAATGCAAGCTGATTGACACTATGATTGCGACCTGGCTTTTGAATCCAGACCGGAACGGAAAAAATTCCTACAGCCTTGAATGGCTTTCAGAAACATTTTTGCATCTTAAAGGAATCGAATTTTCAAGCATCGTAAAAAAAGGCCAGACATTCGCAGATGTTCCGCTTGACCAGGCAGTTCCTTATGCTTCGGAAGATGCGGATTTTACGTTCCAGCTCTGGGAATTCCTTTCAGAAAGATTCAAGGATGAGCGCCGGCAAAAACTTTTTGAACTGGAAATGCGGCTCCTTCCGATTCTTGCGAACATGGAGCTTGCAGGAATTCACCTTGACAGCAAGGCTCTGCACGAATACAACGCGGAGCTTACAAACGGAATTGAAAATATTGAAAACGAAATCTACAAAGAAGTCGGTCATCCTTTCAATATCGCCTCGCCAAAACAGCTCCAGACAGTTCTTTTTGAAGAGCGCAAATTAAAGCCGGAAAAAAAGACAAAAACCGGCTACTCAACGGACACTTCCGTGCTGGAAGAACTTGCGCATTACGATTCTGTTCCAAAAATGATTCTGGAATTCCGCGAGCTTTCAAAACTTCAGTCAACTTACGTTGAAACTCTGCCTGAGATGACCGACAAAAACGGAAGAATCCACACAGACTTTGTTCAGACCGGAACCGCCACCGGCCGCCTTTCCTGCCGCGACCCGAATCTTCAGAATATTCCTGTCCGCAACGAAGCCGGCCGCAGAATCAGAAGCTCATTCACCGCGCCAGAAGGCAAAGTCCTTATTTCCGCAGACTATGCGCAGATTGAGCTGGTTGTGCTTGCCCATCTTTCCGGCGACAAAAATATGTGCCAGGCTTTTATTGAAGGAACAGACGTTCACAAAGCAACCGCCGCCCTTATCTTTGGAGTAAAACCGGAAGAAGTAACCGCAGAAATGCGCCGGACTGCAAAAACCATAAATTTCGGTGTAATCTACGGAATGAGCGCATTCCGGCTTGCAAACGACCTGGGAATCTCCAGAACGCAAGCCGCGCAGTTTATCTCAAGCTACGACCAGCTTTACGCAGGAATTACAAATTTTAAGGCGCAGACAATTTTGAATGCGGAAACAAACGGATATGTTGAAACAATCCTTGGCCGCCGCCGTCCGATTATGAACATCAACAGCAGAAACAAGGTTGAAAAGGCGGGCGCTGAGCGAATGGCAATCAACACGCCGGTTCAGGGTTCTGCCGCTGATATTGTAAAAAAAGCGATGATTGAAGTAGATTCCGCTCTAAAAGAAATGAACAACGGAGCAAAACTTCTTCTTCAAGTACACGACGAGCTTATTCTTGAATGTCCAGACGAACAAAAAACAATTGAAGAAACAATCGCCCTGGTAAAAGATAAAATGGAAAATGCCGTCAAGCTTAACGTTCCGCTTCGCGTAAGCATTGAGCACGGCAAAAACTGGGGAGAATTCCATTGATAATCTGCATAACAGGACAAATGGCCGCTGGAAAAAATTACATATCTTCTCTGTATGAAAAAAACGGATGGCTTTGCCTTGACGCGGACGAGCAGGTTCACAACGCTATAAAAACAGCGACGCCAGAAATTTTAAAGGCATTTGAAAAACAAGCCGCCGCGGAAAATATTTCCCTGCAAAATCCGGACGGAACTCTGAACCGCCGAAATCTTGGCAGATTAATTTTCCCGCGTCCTGAGCTTCTTAAAAAACAGGAATCAATAATTTATCCTATTATAATAGAAGAAACTAAAAAAATAATAAAAGAAAACTGCGGAAAAAATATAATACTGAACGCGACGGTTCTCTATAAAACTCCGGAGCTTCTTAAAATGTGCGATAAAATAATTTTTGTAAAGGCAAGATTTTTTGCGCGCCTAAAACGGGCCATAAAACGCGACAAAATGCCGTTGCGTCAGATTTTAAGCCGCTTTTGGACACAGCGAAATCTTTTTTCAAAATACAAAAATACCGGGATTCCAATCGAAACCGTGGACAACAACTAGAAAAGTTAATATTAATTTTTGATTAATTTTTTATTGCTTCAAAAAAAACGCTTTCATCGTATTTCCAATTTGCTACAGATGGTTGAGCTCGCGCTTCGCTTGTAAAAATTGGGGTTGCTTCGCAACTTTAAATGGTTGAATCGCTCAAAATCTTCGCAAATTGTAAATCCGACTACGCTTTTATTATATTCAATAATAAAACCAAACATTAAAATAAAACTAAAAAAATCATTAAGTTTTCTTTTCATAATCCGATAGTAAAGTAAGGGCGGGACAGACCGCAAAGGAATGCGATATGGAACAGAAAAGAACTTTATGGATAGTTGCAGCTGTCGGTGTATTTTTACTTGTAGTTTTAGGCGCAGCGCTTATACTTTACACACCGCAGTCAAAGCAGGCAACAATCGCCAATTCACGTGTAACAAACAGCAGCACAGCATCCAACGGATGGATTTCGCTTGCGCCATCTGCGCCGCTTCAGACTTCAACAAATACTGATGAAAAAGCTGATGAAGAAAGCAGCGTTCTTTCAGACAAAGAGATTCCGAACCCGGCAAAGACAGAATTACGCACGGAAGAAGTAAATATCTATGCAGAAAATGCAAATGTTTATTCAGAAAAAACAGAGTTGAACAAGCTCGGCGAAAACGCAACGGTAAAAGCCGAAAGTTCTGAAAAACCAACCACAATTGTCTTGACTGAGCCAGAAAAAACAGCCGAAGCAAAGGCTTCAAAACCTGAGGTTTCTAAGCCACGTTCAAACGTTGCTGTAAAAAATTCTGTATCAGAAAAACAAAAGGCACCTGCAAAACCTGAACATAAAAATACGGCAAAAACCGCAAAGACTGAGCAAAACAAAAGCGTATCAGCAAAGCCTTCCGTAAAAGAACCGGAAATCGTTCAGTACTGGGTTCAGGTTTCAGCATTGACAAGCAGAAAATCAGCAGATGAAGCGCGAAACAAGCTCGGCGAAAATCAGATTACTGCCGATGTGTTTACATACACGGACAACAAAAAACGGCTTTTCTACCGCGTAAGGGTAGGACCTTACACAACAAAAAGCGAAGCTGAATACTGGCGGACAAAGATTTCAAAAATTGATTCGTTCCAGAACAGCTCAAGCTACATAACAAGCACGACTGTTTCAAAATAAATAAAAAAAATTGTAATTTACTTCAAAAATTGCATTTTTTCTGCGTTAAATATGTATGAAAAAATGCAATTTATTTTTAACCGTGATTTTTATGTGCCTTGCGCAGAATTTTTCTGCTGAAACAAAGTATTCCGTACCTTCCGTGTCAGCAAAATATTCAGTTTCCGGCGCGACACTAAAAACCGCATGGAAAATTCCGCAGACAGAATTAAACCAAAATCCAGATTTTTTTGTTCCGGCCTGGGGGCTGGCAATTGATTTTTTTAACTTTTTTGACGACAAGGCAAAATCCGTACCGTTTTCTGTTGTCGCCGGAACTGTAACTCCATCAGGCGCAATTTCCAGGCTAAAAAAACCTTCGCTTTCTTCCTCAACCGTTGCAATCCGGAACAGTTTTTCAGACGCCTCCATGCTTTTTGTTCCGCTTCCGGGAGCGTCAAACTGCGAAAAACCTCTGGCTCTCAGCACTTCCTTAAAAATAAAGACAGATTCGCCTGTAAAAAAAATAAACGTAACTTTATATTCAAACGAAAAAAACGACTTTCTTGAATCCGCATTGATTCAGCTTAAAACCGGAAAAAAATCGCATATTTCATTTTCAACAACGACAGGACAGTTTGTAAAATCGAACACTACGTCAAAATGGTTCAGCGCAACAAGACTTTTTCCAGAAACACAGTTTTTTGCAACGAATTACCAGGCATCGCTTATAACCCCATGGTTCAAAACGCTTGAAACTGTAAATCTTTTTTATGAGCAGAATTTTTTCAGCGAACCGCAGGCAACGTTTTCAAGTGAAAATCAACTGAAATTAAAGCATTTTCTATTAAATTTTGCCTTTTTTTGCATTTCAGACAAAGAGCTCTTTACAGCAAGCTCAACGCGGCAAAAAACACTGGGACAGATAAAAATCAATCCGGCAATAACAGCGTTTCCTCTGAAAAACTTAAAAACTCAATTCGGAGCGCTTTGCCTTTTAGAGCAAAAAATTCAATCAGATGAACAAATCAGGCTTGAAAAAAAACTTTCCGGACAAATAAATTTTTACACAAAAAACACTTTTTCAAAATTAATAATATCAGCAGAAGGAATTGATTCCGCAGAAAAAATTTCCGGCAGCTTCTGCCACAACTTATACAGGCTTGCAAACCCTTCTGAAACAGTCAGTTTTACATTCGCGCCAAAAGACAAGAAGCTAAAATTAAAATTCGGGCAAAAACTTTCTTTTAACAAAAAAAATTGTTCCGGAAGTTTTTTCGCAGGAACAACTTCAGTAATCATAAATGATAAAATTGATTCTTTAAGGACAGAAATAAAAATGTCCTGCCAGGCAAAAACAAAAAGACTTTCTGTATCTGCAAGCGCAGGACTTTTTTTTAATATTTTATAATGAACCGGTCTAATTTATGCGCAGGAATCCTTCGCAAGGAATATTTTACAAGCCTATTCGCGGTTCCATTTACCATTAGAACCGTCCGCATTTGGATAATAAGCCCAGAGGCCGCGGTTTGTGGAGCTTGCTCCGGCAGAAGTCGCCGTATAAATGTAATCCATTGAGCTATAAATGCTTGTTTCTGTTTCTTTTTTAGAAGGGTCGACAGCAAGCAGAGCCCTTACAATATACGGATCACGCATAACGCTGCCCGCATTTGTTTCAAATGAAACTGAATCTGAGGTTGGTTTTCCTGTTAAAGAATCTATTTTAACACGAGAAACACCATCTCCAGTAGACGCATTTGAATTATATGAACGGTTTGAACCTCTTCCAAGAATCAAACTTTCAGAAGTAACAGCAATACTTATTACTGATGATAAATTATTATACTCTATATATCCAGCAACCTCATCGTTTTTGGACAAAAAGTTTGCCGGAGACTCTAATCCATCTTTACTTCGATTACTTGCCCTTGGATATTTGAACATTTTTTTATAAGTTTCATTATACGAATCAACTGAAAAATAATACAGATTATCGTCATAATCGCCGAAATAAACGTAAGTAGGTTCAGAGCGGTTGTTTCCTTCAGAATCTGTTGTTCCTTCGTTTGTCTCGGCGTTCAGATAATTCATAAAATGATATTTTCCGCCAAAATAAACTACAGAAAGCGTGTCCAGGTCGAACTCTGAATAACAATAATCTCCGCTGTCCGAACCTGAAGAATCACTGGAAACTTCAGCCTCAGGATTTATGGTTTCGCCGTCCAGTCTATAGAGCACAGATTTCTCGTTTCTGGCATTTCCAAGGAATGGACTTCCTCCACCGACACGCAAGAACGCAACGCGGTGCTCAGGATTTACAGAATTTGTTCCAAAAAGATGGCAGCTAATCGCCATTCCGTAGTTGTCATCATCAATTTTGTCAATTTCATTCTGATATTTATTAATCTCAGTAGAAAGAGACTCAATTTCATTCCAGGTCATTTTTAACTGACCGCTTTCAAGAACCGGTTCTGTGTAATAAACTTTTAATTCCTTAGGAACATTACGGCTGTTGTCTGTGTCGTAGGTTGGTTCAAAACCCAAGGCGTAAACATATTTCTGGTCGGCAATTATCTTTGAAAAATAAAAACCTTTAAATTTAGTGTCTTCAAAAACGTAATGAACAGAACCCGGCAATCCGTTTCCAGAAAGCTCCATCCATTTGCCGTGTTCCGCATATTTTGCGTTCTTATATTTAATTACACCGTTTGTCAAAAAAAGATACTGCTCATCGCCATTATTGTATCGGGCAATGTTGTTTATAAAACCAGGCATTTTCTGGGTTGTAAGCTCAATTTCATCGCGGATGTTCTGATAGATTGCATCGTAGCAGCCGGTAAAACCAAAAAGTGAAACCGCAAGAACAAAAACGCCAATAATAATTTTCTTCATCTTCCGCCCCCTCCAATTCTAAAAGTGATAGCGGGCAGAAACACCAGCTTCCATAAAAATTCCATAATCTGAATCCGCATTTTTTGTTGTTGTATACCATTCCGGCAAATAAAGGAATTCCGCATTCAGCCCTACAGACCATCCTTCCGTAATCCTAAAGAATGCCCCGGTTTCCGCTTTTGCCGAAAAGCCCGGGAAATATTTTTTATTAGCACAGGTTTCAAAAGCGAATCCAACGGAAAGCGTCTGCGGAAATTCAAATCTTCCGGCAGAAGGCTGAAACATAACTCCAAAAGTGATAGGAACAAAAGTAAAAACATTGCTTCCGATTGTAGGATTGTAACCGGCCATAAGTTCGCCGCCAAGAGCAAGCCAGCTGTTCATAAATCTGTAGTATCCAAGCTGCGCCGAACCGCCAACTGTAAGCTGGTCGCCGAAATTCAGCGGAAAGTTTCCCATAATTCCAATCTTAAGGAACTGATCGCCCTTGCCGTTTCTGGAATAATCATCTTTTCGGACAATGTTCTCAACGTCATCATCTTCATCAGTTTTAATATTTTCTTCTGACTGTCCGTCATTCTGTTCAGTCTGTTCATTCGGGGCAGATTCCGGAGCCTCCGTTTCCTGCTCTGCAAAAAGCGGAACGGAAAGCACAAGCAATATGCCAAAAAGGGAAAGAATACGTTTCATTTTTCCTCGCATTTTCTATACAATAATAGGCAAAAAGTATACAATTTTTATAGACTTTTTACAATTAAAACACAAAAACTCACGGAAGGTAACAAATGAGCGCAGAAATTATCGACGGCAAGGAAATCGCCGCGCAGGTCAGAAAAGAAGTTGCAGAAAAAGTTTCGGCATTAAAGGAAAAAGGAATAACTCCTTGTCTTGCTGTAATTCTTGTTGGAGAAAATCCGGCCAGCGTTTCCTATGTAACAGGAAAACAAAAGGCGCTTGCCGAAGTCGGAATGGCAGACAGAAGCATGCATCTTCCGGAATCAACAACGGAAGAAGAGCTTTTAAAGATAATCAGCGGATTGAACAGCGACAAATCCGTCCACGGAATTTTGGTTCAGCTTCCGCTTCCGAAGCATATTAATGAAGAAAAAATTCTTCTGGCAATCAGTCCGGAAAAAGATGTGGACGGATTCCACCCTGTAAACGTAGGAAACCTTGTAATCGGAAAAAAAAGCTTTTTGCCTTGCACTCCGCACGGAATCATTGTTCTTCTGAAAAAAAAGAACATTGAAACAAGCGGAAAACACGCAGTTGTAATCGGACGTTCAAATATTGTAGGAAAACCGGTCGCCCTTCTTCTTGCAAGAAAAGAGACAAACTGCACAGTAACAATATGCCACACCGGAACCAAGAATATTGCTGAAATAACAAGACAGGCTGACATAATCATCGCCGCGGCCGGAAAACCGCACACATTGACAAAGGACATGATAAAGCCTGGCGCAGTGGTTATTGATGTCGGCGTAAACAGAATTCCTGACGCATCAAAAAAATCTGGCTTCAGGCTTACCGGCGACTGCGATTTTGAAGATTTAAAGGAAACCGCAAGTTTTATAACTCCAGTTCCAGGCGGAGTAGGCCCGATGACAATAGCGATGCTTATGCAGAATACCCTGGAAGCGGCTGAAAAATAGCAGGCGTTACGGGCGGCGATTGAGCCCGTTGGAAGGGGTAGGCGGCAACGAAGTGCCGACGAGGGGAAGTCTTTCCCCCTCTCAAAAAAAATCACGAGCCAGAAATGACTGCACGCAGGCATTTCTGGGTAGCGAGGAACGAATGTTCCGAGCGGCGGGAAGGCTTTCCCACTTCCACAAATCTACTCCTGATATTCTGTGTAGGCGTACGCGTCGTGATTGTGGATGCTTTCGGCATTTGTACATTCCACGCTGAACCATTTGAACGGTTTTTCGATTTTAAAATTCCGAAGCCCCAGATAAACCTCGCGGACAACATCTTCAACAAACCGAGGGTTTTCGTAGGCGTGCTCGGTAACATATTTTTCATCTTTTCGCTTTAAAAGTGAATAAAGTCCGTTTGAAGCGCAGTTTTCTATCATCTTAACAATGTCTTCTATCCAGAAAAAATCTGAGTAAAGAATTTTTACAACCACAAGCCCGCGCTGATTGTGCGCGCCGTACTCGCTGATTGCCTTTGAGCACGGGCAAACGGTTGTTACAGGAACTTGGATTGAGACAAAAAATTGACGTTCGTTTTCAGAGACCGAACCTTCGTATTTGCATGTATAGCTCATAATCGCAGACTGACCGCTGACCGGCGCTTTTTTTTCCATAAAAAACGGAAATGTCATTTCACCGTAAGATTTCTGGGCATTAAGACGAGCGCGAATCTCCTCAAGCATTTCCAGAAAATGGTTCATAGTAAGATTTTCGTGGTGCTTGTGAAAAATCTCAATAAAGCGGCTCATGTGAGTTCCTTTAAAATGGTGCGGAAGGTTCACGAACAAGTCCACAACTGCTGTTGTGCTTTGCGTTCTATTATTTTTATCAAGAACCGTAACCGGATATCTTACGCCTTTCACACCAACTTTCTGCAATGGAACTTCGCGGGTGTCCTCTTCATTCTGTACGTCAATCATATTTATATAGTAGCAAATATGCAGAAAAAAAGGAATTCACGCGGCGAAGAAGAAAATCAATAAGCATTGAAATATAAATCATCCGGGCAGATATCTTGTCCATCAGGCCATTCAATATTGAAGCCATTTGTTTTTACAGACCTAAAATACGAAGCATCTTTCAATTTTCCAAACCAAGAGCCCTTTATATAAGGCTTTACATCAAATTGCTTTTTTTCACCGTTATTAAATTCAAGAAGAAGAACATAATTATTTTCAGGAATAACTTTTATTACCGTCGGTCTTAACATTTTCAATTCCTATTTCAATGGCTCAATTTTAAATGATTGCTCGCCTTCATCAAGCAATTTCCAATTCGCCTGTAAATCTTCTTTATGAATTTCAATCCATGCCTCAACAAGTTTTTTCTTATTTGGCGGAATATCACCTTCCAGCTTATCGCCTTCAAGAGAAAACACGGATTCTTTATCCCCGCAAATAACATGAATATGCGGAACATGATGCTATCCACCGTGTTCGCATTGCATTCTAATTATAATTCCATAAAACATTGAAATTACTGGCATCAATCCCTCCTGTAGTTAATAATTATATATCTCTTTTTATT
>ERZ1034973.2001-NODE-2001-length-10812-cov-22.615227_pt1 | contig 10812 bp, 8 predicted proteins | sample MGYA00520686_ERZ1034973 | MGnify/ENA primary metagenome ERZ1034973 (study PRJEB33766, sample SAMN09781775) | gut metagenome | biome: gut microbiome | host: Homo sapiens | place: Madagascar | study: EMG produced TPA metagenomics assembly of the PRJNA485056 data... | reverse complement strand
TGGGGGTTGAAGCCCAGCGTGTGCCACACCGGCAGGCCGCTGCGCTTGAGCACCCGCTGCATCACCCGCTGCAGGTCCAGCAGAGAGATGTAGGAGGCCTCATTCTTTTTCTCAAACGAGATTCTTACTGTAATCAAAGCAGGGACCTCCTAACAGATGATTTGCGCCGCAGCCGTGGCAGGCACGGTTGCAGGGCTGGGTGGTCTGGGCGGCCAGAGCCTTGTTGTATTCCCGCACCAGATATTCGTGGGTGACGCCGTAATCCATGTGAGACCAGGGGGTCACCTCGTCCAGACCGATGGGGCGCTGGCAGTAGAATGCCGGGTCGATGCCCATGTCGGCAAAGGTCTGCAGCCAGGTATCATACTTGAAGCATTCTTCCCAGCCGTCGAAGTAGCAGCCGCGCTTGTAGGCTTCCACAATGACCGGGGCAAGGCGGCGGTCGCCCTTGGCGAACACGCCCTCCAGGAAGCTGGTGGTGCTGTCGTGATAGTTCACCTTGATCTTGCGGCTGTGCACGCTCTCCAGCAGATGCTTCTGCTTGGCCTGCAGGGTCTCAGCGGTATCCATGGGCACAAACTCGAAGGGGGTATGAGGCTTTGGCACGAAGCAGGCGCAGCTGATGGTCACCTGCACGCCCTTGCCCTTGCCGCGCTTCGGCAGCGAATAGTACAGGTCCACCACCTTCTGGGCGGTCTCGGCGATGCCCTCAATGTCCTCCATGGTCTCAGTGGGCAGGCCCATCATGAAGTAGAGCTTCACCGAGGTATAGCCCGCATTGAACGCGATGGTGCAGGTCTTTTCGATCTCGTCCCAGGTGACGTTTTTGTTGATGACATCCCGCAGGCGCTGGGTACCGGCCTCGGCGGCGAAGGTCAGGCCGCTCTTGCGCACCCTGGTGGTCTTCTCGATCAGGCTCTGGGAGAAGTTGTCCACACGCAGAGACGGCAGCGACAGGCTGACATGCTCTTTGGGTGCCCACTCGTTCAGGTCGTCCAGCAGTTCTTCCAGCTGGCCGTGGTCGGAGGTGGACAGGCTGGACAGGCTGAGTTCCTCGTAGCCGGTGTTGGCGCACAGGTCCTGCGCGGCCTTGTTCAGCAGGCTGGCGTCGCGCTGGCGCATGGGACGGTACAAAAAGCCCGCCTGACAGAACCGGCAGCCGCGCACGCAGCCGCGCAGCACCTCGATGCTGGCGCGGTCCTGAATGGCACCCACCATGGGCACCACGAAGTTCGTCGGCGGGGCAAACTCGTTCAGGTCCTTGATGATGGCCTTGGTGATGCGGGCCGGGATGCCCGGCTCGTTGGGCGTGATGGACTTGACCCTGCCGTCCTCGTAATACTCCACATCATAGAACGCCGGGATGTAGATGCCGGGAATTTTGGCGATGCGCTGCAGCAGCTCCTTTTTGGAGACGCCGCCCTCCTTCTTGGCCTTCTCGATCTCGGCGCAGATGCCGGGCAGCTGATTTTCACCCTCACCCAGCTGGACCACATCGAAGAAATCTGCAATGGGTTCCGCATTGCAGGCGCAGGGGCCGCCCGCCACGATCAAAGGCCAGCTCTCGTCGCGGTCTTTGGAATAGAACGGGATGCCCGCCAGATCCAGCATGGCCAGAATGTTCGTATAGGACAGCTCGTATTGCAGGGTGAAGCCCACCGCATCAAAGGCAGTGAGCGGGTCTTTGCTCTCCATGGTATAGAGTGGCAGGTGCAGGCGCTCCATCTCGGCCTTCATATCGAGCCACGGCATGAAGGCACGCTCGCACCACCAGTTCTCGTGGCTGTTGAGCAGCTCGTACAAAATTTTCTCGCCGAGGAAGGACATGCCCACCTCGTAGGTATCCGGGAAGCAGAATGCAAAGCGGACGTCCATCTTTTCTTTGTCTTTATATACACTGCCGGGTTCGCCGCCAGTGTAGCGGCCGGGCTTCTGCACCCGTCCCAGCGCTTCTTTCAGTTTGGGATCAAACATTGAGTCCTCCAAATAAACAATCCTGATTTACACGTCTTTTTATTGTACCCGAAACCGGATGTTTTTTCAATCGTTTCCCGCCAAATTTTTGTGCGAGTTCCACACAGCATACAGGCAGGCGGCCATCTGCGCGCCGTCCAGCGGCGGGATGGGCAGCAAATTGAACCCACCCGTCAGCAGATTGGCGGCCAGAAAGGCGCTGCCCCGGATGGTCATGTTCCGGCCCAGCCGCAGCGCCCAGAGGCCCGCCAGCAGAAAGTTGACCGCCGGGCCGGCCGCCGCCAGCCAAAACCGCCACCCAGGGGACAAACTGTCCCCGGAAAGGCGCATGCAAAAGCCGGTCATGGTCACCTCAATAACCGGGAAGCGGTGGAAAAACGCGCAGTAGAGCAGAATATGCCCCCACTCGTGCAGAAAAGCCGCCAGCAGGCCCAGTCGCAGAAAGCCGCTGGCGTCGAAGTAGAGCAGAACATACAGCGCCCCGCACAGCAGCACCGGGTCGCGGAAGACCAGCGGCCCGGCCCGCCGGGTATCACGATGCTTCATCGGCAAGGCCCAGCGCTGCCGCCGGGTTTTGGGCGGTGCCCTGCTCCCACAGCTCAAAGTGCAGGTGCGCCCCGGTGGCGCGGCCGGTCTGCCCGGCAGTGCCAAGCACCTGCCCCGCCTGCACCACCTCCCCGGCCCGGACGTAACAATACTGCAGGTGGGCGTACCGTGTCTCCCGGCCGTCCGGGTGCAGCAGATACAGGCAGTTGCCGTAGCTGGCGCTGCGGCTGGCCCGGGTCACCACACCACCCTCTGCCGCAAGGACGGCGGTGCTCTCTGCACAGGCAAGGTCGATGCCCCTGTGGAACGCCGTCTCTCCCGTGAAGGGATCCTCCCGCCAGCCATAATCGTCCGAAACGCGGTATTGCGTTGTTTTCAGTGGGAAGCAGAGTGTCTCCCGCTTTGTCTGCGCCCGCACCGGCAGCACGGCCGCGATGCAGAGCAGCAGCAGCAGCGAGACCGCTGCCCCAAAGAGCCCGGCTCCCGGCCCATGTTTTCTCCATTTTGTGAGCCGCCCGGCTCGTCCGCTTCGCTTTGCCCGCATACGCTTTCCCCTTTCCGCTGTAGTCCACTGTATGCAGGCGGGCACGCAAAAAGACCCGGCAGAGCGCTTGCTCTGCCGGGCCTTGTAAAGTTTTATTTGCGGAACTTGAAGAAATCGAGGATGCGTTTCAACGGATTCTTTGGCGCGTGTGTTTCTGCCACCGGCTTCACCGGCCGCGGGGCGAGCGCTTCCGCCTTGGGTGCAGGCTGCGCCGGTCGCGGCTTATTGTTCACCATCTGCTCCAGCTGGTCAAAATGATCCGGGCTTTCCGAGGCCGGTTCCGCAACCGGTGCAGAAGTCTTTTCCGGTTCGTTCTGCGGCGCGGCAGCATTCATAGCCGGGGCCGCTGCCTTTTCCGGTTTGAGCTGTTCTTCTGCAGCGGGTGCAGCTTCGGTTCCAACAGGCGCGGCGGCAGGTCCCGGGGCGGGAGCCTCCGGTTCTGGGGCCAGCGTCGTCGGCTTCCAGGGTTCGGGCTGGGTCCAGTCATCCTTCAGCAGGTCGTACATGCCCATCTGGCCGTTGACCAGTTCCTCGCCCTCGGCGGGCTTCACCTTCTGGTAGCTGCCGTCCGGGCGCATCTCACGGGCGTTGACGTTATCCCGCAGCTGCAGCTGCAGGATGTCGGTGAGTTTTTGCACCAATGCCGGGTCTTCCACCCGGACGCCCACCTCTACACGGCACTCGGTGTTGCGGGTGAGGAAGTCGCCGGATGCGATGTAGATGCGGGTGTGCACGCCGTCGAAGAAGCTGTAGATGCGGCCGTGCTCAAGGTAGCGGCCCACGAGGCTGCGGATGTGCAGGTTCTCGGTCTTGCCGGGCACACCGGCGCGCACGCAGCAGATGCCGCGCACGATCATGTCGATGCGCACCCCGGCGCAGCTGGCTTCCTGCAGCTTGAGGATGATGTCGCGGTCGCTGATGGAATTGTTTTTCAGGATCATTGCCGCCGGGCGGCCCATGCGGGCGGCCGAGATGACGTGGTCCATTTCTTCCAGCAGCACGCTCTTGAACCGCAGCGGGGCCACCAGCATCTTGTCGCTTGTCTCGGTCAGCTGCTGCACGGCAAGGTTCTGGAACACATTGGAGGCTTCCTCGCCGATGCCCTGATCTGCCGTGATGAAAGAGTGATCGGTGTAGAGTTCGCTGGTCTTCTCGTTGTAGTTGCCGGTGCCGATCTGGGTGATGTAGGAGTAGCCGTCCTTCCCCTTTTTGGTGATGAGGGTGAGCTTGGAGTGGACCTTGTAATCCTCAAAACCGTAGATGACCGTGCAGCCTGCGCTTTCCAGCTGCTTGGACCAGTCGATGTTGTTCTGCTCGTCAAAGCGGGCGCGCAGCTCCACCAGCGCCACCACTTCCTTGCCGTTTTCGGCGGCTTCCATCAGCGCCTGCACGATCTGGGACTCCCGCGCCATGCGGTAGAGGGTCATCTTGATGGAGATGACGTCCGGGTCATGGGCGGCCTTTTTCAGCATGGCGATGAAAGGCCGGATGGACTGGTACGGGTAGCTGAGCAGCACATCGTGCTTCTGCACCTCGGCGGCAAGGTCGTAGTCCGGCGGGGGCAGCATGGGCCGGGCCGCCGGGTAGAACAGTTCCGGGCGGCCCTCGGCTTCGATGCGGCCGGTGAGCTTGTAGAAAAAGCTCAGGTCCAGCGGGCTTTTCTGCTCGAACACCCGCTTGTGGGTCAGCAGCAGCCGGTTGCACAGCAGCCGTTCCACCTCCGGCGCGGGCGCAGGCGTGATCTGCAGGCGCACAGCAGCCAGCTTGCGGCGGCGCTTGAGCAGCTCGGTCATGATCTCGCGGTAGTCGATGTCATGATCCATCATGCCTTCTTTCACGTCGATATCCGCATTGCGGGTGACGCGGAACAGGCACTTTTCCAGAATGGTCTCCTTGCCGAAGATGCTGGCTGCAAAGTGCAGCACCAGTTCTTCAGTTAGGGCAAACAGCGTTTCGCCGTCCTTTTTGATGAAGTGGATGCGCTCCATCTGGCTGGAGATGGGGATGATGCCCAGGCTCTGCCCGGCAGGGTGCTTTTCCTTGAGCAGCACGCCGAGGTAAATTTCCTTATTGCGCAGGAATGGGAACGGGTGGCGGTTGTCCACGATCTGCGGGCTGAGGATCGGGAACAGCTCGGTCTGGAAATACTTCTTCCAGACATGCTCGTCCTCTTTGGTCAGATGGTCAAGATCCACCTTGCGGTAGCCATTTTCGGCCAGTGCTTCCAACGCTTTTGCGTAATATTTGTCGCAGTCCTCCTGCAGCTGGGCGGTTTTGGGCATGATGGCGGCAAGCTGCTCGGCGGCCGTCATGTTGGTCTTGTTCTCGCGCTTTTCCTTTTTGCCCTTTTCCTGCTCCAGGTTCGCGCGCTCCTGCAGAGAGCCCACGCGCACCATGAAGAACTCGTCCAGATTGGAGCCATAAATGGCAAGGAACTTGACCCGCTCGGCCAGCGGCACGTTTTTATCCTTGCCCAGCGCAAGGACCCGCCGGTTGAAGTCCAGCCAGCTCAGCTCGCGGTTGATAAAAATGGTATCATCGCTCATGTTCATTCCCCTTTTTTCCGCTCTGCGGGCAAGCGTTGCCGCAGTTCAGCGCACAGTTGCCTGGCCTGCCCAGGAGGCCACGATGTCTTCGGTCAGGCCCGGAACGTCTGCCGCATCTGCCACCTGCGCGAACGGCCCATACTGCTGCCGGTATGCCACAATGGCCCGGGCACGGCTCTCGCCCACGCCGGGCAGGGTGCACAAAGCATCCAGGTCTGCGGTGTTCAGGTCCACCCGGGTGTAGGCAGAAAGCGTCTGCCCGTCCGGCAATGACTGTTCCTCTGTGCCCTTCAGCGGGACCGCGAACCGGAACGCCAGCACCGCGCACAGGATGGCCGCCGCCAGCGAGAGCAAAACGAGCGCTCTTTCCCGCCGGGCGGCTTCGGGCCGAAGTTGTTCTTTCATTGTACCCGACTTTCCTCTAAAAAGAAAGGCCTCTGCGGAAGAATTTGCAGAGGCCTTGCACAAACTTTACACGGATTTTTCGGCATCCCGCACCATACGGTACAGCACTTCCACCGCCGCACCGGCAGATGCGTCGGTCAAAGTGACCTTCTGCGCGGCAAGACGCAGCTCTGCCGGGGCATCGGCTGCAGCCGCGCTCCGGCTGGCCGCGCGCACCAGTTCCAGCATCGGCATGCCGCCGGCCAGCACCAGCACGTTCTCCGGCTCTACGCCCGCCGGGCCGCAGACAGCGTCCAGCATTTCTTTGCCGGAGACGGTCTTCGGGGTCAGCAGCAGGGTGTCCGGCGCAGCGCGCTCCCCCAGCAGCACAGCCGTGCGGTCGCCCAGTGCCTTGCCCAGCAGCGAGACCATGGGCACCGCCTTGCTGTCCTGATACAGCAGCACCCGCAGCACGTTCTCGCCCTTGATGTCTGCCGCATTCGCCAGCAGATAGGGCGTCCACTCCTGCTGCAGGTGGCGTTCCAGCGCGTTGCTCATGCGCAGCACGCGGGTGGTGCCGTCGGTCATCTGCAAAGCGATGCCCACGCCCGCCGCAGAGGGCAGCTGCGCGAACAGGTCAGCGTCCTGCCCGGCAAAGCTGCACAGCGGCTGGCGGGTGCCGTCGGCATAGTGATAGGCCATGGTGCCGCCGCAGACCAGCGCAGGCGCTGCCAGCCGCACGCTGCCCAGAATCGACCGCACCGCCCGGGGCGAACGCTGGGAAAAGACTGTGAAGCGGCCGCCGCGGCTGGAAAACAGCTGCAGCACATCCCGCACCACCTGGGTCAGGTTGCCGTCTGCACCCAGCAGAAGATTGTCCAGATCACACAGGACCAGCGTGGATTCCAGAGACTGATTCATACATTTCCCCTCCTGAGCGTTGCAAGAAAATGGGTAAAGTAATCCGGCAGTTCCGAATCAAAGCGGAGCTGTTCGCCGGTGATGGGGTGCACAAAGCCCAGCGTTTTGGCGTGCAGACACTGGCCGTGCAGGCTGGTGATGCAGTTGTGGGGGCCATAGACCGGGTCCCCCGCTACCGGGTGCTGGATGGACGCCATATGCACGCGGATCTGGTGCGTGCGGCCGGTCTTCAGGCGGCACTCCAGCATGGTGAAGTTGTTCAGTCGTTCCAGCACCTTATAGCCCGTATAAGCGTACTTGGTGTGAGGCTCACTGGCCGGGTAGACCGCCATTTTTTTGCGGTCAGTCTTGCTGCGGCCGAGGTTGCTTTCCACAAAGCCTTCGTCCTGGGCAAAGCCGCCGTAGACGATGGTGTTGTAGGCACGCTCCACGCTGTGCACCGCCATCTGCTGCGAAAGGCCGATGTGGGTCGCATCGTCCTTTGCCACCACCAGCAGGCCGCTGGTGTCCTTGTCGATGCGGTGGACGATGCCGGGGCGTATCTCGCCGCCGATGCCAGAAAAGCTGCCCTTGCAGTGCCACAGCAGTGCATTGACCAGCGTGCCGTCCGGGTTGCCCGGGGCCGGGTGCACCACCATGCCCTTGGGCTTGTTCACCACCAGCAGATGCTCGTCCTCATAGACGATATCCAGCGGGATGTCCTGCGGCACGGCCTCGATGGGCTTTGCGTCCGGGATCTCCAGAAGGATGGTGTCCCCTGCCTTGAGTTTCAGGCTTTTGGCCACCAGCTTGCCGTTGCACAGCACATGTCCGTCTGCCACAAGGGCCTGCAGCGCCGAGCGGGAAAGGCCGGTATCTTCGCCGCTGAGAAAGCGGTCGATGCGCTGGCCAGCCGTCTCCGGCTCCACGATAAATTCACGCTGTTCCATGGTTTACTGCTCCTTTGCGTTTTCGCCGTGCAGTTCTTCCAGAAAGATCACCAGCACCCAGAGCCCCACGCCCACGCACACACAGATGTCCGCAAAGTTGAACACTGCAAACCGCATGAACAGCAGGTTGATATAGTCCACCACCTCGCCGTTGAGCACGCGGTCGATCAGGTTGCCGATGCCGCCGCCCAGCACAAGGATCATGGCCGCCTGCTGCAGGTATTTGCCGCGGCTGCGGAAGAACAGCACATAGGCCACCGCCAGCAGCGCCGCGCTGGTGGCGATGATGAGGAACAGCTGTTTGCCGCTGAGCAGGCTGAATGCCATGCCCTGGTTGAGCACAAAGCGCAGTTCCACCACATGGGGGATGAACGGCATCGCGCCCACCGGCTGCAGAGCATTCACCGCCCACAGCTTGATGGCCTGGTCGATGCCCACCAGCGCCGCCACGGCCGCCAGATTGAAAAGAACAAAAGCCATAGGATAACTCCCAAATCATTCAGTATAAAAAACGGCGCTCCCCGGGTAAGGGAGCGCCGCCCTTTTCAAAACAGTTCTGTTTTTACGCGGAAGGTTTATGCTTCCACAACGCTGGCGCAGCGTGCGCACAGGGTGGGATGAGCGGCGTGGGTGCCGATGGAGGCAGAATACTTCCAGCAGCGCTCGCACTTCTCGCCGGTGGCGTGTGCCGCAGCAACGCCCAGACCTTCGACAGCGCTGGCAGCGCCGCCCTCGCCCTTGACCAGCTCCACATGAGAGACGATCATCAGGTCGGCCAGCTCGTCCATGGGGATGCTGTTCAGCAGATCATAGACGGCGTCATTGCAGTACAGGGTGACGGCAGCTTCCAGAGAAGCACCGATGGTCTTCTCGGCACGGGCCTGCTCCAGCACCTTCTTCACCTCGTCGCGCACGGCGATGAGCTGTGCCCACTTTGCCTTGAAGGCATCGTCGGCGGCATACTGGCCAGCCTTGGGCATCTCCTCGAAGACCACGTACTTGTTCATGCCTTCGGTCTTGGGCAGGAAGTCCCAGATCTCCTGGCTGGTGAAGCACAGGATGGGCGCAATGATCTTATCCAGAGCGACGAGGATCTTGTACATGGTGGTCTGTGCTGCCTTGCGGCCTGCGCCGTTGGTGCAGTACAGACGATCCTTGGTGACATCCAGATAGAAGTTGGACATGGCCACAACGCAGAAGTTATACACGGCATGGTAGACCTTGTTGAAGTCGTACACAGCGTAGCCTGCGTTGGTGTTGACGATCAGGTCATCCAGCGCAGCCAGTGCCCAGCGGTCGATATCCTGCAGCTGGTCGTCTGCCACACAATCGGTGTTGGGGTCAAAGCCGTCCAGATTGCCCAGAATGAAGCGGGCGGTGTTGCGGATCTTACGGTAAGCTTCGCTGAGCTGCTTGAAGATGTTCTTACCGGCGCGCACATCCACGGTGTAGTCGGAAGAAGCCACCCACAGACGGATGATATCAGCGCCGTAGTCCTTGATGATCTCGCTGGGCTCCACGCCGTTGCCGGCGCTCTTGTGCATCTGCTTGCCCTGCTCGTCCACGACCCAGCCGTGGCACAGAACGGACTTGTAGGGTGCGCAGCCCTTGGAGGCAACGCTGGTCAGCAGGCTGGACTGGAACCAGCCGCGGAACTGGTCGCCGCCTTCCATATACATATCGGCGGGGAAGCGCAGCTCGGGACGCTCGTCCAGCACGGCGGCGTGGGTAGAGCCGGAGTCGAACCAGACGTCCATGATGTCGGTGTCCTTCTCCCACTCGGAAGCGCCGCACTTTTCGCACACTTCGCCTGCGGGGATGATCTGCTCGGCTTCGTACTTGTACCATGCGTCAGAGCCTTCCTTGCGGAACAGGTCGCTGACCGCCTTGATGGTGGCATCGGTGATGTGGTAGGCGCCGCACTTCTTGCAGTAGAAGGCCGGGATGGGCACGCCCCAGGTGCGCTGACGGCTGATGCACCAGTCGTTGCGGTCGCGGACCATGCCCTTCATGCGGTCATGGCCCCAATCCGGCATCCAGGTGACCGTGTCGATGGCCTTGTAGACATCCTCGCGGAACTTGGAGATGGAGCAGAACCACTGCTCGGTGGCGCGGAAGATGATGGGGTTGTGGCAGCGCCAGCAATGCGGGTACTGATGCTTGATGTGCACCTGACCCATGATGACACCAGCCGCAGTCAGGTCGGCCAGAATGGTCTTGTTGGCTGCCCAGACGCGCTGGCCTGCATACTTGCCAGCCAGTTCGGTCAGATAGCCGCCGTCGTCCACAGGCACGGTGATGGGCACATTGTACTTCTGAGAAACGTTGAAGTCATCGACGCCGTGGCCGCCTGCGGTATGAACGCAGCCGGAACCGCTTTCCAGCGTGACATGGTCGCCCAGAATGACCCAGCCCTCCTTGGGCAGGTAGACGTGGTTGTAGCGCATCAGCTCGAACTCAGCGCCGGAAACGGGCTCGCCCACGATCTCGTAGTTCTCGATGTGGCAGGCGTCCATGACGCTCTTGACCAGATCGGTGGCCATGATGTGGTACTCCTCGCCGATCTTGACGAAGGAGTACTCAAACTGACCGTTCAGGCAGATGGCCTCGTTGGCGGGCAGGGTCCAGGTGGTGGTGGTCCAGATCACGAAGTAGGTCTTGTCCATCGGGATGCCGTGCTTTGCCAGCGTGCCGTTGGGGTCCTGAGAAACGTGGAAACGCACAAAGATGGAATCGCAGTCGTCCTCGCCGTACTCGATCTCGGCCTCAGCCAGAGCGGTGCGGCAGTCCGGGCACCAGTACACGGGCTTCAGGCCCTTGTAGATGTAGCCCTTCTTGGCCATCTCACCAAAGATCTCGATCTGGCGGGCCTCGAACTCAGGCTTCAGGGTCAGATAGGGGTGCTCGAAGTCACCGATAACGCCCAGACGCTTGAACTGGTCGCTCATGATGTCGATGTGCTCGGTGG
>ERZ1034973.1997-NODE-1997-length-10830-cov-11.756288_pt1 | contig 10830 bp, 10 predicted proteins | sample MGYA00520686_ERZ1034973 | MGnify/ENA primary metagenome ERZ1034973 (study PRJEB33766, sample SAMN09781775) | gut metagenome | biome: gut microbiome | host: Homo sapiens | place: Madagascar | study: EMG produced TPA metagenomics assembly of the PRJNA485056 data... | reverse complement strand
GTGTTATTTTTTCTGTTGCTTTGGACGCGAAAAAGCCCCGCCTTCAAACGAAAAATCTTGAAAGCGGGGCCTTTTTTATACGTTGTTCTGTTCTATTTTTGATGGATTCAAAAGGCAGGAAGGTAAATTTTTATTACTCGAGCTCGGTAGGTTTGTTTCTCAACTAAGCAAATTTGTTTAGTGTATCTATTCTTGGATGTTCACTTTTCCATAAGATTGTCGTGGTAGATGTGGCTTGCTATTTTTTTAGTATCAAGATAGTATCACGCAACCAGCGGGATCTCTGTGAGTATTATAACGTATTTACGTTCAGGATGCAACTGTCTTTTAAGGATTACTTCTTGCTTGCATCTGCCAGATAGTTTTCTCCCCATTTACACATCGCATCCAAAATAGGAATGATGCTTCTCCCAAAGTCGCTGAGCGAATATTCTACCTTTGGCGGCACAACAGGATAAACTTTCCGAATAACCAAGTTATCATTTTCAAGCTCCCGAAGCTGCTGTGTCAGCATTTTAGGCGTAGCCTTGGGAATCAACTTTCCTATCTCATTAAAGCGCAAGGTATTATCAATCAAATGCCACAGAATAAGTGCTTTATATTTCCCACCAATCAAATCGAGGGTTGCTTCAACCGGGCAGCTAAAGGTACTTGGACATTTCATTTTTCTCTTCCCTACACTATCTTTTTAGGTAGTATATAACAAAAAAGTGCGTTCTTGCTTTTTTGAAAACGACTGATAAAATCATAGCATAGGCCGACTGAATTATCAAGACCCTACACAAATTTACACTTTCAGAAAGGACCATCACATTATGGATTTTTTGACACTTGCAAAGAAACGGTATAGTGTACGCGCTTACACAAAGCAGAAGGTTGAGAAGGAAAAGCTGGATGCCATCTTAGAGGCAGCTCACGTTGCACCCACGGGTGGTAATTGCCAGCCTCAACACCTGATTGTAGTGCAGAGTGATGAGGGCCTTCGTAAAATTGGAAAGGCCACAAATATCTATGGTGCGCCGCTGGCAATTATCGTTTGCAGCGATACAAATAAGGTCTGGACACGTCCCTTTGATGGTAAAAAGCTGACCGATATTGATGCAAGCATCATTACCGACCACATGATGATGGAAGCCACCTACTTAGGTTTAGGAAGCGTATGGGTATGCTATTTCAAGCCGGACATCCTGAAGGCTGAATTTAAGATTCCCGACAACCTTGAACCGGTCAACATCCTTGTCCTCGGCTACGCCGACACCTCTCGTGAAAAGGCTCTGTCCGCAGATCGCCATGCAAAAATGAGAAACTCTCTTTCTGCCATGGTATCTTTCGAGAAGCTTTAACTTAAAATTATATCTTTATATCATTCTATTTTCTCTGGCACGTCCAACCATTAAGTTTTTCTTAATAGTTCTAACTGCTAAACTCGAACCATCCAAAAATCCCGGATAGTTGACAGACTGCCCAAGTTATTAAGCAACGCTTAACAACTGCCCTGAACTCTTCGGATTTTCCGAAAAGTTGCCCCTATATACGCAGAACCCCCGTCAGCGCACACTGACAGGGGTTCTGCTCGTTTTTGATGGGATTGAGTAGAGCTTACTCAAGCTCGATCGTGGCCGGCGGCTTACCGGTGCAGTCGTAGAACACGCGGTTGACGTGCTTGACCTCATTGACGATGCGGCTGGTGACAGTACCCAGCACGTCCCAGGGCATATTGTAGCTCTCGGCAGTCATGAAGTCAGTGGTGGTGACAGCGCGCAGGGCCACGGCGTAGTCGTAGGTGCGCTCGTCGCCCATAACGCCGACGCTGTGCATATTGGTCAGAGCCGCATAATACTGGCTGATCTCCTTATCAAGGCCGGCCTTGGCGATCTCCTCACGCCAGATGGCGTCGGCGTCCTGCACGATAGCGACCTTCTCGGGGGTCACTTCGCCGATGATGCGGATGCCCAGACCGGGGCCGGGGAAGGGCTGGCGGCTGACCAGATACTCGGGCAGACCCAGCTCACGGCCAGCCTGACGGACTTCGTCCTTGAACAGGTTGCGCAGAGGCTCCACCAGCTCCTTGAAGTCCACGGTGTCGGGCAGACCGCCGACGTTGTGGTGGCTCTTGATGACGGTGGACTCACCGCCCAGACCGCTCTCGACGACATCGGGGTAAATGGTACCCTGTGCGAGGAAATCGACCTTGCCAATTTGCTTTGCCTGTTCCTCAAAGACGCGGATGAACTCCTCGCCGATGATCTTGCGCTTGCGCTCCGGCTCGGTGACACCGGCCAGCTTTGCAAAGTAGCGGTCACGGGCGTCCACGCAGATGAAGTTGATGTCAAAGCCGTTGGCGTTGCCGGGGCCGAAGACGGAGCAGACCTCTTCCTTCTCGTTCTTGCGCAGCAGGCCGTGGTCAACAAAGACGCAGGTCAGCTGCTTGCCGATGGCCTTGGCCAGCATGGCAGCCAGCACGGAGGAATCGACGCCGCCGGACAGGGCGCAGAGCACCTTGCCGCTGCCGATGCGCTTCCGCAGGGCTTCGACGTTGTTCTCCACGAAGGAGTCCATCTTCCAGTCGCCGGTGCAGCCGCAAACATTGTACACGAAGTTGTGCAGCATCTTCTTGCCCTCAGCGGTGTGGAGCACCTCGGGGTGGAACTGGACGGCGTACAGCCCCTTTTCCTCGTTCTCAGCTGCGGCCACCGGGCAGTTGACGGTGTGGGCAGTGATTTTGAAGCCGGGCGCAGCCTGCTCGATATAGTCGTTGTGGCTCATCCAGCAGACGGTGGAGGGCTGCACATCGGTGAACATCTTGCTGCTGTTGTCCACGAAGACCTCGGTCTTGCCGTACTCACGCTCGGGGGCGCGGCAGACGTGGCCGCCCAGCAGGTGCATCATGAGCTGGCTGCCGTAGCAGATGCCCAGCACAGGCACGCCCCAGCTGAAGATCTCGGGGTCGATGGTGGGCGAATCCTCCAGATAGACGCTGTTGGGGCCGCCGGTGAAGATGATGCCCTTGGGGTTCTTCGCCTTGATGACCGACAGATCGGTTTTATAGGAATAGATTTCACAGTAGACATTATTCTCGCGGACACGGCGCGCGATCAGCTGATTGTACTGGCCGCCAAAGTCCAGCACGATCACGGTTTCATGCTGCATGATGTTCTCCTCTCTATATATCACTGGTGTGCTTCTTATAGCTAAGATTTAGTATAGCACATTTCACAACCAAAAGCGACATCTTTTGTGTATTTTTCTGTTTTGTTTTTCGTTTTGAATTGTAAACCCTTTCGCAAATCCAAAGTTGACGCAGCGTTTGCAGTCTGCCATACTGGGAATATGGCCGCTTTGGGCCAGAATGTATAGGAGGAATAATTCTTATGAGTCAGAACACCCAGGCCGCTGCGGCCACCAAGTCCAAGTTCTCTGTGCGGGACATCTGCTATGCAGGTCTGTTCGCCGCCGTCATTGCCGTCATGGCCCAGATCTCCATCCCGATGCCTCTGGGAGTCCCCATGACCATGCAGACCTTCGCCATCACGCTGGCTGCTGTGGTGCTGGGTTCCAAGCTTTCCGCCATCGCTACGCTGGTGTACCTGGCACTGGGCGCTGTGGGCGTGCCGGTGCTGGCAAACTTCTCCGGCGGTTTCGATAAGTTCGTCGGCCCCACCGGCGGCTTCCTCATTTCTTTTCCTCTGATGGCCTACATCATCGGCCTCGGCGTGGAGCACCGTGACGCCTTCAAGGGTGCTTTCGTCACCGCTGTCATCGTCGGCACGGTGGTCAACTATGTGGTGGGCGTTGCAATGTTCGTGGTCGTCGCCCACAGCACCATCGCCGTGGGTATCACCGCCTGCGTCCTGCCCTTCATCCCCACTGCCATCATCAAGGCAGTTCTGGCCTGCGCCATCGGCCTGAATCTGCGGAAGCGCATTCCGGGGCTGAAAGCATGAGCATCGTACTTCGTCCCCATCATCTGCTCTGCACGCAGGGCTATTCCGGCAAAGGCTATGACAACGATTTCGTGGCCCACATGACCGACGTGGTGCATCAGCTGCGGGATGTTCCCGGCACCACCATCCACCTCACCTTCTCCACTGACACCCTCTGCTCCTGCTGCCCCAACAAGCTGGGGACTGACCTCTGCGACACTCAGGAAAAGGTCAAGCGCTACGATGCAAAGACGGTGGAATACTTCGGTCTCGAGGAAAAGGATTACGTCTACCAGGACCTCATCCGCGAGATCGACGCCAAAGCCACGCCGGAGATCCTCGCCGACATCTGCCGCGACTGCTGCTGGTTTCCCATCAGCGCCTGCTGCAAGAATATCTGCGAAGGCCGGTATGTGAAATAAAGCGATAAAAAATACGGGATGCTGTAAAATGCAGCATCCCGTATTTTTGTTTTATCAGGCGATGAACTTATCGTACAGGCCGAACACGAAGATGAACAGGACGATGAGGGGCAGGCCATAGGTCAGGTAGCCGCGCATCCAGTCGTGCATCTTGAGGCCTTTGCCGGTGTTGACTTCCTTCTTGTAGTTGTCCCAGCCCCAGCCGTAGCGGGTGACGCAGAACAGCAGGTAGACGAGGGAGCCCAGCGGCAGGAAGAGGTTGCTGACAAGGAAATCCTCCACATCCAGCACAGCGCCGCCGAAGATGGCGAAGCCGTCCCAGGCCCAGACGTTGTAGCCCAGCACACAGGGCAGAGAGAGGGCGATGATGAGGAAGAAGTTGACGAGGCTGGACTTCTGACGGTTCCAGCCGGTCAGCTCCATGCCGCAGCAGATGATGTTCTCGAAGACGGCCAGCACGGTGGAAAGTGCCGCAAAGGCCATGAACAGAAAGAACAGGCTGCCCCACAGACGGCCCATCGCCATATTTGCGAAGATGTTGGGCAGGGTGATGAAGATGAGGCTGGGGCCGCTGGTCTGGTCCACACCGTAAGTGAAGCAGGCCGGGAAGATGATGAGGCCGGCGGTGATGGCGACGAAGGTATCCAGCACCACGACGCGGACGCTCTCGCCCAGCAGGGCGTGCTCTTTGCCGATGTAGCTGCCGAAGATGGCCATTGCACCGATGCCGAGGCTCAGGGTGAAGAACGCCTGATTCATGGCCCCCACCAGGGTGTTGACGATGCCCACTTCCTTCATCCGCTCAAAGTCGGGTACGAGGAAGAAGGTCAGGCCCTCCTTTGCGCCGGGCATGAACATACTGTTGACTGCCAGCACCACCATGATGACCAGCAGAGCGATCATCATGACTTTCGTGACTTTCTCGAGGCCGTTCTGCAGGCCGCGGGCGCAGACGAAGATACCGATGGCCACAACGACCACCATCCAGAAGCCCATGGTCAGCGGGCTTGCCAGCATCTCGGTGAACTTGCCAGCCACCTGGTCGGCGTCAAGGCCCACCAGCTTACCGGCAGCGGTCATGTAGAAGTAGTGGAGCATCCAGCCGGCCACCGTGGTGTAGAACATCATCAGCAGGTAGCAGCCGATGAGGGTGAAGTAGCCGTGGATGTGCCACTTCTGGCCGGGCTTTTCGAGGGCCTGATAGGCGCGCACCGGGCTCTTGTGGCTGGCACGGCCCACGGCGAACTCCATGGTCATGATGGGCAGACCCAGAATGACGAGGAACAGCAGGTAGAACAGCACAAAAGCGCCGCCGCCGCCCTGACCTGCCATGTAAGGGAACTTCCACACATTTCCGATGCCGATCGCGCAGCCGGCGGAAAGGAGGATGAACCCGAGTCTCGATTTGAGTTTTTCGCGTTCCATTGATTGTCTCCTTTATTGCACCTTGCAAAAATCTGCGCCCGTCGTTTCGTCCACGACGGGCGCACAGTATATTGATTATATCACAGCTTACGGCAAATTTCCCAGAAGTCTTGCTTGAATCTTTTTCATGTTTTTCTTGGGAGAGTTTACTGTATTTTCATGTTTTGAGCAGTTCCGACTGCATTTCGTCCAGCTGCTCGTAGCTGTAAAGGCGGTTGAGGGCTTCCACCAGCTCTTTTTTCGAGAGCCGGGGCGGCAGGCCGAGAGCGCAGAGCAGCTTTGTTTTCCGCTCAGCCGAACCCGTCGTACCCGAAAGCCCCCACTCATAGAGGTCGGTATAAGTAATTTGCCGCCCCTCCGGCTTTGCAGGGGCAATGCCAGCTTCTTCGCCCAGAGCGTCCCGGAGCGCCTGCAAAACGAGGGCATCGTCCACGCCCTCGACCCCCAGAAGCCCCTCTTTGCCGGGCTGAGCCTTCCGCTTTTCCTTGCCGTGGATGGCCGGAACGTAGGCTTGCACCACGTTCTTCTCCCCCACCAGATTCGTGATGTAGGTGCGGATGCGGAAGCCCGCCGCGTCGGAGTCCGTCAGGAGGATAAGGCCGTTTTTGTGGGCCAGCTGTTTGAAGAGCTGCTGACGCTTCTTATCCTTATAGATGCCGAAGCCGTCCGTCAGCAGGATCATGGCATCGGTCAGGTGGGAGAGACGGGCCGCATCGTATTTGCCCTCCACGATAAGCACACGGTCGGTGTGCAGCAGTTCCAGTTTCTCGCTCATCTTCTTCCTCCCGCCATTGCCAGGCGGCAGAGCGCCGTTTCCAGTAGGGTCTGCGCGCTCACGGGCTGGCTTTTCAGACTCTTGTCCAGCTCAAGCAAAATCTGCATACAGGCTTCCAGCTGGGGCAGCGTGTAGTGGCTGGCTGTCTCGGCAGAGCGCTTGAGCCGGTAGTCGCTGCCCTTGTAACCGAAATCCTTGAACACGGTGCTGTAGCTCTTCCGCTTGGCTGCGCCCAGTTTGACCCGATAGAGGTCCACATAGCTGCCGATCATGGCCGCCGTGATGGGGATGGGCTCCTGCTGCAAACGGAGAAGCGTTTGCAGCTTTTTGCAGGCGCCGGTGGCGTTTTTCGCCGTTATCATCCGTATCATCTCGAAGACGTCGGCCTCGAGGCTCACAGTCCCCATCTCGGCCACCATGGCCGTGGTCACGGTCTGGTAGCCGGAGAGGGCGCAGAGCTTGTCCACCTCGTTCTCGAGAAGGAACGGGTCTTCGCCGCAGCGTTCCAGCAGGGCCGTCGCCGTACCCTCGGAGAGGGTGGTGTCCTGCGCCTTGGCGCGGTCCATCACCATGACCTTCAGCTCGTAGGGCTTGGGCTTGGCCAGCTCTTCGGCAAAGCCGACCTTAGTACACTGGGCGATGAGCTTCTGCGCCCGCTTGCCCAGCTTGAGCTTATTGCGCTCCATCTCGAACACACTGCCCAGCACCACCACGGCATTCTCGAGGCTGGCCAGCGTGGCGCACAGCTCGTCGAGGTCTTTGTCGCTGTAGGCGGCGGGGTCCACCTCGGGCAGAAGCACCACGCGCCGCGTCCCGAAGAAGGAGATGGTGCCTGCTGCCATGATGAGCTGCTCGATTTCGGGCGCAGCACCGTCCAGAATGGTCGTCTCTTCGTCCTCACCCTCGGCCAGAAGCTTTGCCGCCCGGGCCACAGCCTGTCGGACAAGATAGCGCTCGCTGGAATAAAAATAGTAGACCGGACAGCCTCCCTGGGCCAGCTGCCGGAGTTTCGTTTCCGTTGCCAAATGATCGGCTCCTTTGTATTTGGATTATTTTATTCTATCATACTCTGCCCGCTTTGAAAAGCGCTCCCCCCTCGAGACGGAGGCGCAGCCGCGAGACGGGCTCTGCGTCCTCTTCCATCCAGCGGTATTTGCTGCTCAGGGTCAGGCAGTCGGTGTACCGGATATTGTCCGGCCTTGCCATCGAGGCCAGCAGCCACTCGGCCCGGATGGGCTTTGCAGGCCGGACGGTGCCGCTGAGGGTGATGAACCTCTGCCCGCCGACACGCATCCGCAGAATGCAGCCCTGCCGGGTGCGGAAAAGTTCCAAATCCACTTCGCCGCAGGAAGCACGGCGGGTGGTGTTCTCGGCCAGAGCAGCGGCATTGATGCGCTTTTGGGCCTCGATACGGCAGGGTTCTTCCGGCTGCATCCGCAGGTCAACCAGAAGTTCCACCGTCCTCACGCCCCGCTTTTCCAGCTGATTTTCCACCGCCCGCCGGGTGATGCTGCCGCCCCGGAAGAGGACGACTGCCTTCTCCCTCTGGGTTATGACGACGGCAGGCGCAGCCCGGGTCCCCACGAGTTCGATGTTCACCACGTTCCAGCTCAGGGCCGTTTCCAGCCCGATAGCCAGCGCCGCCAGCAGAATGACCGTCGGCAGAGCTACCCGGAGTCGGATGTGCCGCCGCATTGCCATTACGCAGAGCAGGATCAGCGCAAGACACACCAGTGCAGCATAGGTCCCATCAAACCAGAGGGCCGCTCCCGGCAGAACGGACCCCCGGAAAGCCCACTCGTTCATCAGCCATGCCAGCCCTTCGGCACAGAAGGCCACCGGGCGGCGGATGATCTCAAACAAAGGCAAGCCCTCCGCGGCCAGACCCAGTAGAGCTGCACCGAGGCCGAAGCTCAGCATCGGCCCCACCAGCCAGAGGACGGCCACGCCCGACGCCACAGCCCAGACTGTCGTGCTCATCCCCCGCAGCACCAGCACCGGGAAGGTCGCCGCCGAGGCACAGAGGGAGACGCAGAGCGAGTCCCACACGCCGCCCGCAAAGCGCCGGAAGAGGAGCACCGCGCGGGATGGTTTCTCCCGGCGGCTTTTCCGTTTCTTCTTTCTGCCGTAATAGCGCTCCCGCCCACGCCCTGCGCACTCAGCACCGGCCAGTGTTCCCATCACTGCCGCAAACGACAGCTCGAAGCCCACGTCATAGACCGCGTACCCGTTGCCCAGACACATAAGGACGCCTGCCGCGCCCAGCGAGGTGAGCGTATCCGCCGGGCCTCCCACCCAGACGCCGAGGGAGCTGACCCAGACCGCCACCGCCGCCCGGAGGACAGAGGGCGTCGCGCCGGTGATGCCCACCAGCAGAAGGGCCGTTCCGGCCCGGAGCAGCGACCGCATCCGGCGGTAAGCCCGGCTCCGCTCCCGCTCCTTGTGGGGCAGAGCATCCAGCAGGCCGCAGAAGATGGTGACGTGGAGGCCGCTCACCACCAGCACATGGGAAAGCCCCGCGCCCCGGTAGGCACTGCGGAGAGTCGAAGTCAGATGGCTCCGGTCGCCCACCACCATCGCGGCCAGAACGCCGCCGGTGTTTTCGGCCATGCCTTTTCGCAGGGCGCGGCTCAGCGCCGCCTGGAGCCGAGCCGTCCGGGCGCGGAAGCTCTCGCTCTGCCCAAGACGAAGCATCCCGGACAGATATTCCGCGCTGAGGACAATGCCGTCGGCGTAGTCGTCCAGACGCTGGGTGGCATCCGGCACATCCAGCGAAAAGCGGCCCCGGATGCGGCCTCCGGCCTCACATTTGGGCAGACTGGCGCACTCCACCCGGAAGTGGACAGCTTCCCCGTCCACTTTTTCCACCATTAGCACGGCGCTCACCCGGCCCGCCGTGTAAGCGCGGCCTGTGCTCTCCACTTCGGCGGTGAGGGTCACGTCTCTCCCGGCGTAAGCGTCCTGTATCTTTGCCAGCCGTGCGCCGGTCATCTCCATGATGCCGACGCCCAGCACTGCGCCCAACAACAGACAGACCGCATACTCTCTCGCGGCCCCGCCTTTCCACCAGACCAGCAGGCAGAAGACAACAAAAATTGCCGCAGACGGCAGCAAAAGCCCCATCTGCGGCAAAAATGAGCACAACGCTAACACACCCAGCGCACTCAGGCAGAACGCGCAGAGCGGGCGTCGCATATCGGTTTAGTGGAGGAACAGAGGCAGCGGCTCGAGGAAGATGATGTCCTTGCGCTGGGCAGCATCACCCTCGGCCAGAACGGCGGCCTGACCCACGATGGTACACTGGGTCTGCTCGGCCAGCTCGTCCAGAGCCTTGAGAGAGCCGCCGGTGGAGATGACATCATCCACGACCAGCACCCGCTTGCCGCTCATCTTGTCCAGCTCCTTACGGTCGATGACCAGCTTCTGCTTGCCAGCAGTAGTGATGGACTGGTCCTCGACGACAACAGGGTCGGGCATATACAGCTTGACGCCCTTGCGTGCGCAGACGTAGGGCTTGCCGCTCTGGCGGCTCATCTCATGAGCCAGCGGGATGCCCTTGGCCTCAGCGGTCAGCAGGATGTCAAAATCCGGGCATTTCTTGAGCAGCTCAGCGGCAGCAGCCACCGTCAGCTCGGCGTCGCCCAGCATGATGAAGGCCGCAATGTCCATGTGGTCGTTCACCTTGCAGATGGTCAGCTCACGGGTCAGGCCCGCGACATTCAGCGTATAAGTCTTAGCCATATTCAACGATCTCCCTTACTTTTTCGGAATCAGACAGGCAGCTTCTCGCCGCCCAGAACATGGAAGTGCAGATGCTTGACGGTCTGGCCGGCGTCCTCGCCCACATTGGAGATGACGCGGTAGCCGTTGTCGAGGCCCTGCTCCCTGGCGAGCTTTGCGATGACCGCAAACACATGGCCCAGCAGAGCGCCGTCTTCCTCGGTCAGCGCAGCGGCCGAGGGGATGTGCTTTTTGGGGATGACCAGGAAATGCACCTTGGCCTGCGGGGCGATGTCATAGAATGCCACCACCTGCTCGTCCTCATAGAGCTTCTTCGAGGGGATGTCCCCCGCTGCAATTTTGCAAAACAGACAATCTTCCATGGGAATCGCTCCTTCCAGATTTTTTAATGAGTCAACCTCTCAGTCTCGCTTCGCTCGCCAGCTCCCCTACCGAGGGGAGCCTCTGGCGAAGAGGTGAAGCTTTCCGCCATGCCAAGGCCTCCCCTCAATAGGGGAGGTGGCATCGCGCCAGCGATGACGGAGAGGTTATTCCTTAGCCCAGC
>ERZ1034973.1990-NODE-1990-length-10883-cov-114.734762_pt1 | contig 10883 bp, 5 predicted proteins | sample MGYA00520686_ERZ1034973 | MGnify/ENA primary metagenome ERZ1034973 (study PRJEB33766, sample SAMN09781775) | gut metagenome | biome: gut microbiome | host: Homo sapiens | place: Madagascar | study: EMG produced TPA metagenomics assembly of the PRJNA485056 data... | reverse complement strand
TTAGGGCTTGTTAGGGACTTGCACCCATTAGAATAAGCTCATGCCGAGCATACCAAGAAAAGGGGTGTGTCATAAGTACATGACACACCCCTTTTTTGTTTCTATGCAGCCGTTTTCATAAAAGCCATCGCCTTATTTTACATATTTCAGTATCTTCGAGTAATTCTATGGCATATTATATCGGAGGCTAGATAACGCATAATAGTAAGTTTCATTTGCAAAAAGCTCGATAGTGGTGCCAAAAGTGCCTAAAAAAGCAACTTTTGGCACCACTATCGGCACTTTTCAGGGATTTTCCATCGTTTTTCCATTATTTTAGGTTATTTGCAGAAGATTAAAGAAATGAAGATATGCTGCAAAATATCATTGGAAGGAAGTGGCTCAGTCTGCTAACTCAAGTAGCTCAATCAGCTGTCTCAAGTAGCTCAATCAGCTGACGCAGATATCTCGACAAGCCGAAGGATACGTCTCCATTAGCCTACGGAGTCGTATCCGTAACCCGACGGAGTTATATCCTTAACCCAATGCAGTCATATTCTTAACCCCACGCAGCCATATCTGTAGGCAAACGGAAGCACTTCATTTATTTACCTTTTAACCTTCATGTATTCCGTAGGAGTCATGCCATACTCCTTGGAGAAGCATTTGGAGAAATAACTGCTGTTGGAAAAACCAACGGTATACATCACCTCGGAAACACTGAACTTGCCCTGGCTCAGGAGCTCGGCTGCACGCTTCATACGCATCTCACGGATATACTCAACAGGCGTACGGCCCGTTATCGCCTTCGTCTTGCGATACAGCTGCTTGCCACCTATACCTATCACATCCTGCAACATCGAAACGTTGAAGTCGGAATCAATCATGTGCTTCTCTATCGCCTCATTGATCTCTTCGAGCAGACGCTTATCTGCCGGATCCAACTCGCTGACATTTACTTCCTTCTTTTCCTCTTCAGAAGACTCAGAGCGTGCAGGAACTGGTTCTGAGGATGACGACTCAGGCTCAGATACAGGCGAAGCGGATAACCCTGTGGCAACAGTTGATGGCTTCTCTGGTATCTTCACGTTCAGGTAGCGAACCATCAGAGCTGTCACCTCATCAAATGAATGATGAGCTACGGCAGCCTTCAAATCTTCCGTCAGACGATTGAAGAAGTCCATACGCATCTGTACCTGCTCCAACACCTCAGCCTTCTGCTTCTGGGCATCAGCCAGTTCCTTACGCAGGAAATACCAGCTTACCAGCCATGCCACAAACACGATGAGCGCTGAAACATAGAAGAGTTTGCACCACCAGGAGAGATACCAAGGCGGCAGGACGGAGATATCGAGCGAATAAACCTCAGCGGCTATCTTGCCTTCACCATCCACGGCATGAACCGTAAGATGATAATCGCCATAAGACAAACCATTGTAGGTGATATCGATATTGCCGGAGTTCAGATAATGCCAGTCGTGGTCGCTGCCTTCGAGTTTGTAAGCATAAACGGCTGAAGGATGATCAGCAAAAGGAAGGTCGGTAAGCTGCAGGGTAAAGTTGTTCTCATCACTCTTCAGTTCCAGAATTTCTCCACGCTCCTCACGAGCCTCTCCGTTTACGATGATTCCAGCCAGCATCAGACGGGTAAACTGCTTAGGCTTCTGTGCTACATCGGAACTGATTGCCACATAGCCGTCATTGCCGCCCATCATTACCTGATGAGTCTGTCTGCTGTAACAGATGTTGAACGGTACAACAGAAGGAATCATGAAGCGCTGGCTCTCGCCCTCAGGATTGATTACGCAGCATTCATTGCCCGATACCACCCATATCTTGCCTTCCACATCGCACATGGTACTTACCTTGCCACCAATCTGCCATGTCTTGGAAGAAAAGCTGTTACCCAGCACAGAACCGGCTGCATAATAACAGGTTACCGAACTGTTATCACCCATCCAGATATTGCCTTTGCTGTCTGCCATCAGATAGTTGAGAACATCTGAGTTAGCTACCTGCACCACCTTCATATCGTTCGGATTAATGCAGTCGAGACGGTTAAAGGTAGAAACCCAAATCCTACCCATTCCATCCATCACCATCTGACCTACATGCAGACCGGAGAGCGCATTCTTTCCCTTGTCAGAGTAATGCCAGTCGGCTATGGTCTTGCCACTCAGAAGAGCCGCCTTATCCATCACGAAGACACCGCCCTGATAAGAACCCATCCATATCCTGCCCTTCTTGTCCTGGAGAATATCGTAAGCCCAGGCAGTAGAATACTTGCCACTCTTATCGTAGACGATGAAGTTGCGCATCTGATGAGAACTGCGGTCATAGAAGTTGATGCCATGGTCGGTACAGATCCATACATCGCCGTCATGGTCTTCATAAATCTTGCGTACACGGTTATGACTCAGCTGGAAGGCAGAGCTGTTCTGCTTGTACCAAGCTACATTCTGATAGCCTTCAGCATTCCGGGTGAAATGAATCAGACCGTTGGTACCGCCCATCCACCATTCGCCGTTACGGGTCTGGAGCATGGCATGGAGACAGTTGCCCTCACCCGACATCGTAATCTTATCGAGCGATACATAGCGGTAATAGGTATGGGTAGTGAGACGGGAGAGACCATTATCGGTACCCACCCATACATTCTGCCATTTATCTACAAAGCAAGCCCAGACGATGTTGTTAGGAATAGAAGCATCATCGCGGGAATCGTGGATATAATGGGTGATGGCATTGGAGAGTGCCATCTGATAGAGTCCGTTATCGGTTCCGATATAGAGATTGCCGGCAGCATCTGTAGAAAGACATTTGATGGAATTGCCGTTGAGAGCTGGAATCTGTGAGAAGTTCCTGAGCTGCAGGTCGGCACAATAGAGAGCGCCCTCGGTACCAATCCAGTAGCATCGGCGCTTGGCATCATAGGCGAGCGCATTGACCAGCGGCTGTTCTCCGGCACGGAGCGGAATCAGTCTGCTGCCGAGATGCAGACCAGCAAGCGAACCTACGAGCAAGCCTCGCGGAGTAGAGAGCAGGGCATAGACATCGCCACCGAAGTCAGTCTTACCGCCTTTCATATCGAGCACACGGAGTTCCTTCAACAGCCTGCGTTTCGTCTCATCGGCAAAAGCCTTCATGGCTGGTGTTTCGGCATATTGATAAGATTGCGTATCGAATTTCAGGATGCCGTTTCCGGTAGCCAGATAGAGCATTCTGCCCTCGAAACCGAGCGCATTGACACGCGTATTGCTGAATGCATGTTCCTGAAAATGGCGGTAGCCATGATAACCATCATAGCTGTAAAGACCATTGTCGGTTCCGAGCCATATCATTCCATCACTGTCCTGGGTAATGGCACAAACTGTCTGAGCACCTTCCAATGAGGTGTTGACGAAACGCTGCGCATGGATGGCGAGCGAAATAAAGAGCATAGCAACTGCCATGCTGATGCGGTATATAGGTTTTATTGACTTTTTCATGCGTGCAAATTTACACAATATTCATGATAACGCCAAAAAAAATCGGAGGAAATTCATAAAAAAAGAAGAGGGTGTGTCATAAGTATCATGCCAAGAGTATAAATAAGGCACGGATTACGCGGATTACACGGATTTATGGCGCCATTGTATAAAGCGATTATCATCTCATAAAGAATCCGTGTAATCCGTGTAATCCGTGCCTAAATTAGTCTATCATCTTATATTGCCTGGAGCGTAATCGACTTTTCGATATTTCGCTTGCTGTCTTTTACCTTCAGGATGATGTCGCCCTTCTGCTTGCTGCTCTGCACGATGACTACGAGTTTGCCGGAGAAGAGTTTCATCTGTGGCTGGGTGAACGGTTCGAGCGATGTGGCATCGCCGTTGCAGGCTGCCTTGAAAGTGCCGGCACCACTCACCTCGAAGGTCAGTTCGTCATCGGCAAGCGGACATTCATTGCCGTCCTTATCCTGCAGACTCACGGTGATGAAGGCTAGGTCGTTGCCATCGGCATTCAGCAGCACATTGTGTTCATCGGTACAGCCTTCTACCATGCAGTCAATAGGCTCATGGTCAGGTGTTTCTACACTGAACTTCATCTGTGCAGGCTCGCCGGCAGTACGCTTCACGTCCTCGCCTACCTTATCGCCATACTGGTTGTAGGTAACCACGCGAATCTCGCCTGGTTCATACTTCACATTGTTCCAGCGGAGGCGATAGCGGTCGAGGCGGCTTGACTTGTCCTTGCGAACCCTGCCCTGACTCTTGCCGTTGACGAAAAGCTCGCCTTCCACACCATCAGTGTAGCAATATACAGGGGTAACCTGTCCTTCCCTGCCCTTCCAGTTCCAGTGAGGAAGAAGATGGGTGGTATGCTGCTGCTCGTTCCAGCGGGCACGATACATATAGTAACGGTCCTTTGGAAGTCCGGCAAGGTCGCAGATACCGAAGTAGCTGCTACGGCTTGGCCAGTAGGTATCGTATGGAGTCGGCTCGCCCAGATAGTCATAGCCCGTCCACACGAACTCTCCGATTACCCAACTGTAGTCATCCTGCATCTTCCAGTCATCATCCGGAAGATTACTCCAGGAGCAATACTCCGTGTCATAGCTGGAGCACTGGCCATCGGCGTATGGATTGTTGTTGCTGGCACGCACCTCGACAGGGAACTTATACACGCCACGGGAGCTGACGGTAGATGCAGTCTCTGAACCCAGCAGGAAGCCCTGAGGCAACTGCTCAATATTCTTATAATATTTATGTACGCGATAGTTGAAGCCCGGCACGTCCATTACCTGGGCAAATCCACTCTTCAGGGCAGCCTCAGCCTGATCCATACCCTGGGTAACAGGACGGGATGGGTCGTACTGATGACAGATATCCTGCAGATGCTTAGCAATCTGCACACCCTCCTTGCTCCATTGCTCAGGAATCTCGTTACCGATACTCCACATCACGATGCTAGGATGGTTGCGATGGTGCTTTACCAGATTGGTGATATCCTTATCGCTCCACTCCTTGAAGAAGTTGGCATAGCCGTTCTTGCATTTAGGATAAATCCACATATCGAAACTCTCTGCCATCACCATCATACCGAGGGAATCGCAGAGTTCCATCTGCATGGTAGAAGGCATGTTGTGGGCAGTACGGATAGCGTCGCAACCCATCTCCTTCATCATCTTGATTTGGCGGATGAGAGCTGCCTTGTTCTCTGCAGCTCCCAATGGACCGAGGTCGTGGTGCAGACAGACACCTTTCAGTTTACGGGTAACGCCATTGAGCTGGAAACCATATTCCTTGGATACGGCAATGGTGCGGATACCGGTCTTCAGGGTCTGCACATCAGCAACCTTCTTTCCTTCATATCGAGTTAACTTCACCTGATAGAGATAAGGAGATTCCGGAGACCAGAGCTGAGGATTTGCTACCTTCAGAGTAGTCTTGATTTCAGGATTGGCACCTGTGACGGTCTGCTCGGCAACCTTCTTGCCAGCCTCATCCAACAGGGCTATAACGGTCTTGCCCGACTTACCAGTCTTTCCTTCCAGCAGCGCATTTACTTCTATTTCAGCTTCCTGCTTATCAGCCTTCAGGGTACGCACGAAGGTATCCCAGGTAGAGAAGTTTTCGTTGCCATAGAGTTCTACGGAAACCGGACGGTAAAGACCGCCTCCCGGATACCAACGACTGCTCTCCTCTACATTATTAAGATGTACCTCGATGAGATTATTCTTACCAAACTGGATGAAAGGTGTGATGTCGATACGGAAGGCATTGTAGCCGTAAGCCCATCTGCCTGCCTCCTTGCCATTGACGCTGACAACAGGCTGGCTCATGGCACCGTCGAAGACGAGTACGGCACGCTTATAGCCCTTAGGAGCCGTCCAGTTCATCTTATACATACCCTCTCCAATCCAAGGGAGAGCTCCAGAGCGTCCCGACTTCTCGGTCTTCTCCTTTTCGCCATTCTGCTCGATGGCCACCATCTGCAGATCCCATTTCTTATCGAAAGGACCCGAGATAGCCCAGTCGTGCGGAACAGCTACCTGCTGCCACGCCTTGCCATCACGGGAGAAGTCCCATGAAGGCAGGTTGATAACCTTTCTGCTCTGCGCCTGGCACAGCGTAGTGAGTGCCAGGGCGAGAGACATGAAAGTAATGCTTCTCTTGATCATATCTTTTTCTTCTAAGTTGGTACAATATTCCATTTTAAAATTCGCTTCTATCGCTCCCAGAGGAAGCGAAGGAAGCTAACTTACCCGATTACTTGAAAGCATCGAGTGCAGCGGTTGGCTTGCCGCTGTTGTCGAAGGCGCCCTTGTCGTAGCCGTTCCAGCCGCTGTTGCACTCAGGCTCCCAGTAGAACACGCCCTCGCAGGTAGAGATAGCCTTGCAGCCATCCACCATCTTCTTGAGGAAAGGAGCGGCATTCTCTGAATTCCAAACCATACCAATCTCTGAGATGATGACATCGCAGTTGTATTTGCCGGAAAGGGTCTTGATGTTGTTGAGGCAGTCATCAGAAACCTGCTCCCAGGTCTGGTCGGTAATCCAATCTGGATAGAGCGACATACCGATGACATCCCACTTGGCTCCATTCTGCTTCAAGCCATCAAACATCCAGGTATATTGATGCAGATTGTTTCCCTTGTCGAGATGCACGATTACCTTTGCCTCCGGATAAATCGCCTTGACGGCATCATAACCGGCATTGATGTAAGCGGCAAAGTTCGCCATATTCTTAGAGGCACGACCTGTCACCTTCAGGGCTGCATCACCAGCCTCATCATTCCAGAGCATTCCGTCGGTGGTCTCGTTACCTACCTGTACCCACTCTACGTTGACGCCTCTTGCCTTCAAGGCATTCAATACATCCTTGGTATGATCGGCAACCGCCTGCTTCATCTGCTCGAAGTCATAGTTTTTCCAGGCAACAGGAACACCCTGCTTTTCTGGGTCTGCCCAGGTATCAGAGTAGTGGAAATCAATCATCAGACGCATACCGAGCTGCTGAGCTCTCCATGCCTTTGCCACCACATCATTCTTTCCGTTCCATCCATCCTCTGGGTTTACCCATACACGAAGGCGGATGGAGTTCATGCCGAGGTCGCGGAGAAGCGCCATGCACTCCGTAGCCTTACCGTTAGCATTATAGAACTTCTTTCCGCTCTGCTCCATCTCTGTAATCCAACTTACATCGGCTCCCTTGGCAAAGCCACTCATATCGTATGTCTTCTCCTTTTCGGGAGTGGTATTATCATCATTGCTGCAACTCGTGCCCGTGATAGAAAACAAGAGTGCTGAAGCCAGCAATATGGCTTTTCCTAAAATATTCTTCATTGTTATTCTGCCTTTAAGTTATTATTATAATGCAAAGATAATCAAATAAATGATTCGTTTACAATAAGGAAACTTACCAGTGATGAATATTCTGCGCAACCGATTGCGCAGAATATTCATTAAGTTATTCATACTTCCATGTCATGGTGTTGAGATCGGCTGTAACCGTAAACTCTGTTTCGCCATTCTCATCGCCAAACCAGATATCCCAAGCGCCATCAACAGAAGTCAATTTAAACTGCTCACCATCGACACCATACCAGGTCTTCTTGTCATCTTTGTTCTCGCCTACGTAGATAAAGCGGAAGTTCTCCCAGGAAGTTGGCTTGTACTTGCAGGTATAAACACCTTCGCTCACCTTGCTCATCACGGCAAGAAGGGTGTTACCGTCCTTGCTAAACATGCAGAGAGTATTGCTAGCCTCTGGCTCTGGTGCTGTCTGGTTGCCAGATTCGATAGAGTAAGTCAGGTCGCTATTCTCACCCACCTTCACGGTAATGGTATAAGTACCTGCCTTGGCGATGTTCACGCTGCCAGCATTCTCTGAGTCGGTCATCTTGCCATCAGCCAACGTATAGTTCATGGTCTTGACTACGGCTGCAGCATCGTCTGTAGCTGTTGCCTTGCTGTACTCTGCACCAGTAGCAACAATACTGATTGGTGTATTATCTGCTGTGGTTGTAATCACCTTGGTCCATGCATAGTTAGGAGCATCATAGGTCATGTCCTCACCATTCAACTGCATCGCCTTGATGTAGGTTGGCTTCAATTCCTTAGCCTTTGTATCTACCACAGTATAATAAATACCTGTCTGTCCAGGGAACCAGAAGTTCCATGCCGACTCCGTATTATCCATTTCATATACATGGCCATCCTGTCCTACGTTACCCCAAACAGTTCCATCATTCTCCTTACCCCAGAAGTTGAGCCAGGAAGAAGCATTCATATAGCCTGCATAGATGCCATCCTCGTTTGGAGAATAAAGATAGGTCAGCTCCTTGTCCTTATCCTTATTCCAGATGATCATCTTGTCCATGTGTATAATATAAGGTGTAACGTTCACCTGGCACACATTGCTGTAAGCAGCATCGAGATTGTTGCCCATCAGACTCTTGATGCGGAAATAGAGAGGCGCACTCTGACCCGGAGTCGTTCCCAGATCCTTGGCAAGGGTGTTGAGATCAGCACCGGAGAAAGCCTTGGAGAGATCTGTTACGGAATACTCCTTTACCGTAGCAAAGCTCTCAGAAGGTGATGCCTGCAGATAGGTTTTCAACACACCGTTGCCCGCAGGCTTGGTCTCGTCGCTCGAAAGCAAGGTAGGATTCTGCCAAGCCATCGAGAGCACGATGTCCTTCGTATTATCAACAGACAGCACCACATCGCTGGCCGATGCCATCAGACCGGATGCCTTGAAGCCATCCAGATATATCTTGTCGCCACTCTCGTCGCAACTCACCAGGGCGGTGAGTGCGCAGAGAAGCATCATCAGGTTTCTAAATATCTTTTTCATTCTTTTATCCTATTAATAGTTGTCGTTATGAAGATTTGGATTGGCGGTAAGCTCGGTGTTAGGGATTGGATAGATGTTGTACTTGCTGTCAACAGCCTGTCCGTCGTGGACACCACCCTTCCACTGCCAGATATACTTGCTGGTAGTAAACTCGCCGAAACGAATCAGGTCGGTGCGGCGATAGCCCTCATGATAAAGTTCACGGGCACGCTCATCGAGGATGAACTGGAGGAAAGCATCGTCATCAGCAAAGTTGCTTGCCCATACATCAGAAGCATTAGAGCGCTCACGAAGCTGGTTGATCCAATAGATAGCACCCTGCTTGCGGGAAGCAATCACGGTTGGATCTGCAGCATCGCTACCACCACCCCAGTTATCCCAGTCGTTATGCAGACGAACCACGCACTCGGCATACATCAGATAAACATCTGCCAAACGGAAGAGAGGGAAATCGGTTTCTACACCATCATTGGCAGTATTGGATGCGGTAGTACCATCATCCTTCAGATTGCTCCACTTCTCTGAGAGATAACCAGTGGTTTCATCGGTCATGCTGGTTACATCCTTGCTCTGACCATTGGTGAAGAACTTGCAGCGCTTGTCACCACCTCCATCAATATCGGTCTGGGTAAACTTATCCACAAACTCCGGACGGAGACGGAACTCACTCCAGCCACTGGTAGCACCGAAGTCGGCAACATTCTGATTGGCATTCGACATACTCAACTGTCCACAAACCAAATAAGTAGATGAACCCCAGCTTACGGTATGCTCTGCACTTACCGGCAAAGCAAAGATAATCTCGTTGGTACGCTTGTCGTTATCAGCATTGAAGAGCTTGCTGTAATCAGACTCCAAAGAGTAGCCCATGTTCATCACCTTCTCGCAGGCCTCCTTACACTCGGCATACTTAGCCACGCCGGTATAAACCTCGCTGTTCAGATAAAGCTTGGCAAGCAGAGTGTAGGCTGCACCCTGGGAAGCCTGACCGTAAGGACAGGTAGATGCAGGAAGCATATCGCCTACACAATCCTTCAACTCGCTCTCGATATAATCGAATGTCTGCTGGGGAGTATAACGAGGAGGGATAAAGCTACCCACAGGGTCATTCTCTGTCACCATCGGAATGTTGCGATAGAAATCGAGGGCATGGTAATAGAACAGAGCGCGCATGAAGCGGACTTCTGCCTTATACTCCTTCAGCTTCTCTGCATCAGCACCTGAGAAACTGGCACTGTTGGCATTGCGCAGGAACTCATTGCAGAGGGCGATGTTGTAGTAGATACGATAATACATATCTGATACCCAGGCATCGTTAGCATCCCAGGAAAGATAAGTAAGACCCGTAGTCTGCTCACCTGTCAGCCAGGTGGAGGCAAATTCATCGGTACCACACTCCTGCATATTGATAAACATACGCATGTAATCGAAACCACTACCATTGTTCAATACGGATTCCATATCCTTGTTGTCGCCGCCCTTGCCCTGACCACTGGTCACCATGGCAGCATAAATCTTACCCAGCACAGCCTCGTAATTGGCAAGCGAGGTATAAACATCCTTAGAGGTTGTCTCTGTATGAGGATATTGGTCGAGATCGGAAACACAGCTGGTTGTGCCTGTCAGCACCGCTGTTCCCATCATCATACTATATAATATATTCTTAAGTTTCATTGTTATCTGTTTTGATTGTTAGAACTGAAGTCCGAGGCTTACTGAGTAAGTGCGAGGACGTGGATAGAATGAGTTGTCCATTCCGTTTGGCACCTCAGGATCTGTACCTGAGTAACCGGTGATGGTGAATACATTCTGTACCATCGCAGATACGGTGAGTGAAGCCCACTTGTTGATTTTGCCTACATTGTAACTCAAACTCAAGTTGTCGAGTTTCAGGAAGGAAGCATTCTCTACATAGTAATCTGAGAGATACTGGCGGGTCTTGAAACCTGTCTTCAGGAAACTGGTGTTGAGATTATTGAGCTGTGAGTTGTTGTAGCTTACTGTCTCAAAAGCACCTGTACTCATACCCATGCCGTTGTATACATAGTTGTCGATGTTGGCAC
>ERZ1034973.1984-NODE-1984-length-10902-cov-142.142436_pt1 | contig 10902 bp, 5 predicted proteins | sample MGYA00520686_ERZ1034973 | MGnify/ENA primary metagenome ERZ1034973 (study PRJEB33766, sample SAMN09781775) | gut metagenome | biome: gut microbiome | host: Homo sapiens | place: Madagascar | study: EMG produced TPA metagenomics assembly of the PRJNA485056 data... | reverse complement strand
AAGGTAAGAACTTTTACGATAAAGGGCAAGGTATAAACGCGGAGCCGCTTACCTTTGTTGCCAGTAAAATTGCAAAAAACGATTGAAAAAGCCTAATATTGAACCGAAAAAGCAGTGTTTTTGCTCAATATCTTTTTAGTTTTCGCCCAAAAATCCCCCAAAAACACCGATATTTTGCTGATTTTATGCCAAAAGTGGTAATAGGTGGCAATAAGGTGACAATAAAAACACCCCTTATTACCACCCGTTATTCGCTTATAATCAAAGAGTTAAGACGAGCGTGGCAAATGTGACATTAAATTAGAAAAAATACACATGTAATGCTACAGAATATTGATATAGCTCAATCAGCTAACTCAAGTAGTTCAGTAAGCTAACTCAAGTAGCTCAATCAGCTAACTCAAGTGGCTCCATCAGCAGATGCAGATAGCTCTATAAGCTGACGCAAGTAGCTCGGTCAGCTTACTCAAGTAGCTCGGTCAGCTGACTCAAGTAGCTCTGTCAGCTTACTCAAGTAGCTCAGTCAGCTGACGCAGATATCTCGACAAGCCGAAGGATACGTCTCCATTAGCCTACGGAGTCGTATCCGTAACCCGACGGAGTTATATCCTTAACCCAATGCAGTCATATTCTTAACCCCACGCAGCCATATCTGTAGGCAAACGGAAGCACTTCATTTATTTACCTTTTAACCTTCATGTATTCCGTAGGAGTCATGCCATACTCCTTGGAGAAGCATTTGGAGAAATAACTGCTGTTGGAAAAACCAACGGTATACATCACCTCGGAAACACTGAACTTGCCCTGGCTCAGGAGCTCGGCTGCACGCTTCATACGCATCTCACGGATATACTCAACAGGCGTACGGCCCGTTATCGCCTTCGTCTTGCGATACAGCTGCTTGCCACCTATACCTATCACATCCTGCAACATCGAAACGTTGAAGTCGGAATCAATCATGTGCTTCTCTATCGCCTCATTGATCTCTTCGAGCAGACGCTTATCTGCCGGATCCAACTCGCTGACATTTACTTCCTTCTTTTCCTCTTCAGAAGACTCAGAGCGTGCAGGAACTGGTTCTGAGGATGACGACTCAGGCTCAGATACAGGCGAAGCGGATAACCCTGTGGCAACAGTTGATGGCTTCTCTGGTATCTTCACGTTCAGGTAGCGAACCATCAGAGCTGTCACCTCATCAAATGAATGATGAGCTACGGCAGCCTTCAAATCTTCCGTCAGACGATTGAAGAAGTCCATACGCATCTGTACCTGCTCCAACACCTCAGCCTTCTGCTTCTGGGCATCAGCCAGTTCCTTACGCAGGAAATACCAGCTTACCAGCCATGCCACAAACACGATGAGCGCTGAAACATAGAAGAGTTTGCACCACCAGGAGAGATACCAAGGCGGCAGGACGGAGATATCGAGCGAATAAACCTCAGCGGCTATCTTGCCTTCACCATCCACGGCATGAACCGTAAGATGATAATCGCCATAAGACAAACCATTGTAGGTGATATCGATATTGCCGGAGTTCAGATAATGCCAGTCGTGGTCGCTGCCTTCGAGTTTGTAAGCATAAACGGCTGAAGGATGATCAGCAAAAGGAAGGTCGGTGAGCTGCAGGGTGAAGTTGTTCTCATCACTCTTCAGTTCCAGGATTTCTCCACGTTCCTCACGAGCCTCTCCGTTCACGATGATTCCAGCCAGCATCAGACGGGTAAACTGCTTAGGCTTCTGCGCAACATCAGAACTGATTGCTACATAGCCGTCATTGCCGCCCATCATTACCTGATGAGTCTGCCTGCTGTAACAGATGGTAAGTGGCACGATAGAAGGAATCACGAAGCGCTGGCTCTCGCCCTGAGGGTCGATTACGCAGCATTCATTGCCCGATACCACCCATATCTTGCCTTCCACATCGCACATGGTACTTACCTTGCCACCAATCTGCCATGTCTTGGAAGAAAAGCTGTTACCCAGCACAGAACCGGCTGCATAATAACAGGTTACCGAACTGTTATCACCCATCCAGATATTGCCCTTACTGTCTGCCATCAGATAGTTGACAATATCTGAGTTAGCCACCTGCACCACCTTCATGCTGTTCGGATTGATGCAGTCGAGACGGTTATAGGTAGAAACCCAAACCTTACCCTTACAGTCCATCACCATCTGCCCTACATGCAGACCGGAGAGTGCATTCTTTCCCTTGTCAGAGAAATGCCAGTCGGCTATGGTCTTGCCGCTCAGCAGAGCCACCTTGTCCATCACGAAGACACCGCCCTGATAAGAACCCATCCATATCCTGCCCTTCTTGTCCTGGAGAATATCGTAAGCCCAGGCAGTAGAATACTTGCCACTCTTATCGTAGACGATGAAGTTGCGCATCTGATGAGAACTGCGGTCATAGAAGTTGATGCCATGGTCGGTACAGATCCATACATCGCCGTCATGGTCTTCATAAATCTTGCGTACACGGTTATGACTCAGCTGGAAGGCAGAGCTGTTCTGCTTGTACCAAGCTACATTCTGATAGCCTTCAGCATTCCGGGTGAAATGAATCAGACCGTTGGTACCGCCCATCCACCATTCGCCGTTACGGGTCTGGAGCATGGCATGGAGACAGTTGCCCTCACCCGACATCGTAATCTTATCGAGCGATACATAGCGGTAATAGGTATGGGTAGTGAGACGGGAGAGACCATTATCGGTACCCACCCATACATTCTGCCATTTATCTACAAAGCAAGCCCAGACGATGTTGTTAGGAATAGAAGCATCATCGCGGGAATCGTGGATATAATGGGTGATGGCATTGGAGAGTGCCATCTGATAGAGTCCGTTATCGGTTCCGATATAGAGATTGCCGGCAGCATCTGTAGAAAGACATTTGATGGAATTGCCGTTGAGAGCTGGAATCTGTGAGAAGTTCCTGAGCTGCAGGTCGGCACAATAGAGAGCGCCCTCGGTACCAATCCAGTAGCATCGGCGCTTGGCATCATAGGCGAGCGCATTGACCAGCGGCTGTTCTCCGGCACGGAGCGGAATCAGTCTGCTGCCGAGATGCAGACCAGCAAGCGAACCTACGAGCAAGCCTCGCGGAGTAGAGAGCAGGGCATAGACATCGCCACCGAAGTCAGTCTTACCGCCTTTCATATCGAGCACACGGAGTTCCTTCAACAGCCTGCGTTTCGTCTCATCGGCAAAAGCCTTCATGGCTGGTGTTTCGGCATATTGATAAGATTGCGTATCGAATTTCAGGATGCCGTTTCCGGTAGCCAGATAGAGCATTCTGCCCTCGAAACCGAGCGCATTGACACGCGTATTGCTGAATGCATGTTCCTGAAAATGGCGGTAGCCATGATAACCATCATAGCTGTAAAGACCATTGTCGGTTCCGAGCCATATCATTCCATCACTGTCCTGGGTAATGGCACAAACTGTCTGAGCACCTTCCAATGAGGTGTTGACGAAACGCTGCGCATGGATGGCGAGCGAAATAAAGAGCATAGCAACTGCCATGCTGATGCGGTATATAGGTTTTATTGACTTTTTCATGCGTGCAAATTTACACATTATTCATGATAATGCCAAAAAAAATCGGAGGAAAATCATAAAAAATCATGAAGTTAAAGGAGTTAAGGAAGTTAAGGAGTTAAGACGTATGTTTTGCTGCTTAAAAACTATGTCAAAAAGACTATTGTCTTAACTCCTCAGCGACCGTAGGGAGCGATAACTCCTTTAACTTCTTTAACTTCTGAACTTGCAAAACCTGAACATTTTATATTGCCTGAAGCGTAATCGACTTTTCGATATTTCGCTTGCTGTCTTTTACCTTCAGGATGATGTCGCCCTTCTGCTTGCTGCTCTGCACGATGACTACGAGTTTGCCGGAGAAGAGTTTCATCTGTGGCTGGGTGAACGGTTCGAGCGATGTGGCATCGCCGTTGCAGGCTGCCTTGAAAGTGCCGGCACCACTCACCTCGAAGGTCAGTTCGTCATCGGCAAGCGGACATTCATTGCCGTCCTTATCCTGCAGACTCACGGTGATGAAGGCTAGGTCGTTGCCATCGGCATTCAGCAGCACATTGTGTTCATCGGTACAGCCTTCTACCATGCAGTCAATAGGCTCATGGTCAGGTGTTTCTACACTGAACTTCATCTGTGCAGGCTCGCCGGCAGTACGCTTCACGTCCTCGCCAACCTTATCGCCATACTGGTTGTAAGTTACCACACGAATCTCGCCTGGTTCATACTTCACATTGTTCCAGCGGAGGCGATAGCGGTCCAGACGGCTTGACTTGTCCTTGCGAACCCTGCCCTGACTCTTGCCGTTGACGAAGAGTTCGCCTTCCACGCCATCGGTATAGCAGTATACAGGGGTAACCTGTCCTTCCCTGCCCTTCCAGTTCCAGTGAGGAAGAAGATGGGTGGTATGCTGCTGCTCGTTCCAGCGGGCACGATACATATAGTAACGGTCCTTTGGAAGTCCGGCAAGGTCGCAGATACCGAAGTAGCTGCTACGGCTTGGCCAGTAGGTATCGTAAGGGGTAGGCTCGCCCAGATAGTCGTAACCGGTCCACACAAACTCACCGATTACCCAACTGTAGTCATCCTGCATCTTCCAGTCATCATCAGGAAGATTGCTCCATGAACAGTATTCGGTATCATAGCTTGAGCACTGACCATCAGGATAGGTAGCCTTATCACTTACCACTACCGGGAACTTGTATACGCCACGGGAGCTGACCGTAGAGGCGGTTTCAGAACCGAGGAGGAAGCCCTGAGGCAACTGCTCAATATTCTTATAATATTTATGTACGCGATAGTTGAAGCCCGGCACGTCCATTACCTGGGCAAATCCACTCTTCAGGGCAGCCTCAGCCTGATCCATACCCTGGGTAACAGGACGGGATGGGTCGTACTGATGACAGATATCCTGCAGATGCTTAGCAATCTGCACACCCTCCTTGCTCCATTGCTCAGGAATCTCGTTACCGATACTCCACATCACGATGCTAGGATGGTTGCGATGGTGCTTTACCAGATTGGTGATATCCTTATCGCTCCACTCCTTGAAGAAGTTGGCATAGCCGTTCTTGCATTTAGGATAAATCCACATATCGAAACTCTCTGCCATCACCATCATACCGAGGGAATCGCAGAGTTCCATCTGCATGGTAGAAGGCATGTTGTGGGCAGTACGGATAGCGTCGCAACCCATCTCCTTCATCATCTTGATTTGGCGGATGAGAGCTGCCTTGTTCTCTGCAGCTCCCAATGGACCGAGGTCGTGGTGCAGACAGACACCTTTCAGTTTACGGGTAACGCCATTGAGCTGGAAACCATATTCCTTGGATACGGCAATGGTGCGGATACCGGTCTTCAGGGTCTGCACATCAGCAACCTTCTTTCCTTCATATCGAGTTAACTTCACCTGATAGAGATAAGGAGATTCCGGAGACCAGAGCTGAGGATTTGCTACCTTCAGAGTAGTCTTGATTTCAGGATTGGCACCTGTGACGGTCTGCTCGGCAACCTTCTTGCCAGCCTCATCCAACAGGGCTATAACGGTCTTGCCCGACTTACCAGTCTTTCCTTCCAGCAGCGCATTTACTTCTATTTCAGCTTCCTGCTTATCAGCCTTCAGGGTACGCACGAAGGTATCCCAGGTAGAGAAGTTTTCGTTGCCATAGAGTTCTACGGAAACCGGACGGTAAAGACCGCCTCCCGGATACCAACGACTGCTCTCCTCTACATTATTAAGATGTACCTCGATGAGATTATTCTTACCAAACTGGATGAAAGGTGTGATGTCGATACGGAAGGCATTGTAGCCGTAAGCCCATCTGCCTGCCTCCTTGCCATTGACGCTGACAACAGGCTGGCTCATGGCACCGTCGAAGACGAGTACGGCACGCTTATAGCCCTTAGGAGCCATCCAGTTCATCTTATACATACCCTCACCTATCCAAGGCAGCGCACCAGAACGGCCCGACTTCTCGGTCTTTTCGGTTTCGCCATTCTGCTCGATAGCCACCATCTGCAGGTCCCACTTCTTATCGAAAGGTCCCGAGATAGCCCAATCGTGCGGAACAGCTACCTGCTGCCACGCCTTACCATCACGGGAGAAGTCCCATGAAGGCAGGTTGATAACCTTTCTGCTCTGCGCCTGGCACAGCGTAGTGAGTGCCAGGGCAAGAGTCATGAAAGTAATGCTTCTCTTGATCATATTGCTATTTAATATTTTTATTTATATGCATCGAATACGGCAGTTGGTTTGCCGCTGTTGTCGAACGCTCCCTTGGTATATGCAGACCAACCCAGAGTGATATAGTTGGCTGGCTTCCAGTTGTTGTAAACTTCCGGTTCCCAATAGAAGATACCCTCGCAAGTAGAGATTGCCTTGCAGCCATCCACCATCTTCTTCATCATTGGCGCAGCCTGGTCAGAGCCCCACCACATACCGATTTCTGAGATGATGACATGGCAGTCGTACTGTTCTGATAAAGTCTTAATATTATTCAGACAATTGGTGGTTAAATCCTGCCAATTGTTATCTTCTGGATAAAGTGACATACCGATGACATCCCATTTTCCACCCTTCTTCTTCAATTCACCAAAGAGCCAGGTATAACGGCCGAGGTTATTACCCTCATCCACGTGCACGATGACTTTAGCTTGTGGATAAACCGCCTTTACGGCATCATATCCGGCGTTAACATAAGCAGCAAAGTTGGCTGCATTCTTAGATACCTGACCGGTTACAGCCTCATCGCTATTGAAGAGCATTCCGTCGCGGGTTTCATTGCCCACCTGCACCCACTCTACGTTGGTTACACCTCTATCCTTCAGGGCTGTCAACACATCCTTGGTATGATCAGCCACAGCCTGTTTCATTTGTTCGGCAGTATAGCCCTGCCATGCAGCAGGAACTTTCTGGTTGCCCGGGTCAGCCCAGGTATCAGAATAGTGGAAGTCAATCATCAGACGGAAGCCGAGCTGCTGAGCTCGCCAAGCCTTGGCGATGACATCATTCTTGCCACACCAGCCACCTTCCGGATTTACCCAGACACGCAGACGGATAGAATTGGTTCCCTCTTCGCGGAGGAGCTTCATGCATTCTGTAGCCTTGCCATTCTGATTATAGAATTTCACACCATCCTTCTCCATCTCTGTGAGCCAGGAAACATCGGCACCCTTGGCAAAACCGCTCATATCGTATGTTTTCTCCTGCTCGTGAACAGTAGAATCGTCGCTGCTGCAACTTGTTCCCGTAATAGAGAACAAGAGCGCTGTAGCCAGCAACATGGCTTTTCCAAATATATTTTTCATTGCTATTTTTCTTATTAATTATTCATATTTCCATGTCATGGTGTTGAGATCGGCGGTAACGGTAACTTCACCACCAGTTACATCATCCTTGAACCAAATGTCCCAACAGTCACCTGCAGTAGATAAATTAAAGAGATTGTCTGCAACAGAGCCATACCAAGTCTGCTTGTCGTCCTTGTTTTCACCTACGTAGATAAATCGGAAGTTCTCCCAAGCAGTTGGTTTGTACGTGCAGGTATAAACGCCATCACTCACCTTATTCATTACAGCAAGAAGGGTGTTGCCATCCTTAGAGAACATACAGAGGGTATTGCTAACCTCTGGCTCTGGAGTTGTCTGGTCGCCCTCAACGATGGTATATTCCAACTGACTGTGCTCACCAACCTTCACGGTTATGGTATAAGTACCTGCCTTGGCAATATTCACGCTGCCAGCACTTTCAGAGTCTGTCATCTTGCCATCAGCCAAAGTATAGTTCATGGTCTTCACCACAGCTGCAGCATCATCTGTACCTGTAGCCTTGCTGTACTCAGCGCCTGTAGCTACGATGCTGACTGGAGTATTATCGGCTGTAGTTGTAATGACCTTGGTCCAAGCATAGTTAGGAGCATCATAAGTCATGTCCTCACCATTCAGTTGCATAGCCTTGATGTAGGTTGGCTTGAATTCCTTAGCCTTTGTATCTACCACTGTATAATAAATACCTGTCTGTCCAGGGAACCAGAAATTCCATGCCGACTCCGTATTATCCATTTCGTACACATGGTTATCCAGTCCTACATTACCCCAAATGGTACCATCATTTTCCTTACCCCAGATATTGAACCAAGAAGAGGCATTCATGTAGCCAGAATAAACACCATCAGAGTTTGGAGAATAAAGATAGGTCAGTGGGTGGTCCACATCCGTTTTCTCTTTCAGGATATTGATATAGCTCATATCAATGAGGTATGGAGTAACCTTTACCTGGCACACATTGCTGTAAGCAGCATCAAGATTGCTACCCATCTGACTCTTGATACGGAAATAAAGAGGTGAACTCACATCGGGTGTCAAGCCGAGATCCTTGGCTGCAGCATTGAGGTCTGCACCGGTGAAAGCCTTGGAAAGGTCGGTTACGGTGTATTCCTTTACTGAAGTGAAGTTCTCAGAGGCTGATGCCTGAAGATAAGTCTTCAGTACTCCGTTGCCCGCAGGCTTGGTTTCATCACTCGAAAGCAAGGTAGGATTCTGCCAAGCCAACGAAAGGACTACGTCCTTACTCTTGTCAACAGACAGCACCACATCAGATGCCGATGCCATCAGACTGGATGCTTCGAAGCCATCCAGATATATCTTGTCGCCGCTCTCGTCGCAACTCACCAGGGCGGTGAGTGCGCAGAGAAGCATCATCAGGTTTCTAAATATCTTTTTCATTCTTTTATCCTATTAATAGTTGTCGTTATGAAGATTTGGATTGGCGGTAAGCTCGGTGTTAGGGATTGGATAGATGTTGTACTTGCTATCCACAGCCTGTCCGTCGTGGACACCACCCTTCCACTGCCAGATGTACTTATTGGTTGTGAACTGACCATAGCGAATCAGGTCGGTACGGCGATAACCTTCATGATAAAGCTCACGGGCACGCTCATCGAGGATGAACTGGAGGAAGGCATCTTTTGATGAGAAGTTCTCTTTCCATACTTGTCCTTTAGGATTTCCATTTTCATCTATACCATAAGCACGCTCACGTACCTTGTTAATCCAATAAATGGCACCCTTCTTGCGGGAATCACTTTCTGCATCGCTACCACCTGCCCAGTTGTCCCAATCATCACCAGTACGAACCACGCACTCGGCATACATCAGATAAACATCTGCCAAACGGAAGAGAGGGAAATCGGTATCCACACCTGCATCTCCGGTATTGGATGCCGTAGTACCATCATCCTTCAAATTGCTCCACTTTTCAGAGAGATAACCGGCGGTTTCAGTAGTCATATCGGTTATATCCTTGCTCTGACCATTGGTAAAGAACTTGCAACGTTTGTCACCGTTATCGTCACCATCAATATCAGCTTGGGTAAACTTATCCACGAACTCAGGACGAAGACGGAACTCGCTCCAGCCACTGGTAGCACCAAAATCGGCAACGTTCTGGTTGGCATTCGACATACTCAACTGTCCACAAACCAGATAAGTAGAAGCTCCCCAGCTTACGGTATGCTCAGCACTTACCGGCAAGGCGAAGATAATCTCGTTGGTACGCTTGTCGTTATCTGCATTGAAGAGCTTGCTGTAATCAGACTCCAAAGAGTAGCCCATATTCATCACCTTCTCGCAAGCCTCCTTACATTCAGCATATTTAGCAACGCCGGTATAAACCTCGCTGTTCAGATAAAGCTTGGCAAGCAAGGTATAGGCAGCACCCTGAGAAGCCTGACCGTAAGGACAGGTGGATGCCGGAAGCATATCGCCTACACAATCCTTCAACTCGCTCTCAATATAATCGAATGTCTGCTGTGGAGTATAACGAGGAGGAATGTAGCTGCCCACAGGGTCATTCTCTGTCACCATCGGAATGTTGCGATAGAAATCGAGGGCATGGTAATAGAACAGAGCGCGCATGAAGCGGACTTCTGCCTTATACTCCTTCAGCTTCTCTGCATCAGCACCTGAGAAACTGGCACTGTTGGCATTGCGCAGGAACTCATTGCAGAGGGCGATGTTGTAGTAGATACGATAATACATATCTGATACCCAGGCATCGTTAGCATCCCAGGAAAGATAAGTAAGACCCGTAGTCTGCTCACCTGTCAGCCAGGTGGAGGCAAATTCATCGGTACCACACTCCTGCATATTGATAAACATACGCATGTAATCGAAACCACTACCATTGTTCAATACGGATTCCATATCCTTGTTGTCGCCGCCCTTGCCCTGACCACTGGTCACCATGGCAGCATAAATCTTACCCAGCACAGCCTCGTAATTGGCAAGCGAGGTATAAACATCCTTAGAGGTTGTCTCTGTATGAGGATATTGGTCGAGATCGGAAACACAGCTGGTTGTGCCTGTCAGCACCGCTGTTCCCATCATCATACTATATAATATATTCTTAAGTTTCATTGTTATTTTCTACTTTGAACGTTGAACTTTGAGCTTTATGATCAGGAAAGCCTCAATCTATTAACTATTAACTGTCAACTATTAACTAAAACTGAAGTCCGAGGCTTACTGAGTAAGTGCGAGGACGTGGATAGAATGAGTTGTCCATTCCGTTTGGCACCTCAGGATCTGTACCTGAGTAACCGGTGATGGTGAATACATTCTGTACCATCGCAGATACGGTGAGCGAAGCCCACTTGTTGATCTTGCCTACATTGTAACTCAAACTCAAGTTGTCGAGTTTTAGGAAAGAAGCATTCTCTACGTAGTAATCTGAGAGATACTGGCGGGTCTTGAAACCTGTCTTCAGGAAACTTGTATTGAGGTTGTTGAGCTGTGAGTTGTTGTAGCTTACTGTCTCGAAAGCACCTGTACTCATACCCATGCCGTTGTATACATAGTTGTCGATGTTGGCAC
>ERZ1034973.1974-NODE-1974-length-10959-cov-4.768984_pt1 | contig 10959 bp, 7 predicted proteins | sample MGYA00520686_ERZ1034973 | MGnify/ENA primary metagenome ERZ1034973 (study PRJEB33766, sample SAMN09781775) | gut metagenome | biome: gut microbiome | host: Homo sapiens | place: Madagascar | study: EMG produced TPA metagenomics assembly of the PRJNA485056 data... | reverse complement strand
ATCCTCATTAATCAACCCCATCTGCCCGGTTTTCCCCGGATGGAGTTTCCGTAACTGTCCTCTCGATTCCAAGATAGGGAAGTACATTTTCAAAAATACTGCGTACCACCGGTGCGGCAATGATCCCGCCATAATACATACCCTGCGGTGCATAGATGATACAAAGAGCCAGGACCTTCGGATCCTCTGCCGGGGCAAACCCCAGGAATGAAGAAATATATCTGCCGGAGCCTCTGGGCAATGTCTGAGAGGTAGCTGTTTTTCCCCCAATGGAAAAGCCCTTGATCCCGGCATTTTTTCCGGAGCCTTCTGAAACTACAGTTTCCAGGATCGTACGTACTGTCCGGGAAGTCTCACCGGACACAATCCCGCTTTCCACCGGATATTCCAGTGTCCGCACCTTTGTTCCGTCCGCACTTTCCACGCTGATCCCAAAATGAGGTGTGATCCGGTTTCCGCCATTGATGATCCCACTGACGGTTGTTGCAAGCTGGATCGGTGTGATCTGAAACGACTGACCAAAGGATACCGTGGCAAGCTCCACATCCCCCATATTTTTGGGGTTATGCATGATCGTTCCTGCCTCTCCCGGAAGATCTATTCCTGTTTTTTTTAAAAGTCCGAACTGTTTAAAATATTTGTAATAACGGTCTGCTCCAAGCCGCAGACCCACCTCAATAAATACCGGGTTGCAGGAGTTCTGGGCGCCTTCTACAAAACTCTGCGCACCATGTCCTGTTCTCTTTGCACAGTGGATCCGCCGGTCCTCCACCACCTTATAGCCTGGACAGAAAAAACGATCCTCTGTTGACACAACACCTTCTTCCAGTCCCGCTGCCATAGTGATGATCTTAAAAGTCGAACCAGGTTCATAGGTATCATTCAGGCAGGGATTTCTCCACATCCGGTTCAGAAGATCCTGCTTTTTTTCTCCCTCTGCTGCTGTTTCTTCTGTATTCAGAGTAAACGGATCGTTCAGATCAAATTCGGGCACATTGACACAGGCATAGATTTCTCCGTTCTGAGGGTTCATAAGTAGTATGGATACTCTCTCCGCCTGTTTTTCTTCCATGACTTTACCGGCTGCCTGCTGCACATATTCCTGGATATTAACATCCAGACTGGTACGCAGAGTATTTCCTGACACCGGTTCCTTCCTCCGTTCTCCGGTTCCGTCGATCTCCACACCACGTGCATCCGTAACTGTGAGGATCTTCCCGGGCTCTCCTTTCAGGATCTCATCGTATTTTACTTCAAGACCAATGATCCCCTGATTATCACCTCCGGTAAATCCCAGTACTTTTGAAGCGAGAGATCCGTAAGGATAATATCTCCGATAATCCTCATCTACCTTCACTCCCTCAAGGTCATATTCCCGGATCCTGTCTCCAATGCTTTTTTCCACATTTGTCTGTATTCTTTCAATAGAAGAAACTTTTTCAACTTTTTTCCGGATTTCCTCTTCTTTCACGGACAATACTCCGGAAAGTACCCGGATCACTTTTTCCGGATCTTTGATCTGGCTGTGTATCACCGATATAGTGCAGACTGTCCGGTTATCTGCCAGAATATTTCCCCTGATGTCCAGGATCTTTCCCCGGGCTGCTTTTATGTCACGTTCTCTCTCATGAAGATTCTCCGCCTTTTTTGAATAATATTCTGCCCGGACGTTCATAAGATACCAGAGTCTTCCCACAAGTCCCAGAAGAAGCATTATGCAGATCAGAAAAACCACCCATATTTTTTTCCTGTGATAAACCATGGTCCGGATCATAAAAAATCCCTCTCAGAGGTCGTCACTGTAATATATGACGTTCCCCTGAGAGGGTATTCTTTTTATCTATTCCAGACCGGCCTCCTCGTTGGTAAGACCTTCGCTCTGCATATCGTTATTATCTTCGGTATCACTGTCCTCCGACTCATCTTCCGGCGGACTTGGTACATTCTCATCGGAAATTGCCTCCTTCTGCCCGTCTGCGCCGGTTCCTGTTGCAGAGTCGCTGATTCCCTTAAAAAGTTCCCACAGCTCTGTAGTCGGAACTTCTCCATCCTCTGCCTCATCCGGCTGTACATTCAGATACGGAAGTGCTTCGGAAAGGATTCCCTGTGCAATGTACTGTGCGTACGTACTGCTTGCCTGATCATCTACCTTCGGCTCATCCACAACTACATAGATCACAAGTGCCGGATCATCTACCGGTGCAAATCCGATAAAAGATACCAGATACTTGCCATTGCCTCGCGGAAGCTTCTCGGCAGTACCAGTTTTACCACCGGAGCTGTAGCCCTGCACCTTGGAGGTACGGCTGGTACCATGGTCTACGCTGGCTGCCATGTAGGAACGGATGTCTGCAGATATCTTCTCGGAAATCGTCTGCTTCATCAGTGTCGGAGAGATCGTTTTTACAATTCCGCCGCTGCTGTCCTTGATCTTCGTTACCAGATGAGGCTGATAGTAGTATCCCCCGTTGATCACAGAACACATTGCATTGATCTCCTGGATCATGGTCAGTGTATAACCCTGGCCGAAAGCAGAGCATGCAAGCTCCGTTTCTCCCATGGTATCGCTGGTATGGATCACACCGCTTCCCTCATTGGGAAGATCGATACCGGTTCTTGTTCCGAAATTGAAAACGCTCTGTGTCTTAAGAAAATTATCTTTTCCCATCTTTGCTGCGATCTGCATCATACCATCGTTGCAGGAATTGGCAATGACATCGGAAAGAGCTTCTGTCCCGTGAGCGTCCGGCCATACCGCACATTTGATGAAAGTAGTCGCACCTTCCGCTCCAAAAGACTGTCCGCCGTCACAGACAAAATTATCGCTCTCGGAAATCGCTCCCATTTCAAGTGCGGAGCCCATAACGATAGGCTTTACAACCGATCCCGGCTCGTAGGCAGCTGTCACGCAGAAATTACTCCACATTCCGTTCAGCGCTTCCACGGTTTCCTTATCGTTCATGGCAGCGATCTCACTCTGGGAATACACATTTGAAAGATCTCTCGGGTTATTCAGGTCATAACGGTCACCACCGTCCATTGCCAGGATCTCTCCTGTTTTCGGATCCTCGATGATCACGCCTACATTTTTGGCTCCCATCTTTTCTTCAAAGGCATTTACGTATTTTTCCACGATCTGCTGAAGTCCCAGATCCAGCGAGGTCTCAATGCTTTTGCCATCCGTCGGTTCGATGATCGTCTGTTCTACGTCAGAATTGTTGTTGATGTATCCGTACTGTCTTCCATCCACGCCGGTAAGTGTCGCATTGTAATATCCTTCCAGTCCGGCATCCGCCACATCTCTGGAAAGTGTAAATCCAACGGTATCACAGGCAGTCTCATTAAACGGATAAGATCTGAGATAATCTTCTTCAAACCATACACCTGTGATCTTGGAACGTTCTTTCAGCTGCGTGGCAGTCAGTTCACTGTCGTCTCCCGGATCTTCGTATTTTTCGAAGGCTTTTTTGTCGTCCATGGAAATCTGTTTCTTTACGATCTGATACTGACTTTTTTTTGTACTGCTGTCGGTGAGAAGCTTCCGCATCTCATCTTCATCAAGTCCCAGAACTTCCACAAGAGCCTTTATGGTAGGCTCCACGGAATCCTGATCCTTATTGACCTCCAGACAATCAAGGACCACATTATAGACCTTGTTGCTGGTTGCCAGGATATTCCCGTTCCGGTCATAGATATCGCCTCTTTTTGCCGGAAGTGTCTGATTTTCATATTTCTGCTGAGCCTGGCTCAGCACCTGCTTTCGATATTTGCTTCCGCTGGTGGCATTGATATAGGTAATTCTTGCCACCAAACCGACTAAAGCCAGCAACACTAAGGAAAATAGTACTGCCAGCTTTTTCTTCATACTGTAATTTATTTTTTTTACCGGCCTGCGCCTTCTTGTACTCAATCGATCACCTGCTTAAAAACTGTACTTCTGTTACTTGTGTGTGTCCACATCCTGATACTGTCTCACATAACTGTTTCCTTCCGTGGTATAGGTCTGTATCTGATCCTCCGAAGGATATTTCATTCCAAGCTCGCCGATAGCTTTTTTCTTGATCTCGCTGATATCCACTGCAGAAGTGACCTGACTGTAATATGCATCGTTATCTTCTTTCAGCTGTGCAAGCTCAGATTCCAGATTTGCAACATTTTTCATACTCGCCGTGATTTCGGATTTTACCTGAAGATAATTGATACAGGTAAAAAGTACCGCGATGGAAACTGCCGTAAGAAACAGAACGAACCCCTTGTTCATGGCCATTGCCTTTTCCCGGTTCCGCTGTGCCTGTCTGCTTACCACCTGTTTTGCCGGTGTCACAGGTACTGCGGATTTCTGTTTTCTTTTCTGAGCCAGCCGTCGTCTTTCCTGTATCTCGGGCAGATCAGTCCTCTGAGGAACTTCCTGCAGCCGTTTTACCGCATTTCCCTGAACATACATTTCTCTGCTGTTCCTGACGGTATTTCGATTTCTTCTGGCTGTAGTCCCTCTTCCTGTCTTCGCCATTTGCCTACCTTCCATCTTTCAACTACATTTTCCGTTCAAAAATGCGAAGCTTCGCACTTTTGGACCTCGGATTCTCTTCCATTTCCTCTTTTCCCGGTAAGATCGGTTTCCTTGTGATCACCTTACCCTTGGATTTCTTTCCGCATACGCAGACCGGAAAATCCGGCGGGCAGGTACAGGGATTTTCATTTTTTCGGAAAATGGTCTTAACGATCCTGTCTTCCAGAGAATGGAATGTAATGATACAGATCCTTCCTCCGTCATCCAGGAGATCGATCATGCCGTCCAGGGAATCCCGGAGCACGTCAAGCTCCCGGTTGAGTTCAATACGTATTGCCTGGAAAGTCCTCTTGGCCGGATGTCCTCCTGTAGCCTGTATTTTCATGGGGATCGCACCCCGTATGATCTCTGTCAGTTCTCCGGTTGTCCGGATCGGTGCCTGCTCTCTGGCAGCCACAATGTGTTTCGCTATATTTTTGGCAAATTTATCTTCGCCGTAATCGCGGATAATCCGATACAGCTCCCGTTCCTCATAACCGTTGACTATATCACCGGCTGTACGGCTCTGTCTTCTGTCCATTCGCATGTCCAGAGGAGAATCGTGCCGATAGGAAAAACCTCTCTCTTCATTATCCAGCTGATAAGATGACACTCCTAAATCCAGCAGGATCCCGTCCACCTTCTCAATGCCACGGGATCTCAGCTCATCTGCCATGTAACAATAATTGCTGCGAATGATTGTCACCTGATTAAAGGCTGACAGCCGTTCACTCGCAGCAATTATCGCATCCTGGTCTTGATCTATGCCAATAAATCTCCCCTTGGCAGAAAGTTTCTTACACACCTCTGTGGCGTGTCCCGCTCCTCCTAAAGTGCCATCCACATAGATTCCATCCGGCTTTACCCTTAAGCCGTCAATGGTCTCATTGAGTAATACAGATTTATGCTTAAATTCCATATCCGTCTCCTGTGGGATTTCTACCTGCGTTATGCTCAAATGACGATTCCTATGTTCTGCATGCTTTCCGCAATGCTGTCCATATCATCATAATTGCAGTTCTCGCTCCACTTCTCTTTGCTCCAAACCTCGATCCGGTTCAGATTACCCGTAAGCACCACATCCTTATCCAGACCAGCGAACTGGCGCAGCGTCTGCGGCACCAGGATTCTTCCCTGCTTATCCAGCTGACATGTTGTAGCTCCGGCTACAAAGAAACGTGAAAAGGTTCTTGCGTCTTTATTTGTAAGTGGTAATGCTCGGAGTTTCTCTTCAAAAGCAACCCATTCATCCATCGGATAAATAGAAAGGCAACCATCCAACCCTCTTGTCAGTACGAACTCTTCCCCTAAGAGTTCCCTGAACCTGGAAGGGATGATCAGACGCCCCTTCGCGTCGATCGTATGATTATACTCGCCCATGAACATGAAACCCACCTACTCTCGTGAAACACGATTCTCCCCTTCGTGCTTCCAGGGTGCAAATGGTGTGTTCTGCCACTCATCCCCATTCGCTACCACTATTCACCACTTTCTACCACTTATGTAATCATTCTAAACTATTTACCATGAAAAAACAAGTGCATATCCAAGTTTTTTTTCATTTCATGAAATATCCACAGGTTTTTTTTCAACCTGTTTATTTTCTGTGCATTATTATGAAATGAAAAAGCTTCCGGACAGTCACCGGAAGCTTTTTTCTGACTTTATGTTCTGTTATTTTATGACATTTTAAAGACCTTTGAACGCAAAGGAAAATTTCATCTTTCCATTGGTATCCAGAAGGTATTCCGGATGGGTGCGGGCACCCCAGCTGTCATCTCCTCCAACACCCATCTGCGCCTTTGCGGCACGGACAACGGTATAATGGATTGCCGGAAGCTCATAGGGATGCATGGCATTTTCCATTTCATGAGGAGTATATGGAAGTGCCGAGAACATCATCGGGCCGTTTTCTTTATCCATCTCAAAGAGCATTCCTCTGCCCTTTCTGTCTGTGATCTTTGCCCAGCGTACTTCCTCTTTGTTTCCGCATTCCTGCGGCACAAGATAGCGTGCCATATTGTCTGTCACGAGATTCTCATAAATGCCTAGCTTTGCGCCATGCTTCCGGTCTGCATAAGTCTCTGCCGGTCCCAGGCCGTACCACTGAACATGATCATAATCCGCATTGAATTTAAAGAGTACTCCGAACTCCGGCATATCGCCCAGCTCTTTTACAGGATCATAGGTCAGCGTTGTCTTTACTCTTCCATCTCCGGTTACCTCATAGGCAAGACGGCATTCACTGGCAGGTGTAGTTGGCAGGATGTAGGTAAAAGCAACCTCCACGCTGTTTTCGTGAACCGTTGTCTCCGGAGCATTGGCCGGACCATACATGCCTTTTCGGTAATCCTTATGACTTGCGTACATGCTGGCGATCTTCCACTGTGCATAGCGCATCTGCATCAGACTTCCGCAATCATTATCTGTAGGTGCTCTCCAGAAGTTGGGCTTCGGAATCGCTTCGATCATTTCTCTTCCTGCATATTTATACGAAACCAGACCACCATTGAGAACGGAAAACAGCACTTCGAAATTTTCCCCGCGGACACCGATGTTATGAAGGCTTCTCACAAGCTCCACGCCACACGCAGGAGCTTCCGGTGTTCCTTCCACCTGATAAACATACTGGCCGAAAGCAACCTCATGTCCTGCCTCTGCCCAAAGTGTTTTTTCTCTGAGAAGGAAGGCTACGGTTACCGTATATTCGCCCGGGCGCTGCTGTTTTCCAAATGGAAGTCTGTAGGTCTGTTGGCTTAAAGGCTCCACCGCTGTATCCAGTGTCTCTGTGCGGAGGACATGACCGTTCTTTGCAAGAGTCACTTCACATCGGAATGTGTCCGTATTTACAAAAAGATTTTTGTTGATGATCTTAACAGAATCCTCACTTACCTGCGCAGTGATATTCTGGTAGTTGAATTTTACCTCCTGCATCTTTGGAGAAGCATCTCTGTCACCGCCGTATGCGATACCGTTTCCACTGAAATTATAATCCGTAGGACGTTCACCGAAGTCTCCGCCGTATGCCTGGAATTCTTTTCCGTAACGGTCTTTTTTGTAAATAGACTGATCAATGTAATCCCAGATAAAGCCACCCTGATATTTCGGTTCTGTATCTGTAAGATCTGTATATTTATGCATTGCGCCGCAGGAATTTCCCATTGCATGGGTATACTCACAACAGATAAACGGCTTGCTGTCATCCTTTGCAAGGAACTCCCGGATCGCTTCTACGGAAGTATACATCTGGCTTTCCATGTCACTGGTGGCATTGTAGCTGCGGTCATGGATAACCCCCTCATAATGTACCAGCCTTGTAGGATCATTCTTGCGGTAAAACTCAGACATCTCAAAGATATCTTTTCCGCCAAAGGATTCATTTCCACAGGACCAGATCAGGATCGCCGGGTGGTTCTTGTCACGCTGATACATGGAATTTACACGGTCCAGCATCATACCCAGCCATTCCGGTTTGTTGTGCGGAACGATATCCGTGTAATCTCCGGTAAATTCTGCTATATCCCAGGTTCCGTGAGACTCCAGATTGTTTTCTGCGATCATGTAAATACCATATTCATCGCAGAGACGGTAGATCGGAGATGCATCCGGATAATGACAGGTACGGATCGCATTGATGTTGTTCTGTTTCATGATCACGATGTCTTTGAGCAGTTCCTCCCGGGGCACATGTCTTCCTGTGACGGAGCTGAACTCATGGCGGTTCACACCCTTGAATACGATACGTTTTCCGTTAAGGGTCATGATACCATCCTTCATTTCAAAACGGCGGAAACCGACTTTCTCCGGGATGATCTCCTGGAGCTTTCCGCTTTCATCACTGATCTCCAGCTCCAGATCATAGAGATTCGGCTCTTCTGCACTCCAGAGAAGGGGATCCTGAATCTCCCAGGTACAGGTATCCTCTCCGTTCAGAGATCTTTCCTCCTGTAAAAGGACCTCTCCCTTTCCGGAAAGTGTAAGCTTCATTTTTCCTTTTCCCCAGGTACTGGTCACGATCTCAAGCTCGGCTTTTTTGAGAGTTTCATCCGGAATGGCACGGATCCTGAGATCATATACATGGACATCCGGTACCGTAAACAGATAAACATCTCTGTAAATCCCGGAAAAACGGTAAAAATCCTGATCCTCGCACCAGCTGCTGGCTGTCCATTTGAACACCTGTGCCGCCAGCTTGTTCTCGCCGTCCTTCAGATATTCTGTAAGCTCGAATTCTGACGGAGTAAAAGAATCTTCACTGTATCCCACAAATTTTCCATTGAGCCACAGAGCCAGTCCGCTCTCTGCTCCCTGGAATGAAACAAATACTCTTTTTCCTTTCATGCTCTCCGGCACATGGAAATATTTCACATAGCTTGCCACCGGGTTAAAACGTTCCGGAATCTGTCCCGGATGAAGTTCTTCATGGCCTTCCCACGGATACTGGACATTGGCATACTGCGGAGCATCATATCCTTCCATCTGGATATGTGCCGGCACATAAATATCCTCCCAGTCCTTGCAGGAATATGCTTCTTCCTCAAAACCTGGGATGGCAGATGCATAATTCCGTGCATAATGGAACTTCCAGAGACCATTCAGACTGTGGCGGAAAGAAGTTTTCCCATCTTCTCTCTCTTCTTCACAGCGATAATATGTATGATCTGAGTGGGCATCCATTCTTCCGTCGCTGAAATACCGGGGATCTTTTAACAGAGAATGATCAAATTTTTTCATTTTTTCCTCCTGTCCGGCAGCTTCTGTTTTTTCTGCCGGGTCCTTCGTTTTTTATGCTATGATCATTATAGTATAATCCACCGGATTATGGTATAATATGTTTCGCCAAAATATATAACATTTAGAAACAGGTGAATATCATGTCGATCTATTTCAGAAACACTCCGGTCAGTGCTCCCTTCATGTTTGAATCTCTTGGGAACCACTGGAATCAGGTTAATATCTTCCGTCCGGACGGATATCCGTATTATCATTACCTCCAGACTGAAAAGGGTACCGGACGCATTGAAGTCCGTGGAAAATTTTATACTCTCGGAGCCAACGAGGGCATCCTCATCGCCCCCGGTGTCCCTCATTCCTATCACAGGGAGTCTACTTCCTGGACCACGATGTTTGCCACCTTCACAGGAACACTGGCAGGCAGCATTCCTTCCATGACAGACAACCAGGAAGTGATCCTTATCGAAAAGGAACAGGGGGCCAGTATCCGGAAAATGATTTCTTCTACCTTGCGTAAATATCATCAGCCCACACCGGATATGAAATCTCTTTCTTCCGACTGCTACAACTTTCTTATGAATTTTACAGACTGTGCAGCTTCTCCGAAGATACAGGATAATCCTCTCTACCAGAGATATGTGATCCCGGTAATAAAAGAAATCGAAACCGGTTATCAGCAGGATATCACTGCAGCGCAGCTGAGCCGGAGCGTTTTTGTCTCTCCGCAGTATCTTTCCCGTCTGTTCCGCCGTTTTATGGGCTGCTCGGTTTACGAATACGTTACCATGAACCGCATCAGCCGCGCACCTGAGCTTCTGCTTTCCAGACCGGATATGAAGATCCAGGATGTTGCCGGCGCTTCCGGATTTTCCGATGCCAGCCACTTTATCGCCATGTTCCGTAAAGTCACAGGCACAACTCCTCTGGATTTCCGAAAGATGTACTGATATATTCCTACTGCACAGCACAAAAACTGCCCTGCCGGAAACGTCGCAGAAGACGTTTTCCTGCAGGGCAGTTTTCTGCTGCTCTTATCAGCCAAATGCCGGCATCCTATCCTATATTCTGATCCATCAGACAAAAGCATCTGTATCCTATATCTGTTTGCTCTCAGTTTCCGTAATATAATTCCAGAATACGGTCAACTCTTTGGCTGGCCTCCAGATTCTTCAGAAGATCGCTCCTGCTCCTGATCTGGCTGTCCAGCTTCTTCCGTTCCTCCTGCAGCTGCTGCAAAAGTGACGCTTTCCGAAGATCTTCCTCTTTCTTCTGTATCTCGTTCTGATCCATTTTTTTCTCCCTGTACAGTCTCTGTTTCCAGATTCTCTGCTACATTTTCCCGTTGCTGTTCCGCTTCTTTCTCTGCCTGCTGATCTTTCTCGATCCTTCTCATCCGTACTTTTGCCCGCTTTCTGGACATCACGCGCTTCACGGCAACTACCACGGTGCAAAGAACAAAAAGTATTACCGAGATCACCAGTGAAACATCCACGCCGGTTCCCGGAAACAGTATTTTATCTGTGCGGAACCACTGGATCACTGCTCTTCCCAGACCATAGCTCGCCAGATATCTCAGAAATATCTCTCCCTGGAATACTTTTTTGCGAAGCAGCATCATAAGCATCAAAAGCACAAGCAGACACCAGAGACTTTCATAGAAAAACAAGGGCTGTACC
>ERZ1034973.1972-NODE-1972-length-10970-cov-81.639670_pt1 | contig 10970 bp, 7 predicted proteins | sample MGYA00520686_ERZ1034973 | MGnify/ENA primary metagenome ERZ1034973 (study PRJEB33766, sample SAMN09781775) | gut metagenome | biome: gut microbiome | host: Homo sapiens | place: Madagascar | study: EMG produced TPA metagenomics assembly of the PRJNA485056 data... | reverse complement strand
GCTTGGAGACCTATATTATCAAGGGTGAGCGTGGCAGCGGTTGTATCTGCCTGAATGGTGCTGCAGCCCGCAAGGTGCAGGTGGGCGATACCGTCATCATCATCGCTTATGCCCTGATGGACTTTGAGGAGGCTAAGACCTTCAAGCCAACCGTGGTTTTCCCAAAAGAGGGAAACAAGGTTTAAAAATCAAAGGAAATAGAAAAGGAGAGGGTGTGTCATAGACAAATGACACACCCTCTTCTGTTTTATATTTTATTCTTCGAGAAATGACTCATGATGAACCTGCCTCCGAAACTCAACACCAATACGATGATGGTGAGTACCACAGCAGCGGCGTAGGCTCTGTTCTGAACATCCTCCTGCGGGGCGCTTAGCTGGAAGAACACGCTCAATGGCAAGGTGGCTGCCTGCTGGTTCAGTCCATGAGGAATATGATCGGAGAATCCTGCCGTAAACATCACTCCGGCACAATCGCCGATGGCTCTACCGATACTTAATAAGGTGGCAGTGGCGATGGCTGGGGCTATCTGTCTCAGTACCACACCGATGGTTTCTATCCTCGTGGCTCCCAGACTGTAGGAGGAATCGAGTATCTCCTGTGGAATCGTCTTCGCCACTTCGTCCATCGAACGGATGAGTATCGGAACGATGAGCAGGGTGGTGACGAGAATACCTCCGCCCAGCGATGCCCTGATGCCCAGCCAAACCATCACCGTAAAGGCAAAGGAGCCATAAACGATGCTAGGAATTCCGAAGAGGGTATCATAAGCCAGACGGGCGATGTATCCGAATTTTGAGTTGGGTTTGAGATATACATTCATATAGAACACTACGGGCAGCGAGATAAGCAGACCGAGCAAGGTAGAGCCGCCCACGATATAAAGGCTGCCCACGATGGCATTGAGGAATCCGCCCTTGCCGCCCAGATAGAACCCGCCGCTAGGCAACTGGCTCACCATCTCCCAGGAGAGCACAGGAAAGCCTCGCCTGAAGATAGTCCAGAGAACGCTCAACACGAAGAAGCCCACAATGCCTATCGACCCGAGCATCAGTAATTTCACGATTCTTTCTTCCAAGTATTTCATAAGCCTTTTTTACTCTTTTTACTCTTTTACCTTTAATAGCACGATTCTCGACCCGAGATTCAAAATAACGACCACGAAAAACAACAGGAAGGCGGCAAACATCAGGGCGCTGTCATAAAGCGGAACTGAAAGCATTTCACCATAATTGTTAGCGATGAGTGCCGGTATCGGGTAACAGGCATCGAGCACGCTTCCCGGAACGATGGCGAGGTTTCCGCACACCATCAGTACTGCTATCGTTTCGCCCAGCGTTCGGCTCAGGCCCAAGACTACAGCGGCAATCATTCCCGGTCGTGCCTTCCTCAGCACAACATGCTTGATGGTTTGCCATTGCGTAGCGCCCAGCGAGAGCGAAGCTTCTCTCAAATCTGTTGATATGTTATCGAATATCTCCATAAACAGGCTCACCAGAAGCGGGATGATCATCACGCTCAATACGATGCCGCCCGCCAGAACCGTATATCCCGAAGAAAATTCCACGAAGAGGGGAGCTACGTGTTTCGAAACCCAAGGCACGATGAGCAGGCTCCCCCATACGCCATAGATGACGGAAGGCAATCCGGCAAGAATATCGAGCAGCGGATATACGTATTTCCGGATGCTGTGGTGGGCGTATTCCGTGAGATAGATGGCCATGAGCAGGGAGATGGGGAGGGCGATGAGAATGGCGAGTGCCGTACACCAGAAGGTGCCGGCGAGGAAAGGTAGGAATCCGAACTTGCCTTCCATCGGCCGCCAGTTGCTCTCCGTGAGGAGTTCCCACAGATTATACTGGCTCAATATCGGTTCCGACTTGATAAACAGTCCCACCGCCATGATGATTACCAGAAATATGGAGGCGATGGTCAAGAGAAACATCACCTGTCCTGCTATCTTATCCTTTGCTATTCTATAATCCATACTCGTATTTTATTATGTGGGGGATTTACTATCCGCTTTATCCAAGCAGGCTAACACCCAATCCCAGCAGCAGGAAAGCCGCTGCCTCTAAAATGTTGATGATTAAATTCTTCATGCTTATCTTTGATGTAGTCCGCACTCTCGATGTTCCGGCGATTCCCACCACCATCTTCCGGCTCGGATATCCTCGCCTGGCTTGATGGCCCTTGTACAAGGTTGGCAACCGATGCTCGGATATCCCTTGTCCTGCAGTTTGTTATAAGGAACATGATGCTTTTTTACATATTGCTCTACATCCTCTTCGCTCCAGTTGATGAGCGGGTTCACCTTAATCAGGTTATGAATGTCGTCCCATTCCACTACCTGCATATCCTTGCGGGTTACGCTCTGCTGCTTTCTCAATCCGCAAATCCATACATCCAGTCCCTGCATCGCCCGCTTCAGCGGTTCTAGCTTTCTAACCTGGCAGCAGCGGTGTCGGCTTTCAATCGAATTATAGAAGAGGTTGATGCCTTCTTCCTTCACCATCTGCTGCACCGCCTCATAGTTTGGGAAGAATACTTCCAGGTTGATGCCATACGTCATGTTGGTCTTGTCAATCAACTGGTAGGTCTCCGGAAAGAGTCTGCCGGTATCGAGTGTGAAGATGCGGGCAGACTTATCTATCTTCACGATGATGTCGGTAAGCGTCTGGTCCTCGATGCTGAGGGAAGAAGAAAGAGCGATGCGCCCTTTGAATGCCTGAAGGAAATAACCGACAATATCCTCGGCAGGCGCATCGCTGAATTTCTTATTGAGCTCTGGAACCAAATCCTTTATATTACTTTGAACTTTGATCATTGAACTTTGAACTTTATGATTACTCTATATTACTTTGAACATTCAACATTCAACATTTAACATTCAACATTATTTAATAAGTCCCGCTCCCACGGTCTCATTCGTATCCGGGTCAATAAAGATGAGGCCGCCCGTTACTTTATTCTCCGTATATTTATCGAATACCAATGGGTTGGCGGTGTGGATGGTGATTTCGGCGATATCGTTCATCTTCAATTCCGATACACCTTCTTCTTTCTCCAAGGTGTTGATGTTGCGGCGATAGTTGATGCTGCGAATCAAACCCTGGGTCTCGAAGGTTGCCTGACGGATTACGTATTTGTTTCTTACGGCAGCAGGACGCTCGTTAAACCAGCAGACATCCAGCGTGATATCCTGTTCGATGTTTGGCTGCTTCTCGTCTGCCTTTACGAGGGTGTCGCCACGCGAAATGTCGATGTCATCGTTCAGCGTCAGAGTAATGCTCATAGGGGCATAAGCCTCCTCCAAGTGTTCCTCTACTAAGTCGATGCTCTTCACGGTGCTCTCCGTGCCCGATGGCAATACTCTTATCTTATCGCCCGGACGGATGATGCCGCCGCTCACTCTGCCCGCATAACCGCGGTAGTCTGGGAACTGGCTGCTGATAGGACGAATCACATACTGTACAGGGAAACGGAAGAAATCGCTCACCGTCTTATGACCTACCGGAACCGTCTCCAGATAGTTCAGCAGGGTAGGTCCCTCATACCAAGGAGTCTTATCGCTCTTGTTCACCACGTTGTCGCCATCCTTGGCGCTGATAGGGATAAACACCACGTTCTTGATATCCAATGCCTCCGACATTTTCTTGTAGTCGGCAACAATCTTGTCGTATACATCTTTACTGAAATCAACCAGGTCCATCTTGTTGATAGCCACCAGGATATGTGGTATGCCGAGCAGCGAAGAAATATAGCTGTGGCGTACGGTCTGCTCCAGTACGCCATGACGTGCATCAATCAGAATGATGCTCAGGTCGGCAGTACTGGCACCCGTTACCATGTTGCGGGTATACTGAATATGTCCCGGAGTATCTGCGATGATAAACTTGCGTTTCGGTGTGGCGAAATAGCGGTAAGCCACATCGATGGTGATGCCCTGTTCGCGCTCAGCACGGAGACCATCTGTGAGCAAAGCCAGGTTCACTTCTTCATTACCGCGGCTCTTGCTAGCAGCCTCCACCGCCTCCAACTGGTCTTCGAAAATCGACTTGCTGTCATAAAGCAATCTTCCTATCAAAGTACTCTTTCCATCGTCCACGCTGCCCGCAGTAGAGAAGCGGAGCAGCTCCATATCTAAATAACCTCTTGTAGATTCCATCTTGTTCTCTTTTAAATGTTAACTCTAAACTTAAAGAGCTATAAACTATCAACTATAAACTATTAACTCTTAGAAGTATCCCGCCTTCTTGCGGTCTTCCATTGCCGTTTCGCTTCGCTTGTCATCGGCTCTTCCTCCACGTTCAGTAACGCGTGTAGAAGCAATCTCGTCGATGATATCCGCTACGGTTGTCGCCTTCGATTCCGTGAGACCGGTGCAGGTAATGTCACCGATGGTGCGGCAGCGAACCAGCTTCTTTACCACTTCTTCTGTAGGCTTGCGCTTGATGCAAGGCAGGGCTGCGAGCCATTGTCCGTCACGGTTGAATACCTCTCTTTCGTGGGTGAAGTAGAGCGAAGGCATCGGGATGTTCTCCAGGAAGATATACTGCCATACATCCATCTCGGTCCAGTTGGAGATAGGGAACACACGGAAGTGTTCGCCCATGTTCTTTCTGCCGTTGAAGATGTTCCAGAGCTCAGGGCGCTGGTTCTTCGGGTTCCATTGTCCGAACTCGTCACGATGACTGAAGAATCTTTCTTTGGCACGCGCCTTCTCCTCATCTCTTCGTGCGCCACCGATGGCTGCATCGAATTTATATTCCTCCAGGGTATCGAGCAGGGTAGTGGTCTGCAACTTGTTGCGTGAAGCATAATAACCCGTTTCTTCCTTCACTCGTCCCTTGTCGATGCTTTCCTGCACGCTGCCCACGATGAGTTCGGCTCCGAGTTTCTTCGCCAGTTCATCACGATACTGGATGGTTTCCTCGAAGTTATGTCCCGTGTCGATGTGCAACAGCGGGAATGGAATCTTCGCCGGATAGAAAGCCTTGTAGGCAAGATATGTAATCACGATAGAATCCTTGCCACCCGAGAAGAGGATGACTGGACGCTCGAACTGGGCAGCTACTTCGCGGAGCACGTAGATAGATTCTGCCTCCAGTTCCTTGAGATGTTTGATAGTCTTATTGTCCATAATCTATGTCTTTTTTTATTATTATTTTCTGGGTGCAAAGGTACTGCGATTTCCCCACTTGGGCAATACCACATGGGGTGTAAAAAGACTACCATACAGGGAGTAAAGAACATACCATACATTTGGTATAAGGCTGCCAAACGTATGGTATGTATGATGGATAAGGATATGTTTCCTATATATAATAAGGTGTAATTGGTATAGACCAATTAAAATAGTATCTTCATTTTATTGCTAAATAATTATAAAGAAGTTGTTAGTATCAAATAAAAAGAGTATATTTGTACAATATAAAATTAATAAATCATGGCATTACCAATAAATATAGAAAGCCTTCTTAGTGGAAGTGCAGTAGAAAGCAACCAATCCTAATTTGATAGAACAGATAGAGAAGGATATGGTTGGTTACAATAATCTTATCCGTCCATACTATCAACCTCGTCTTTTCATTGAAGAGGTTGATGGCAAGACTATTCTTGTAATCAAAGTGACGGCAGGAGAACGCCGTCCATATAAGGTGCCTGATCGTATTACTGCAAAGCAGAAGGATTTCAACTATTATATCCGCTATAATAGTAGTAGCATTGTGCCGAAAGATGAGTATGAACGTGAGCTGATAAATTTGGCTAATCGTACTCCTTTTGACGACCGTGGCAATGATCAGATAAGTCTTAGGGATATTTCGGCTACTTTGTTGAGAGACTTTCTTGTTGAAGTAGGTAGTGATTTGGCAGATCAAGATTTATCGGGTGAAAACTTGAAAATAGTTCTTGACCAAATGGACTTGTTGGAAACTACACCAGAAGGCTTCAAGGTCAAGAATGTTGCTGCGATGATGTTCTGTGAGCATCCTGAGAAATTCTTCAAAATGACCCAGGTTGAAATCGTGATATTCCCTAAGGGGAGATTACAAGATCCTGATAATATGATAGAGGTTGCACCGATAAGGGGTTGTGTGCCTAAGATGATTCGTGATACGATGAATTATCTCAAGACAAATATTATTCAGAAGACAATTCATAAGCCAGAGGATACAGAACGTTCCGTTGTTACATATAATTATCCTTATCAAGCTTTGGAAGAAGCTGTCGTAAACAGCCTTTATCATCGCAGTTATATTGAAAGAGAACCTGTTGAGATAACTATCGAACCAGATAAGATTAGTATTCTCAATTTTGGAGGACCTAATCACACAATATCTATGCAGGCTATAAAAGAAGCTCGTATGCTTCGTTCTCGTCGATACACAAACCGCCGATTGGGAGAGTTCTTAAAGGAATTGAATTTGACAGAGGGTAGAGCTACGGGGATTCCTACTATTCAGCAGAAGTTGCAGGAAAACGGTTCGCCTCGTGCAATAATTGAGACCGATGAGGAACGTACATATTTCTTAATAGATATACCATGTAATTTAGACTATATCGGTGTGCCTATTGGTAAAGAATGCAAGAAAGAATGCAAGAAAGAATGCAAGAAAGAACTGTCTGAATTACAGATGCTTATCATGGGGGCGCTGTCTGAGAATGCTAAGTTAACAATACCAGAATTAGCAAGAAAGATGGGCATATCTGCAAGAAAGATTTCTCAGGAACTAAAGTCTTTACAGGAAGAATTTCAGGTCTTGAAACGTGAAGGAGGTCGCAAGAATGGTTATTGGGTAGTATTGGATAATGACGTATAAAACGTATTATAAAATACATATATTTCTGTACGATAGCAAGTGCTTTCTAAAGTAACTCGAATGGTTTGGAGTTATTCAGAGCATAACTTGCTATCGTCAGATATTTCGTTCTGTTACGGATAGATTTCGATATGGCTGCTGCCGGAGTTGCCATTCTTGATAATCCTTATCTGGGTGGTGATGCGCTCGCTCATCGTGTCGGTATGACTGATGACGCCCACCTTCTTGCCTTGCGAACTTTGCAGCATGGCGAGGGAGTCGATGACGGTGGCTAGGGTATCGGGGTCGAGGGTTCCGAAGCCTTCGTCGATGAACAGGTTCTCGAAGGAGATGTTGCGGGAGGATAATGCCGACAGGCCCAAGGCGAGACCCAGACTCACGATGAAGGTTTCGCCACCTGATAGGGAGGTGGTGTCTCGGATATCGTCGGCACGGTCGTGGTCGATGACTCGGATGCCCAGCGAATGCTTTACCTGCTGCAGTTCGTAACGGCTGTTGAACTTTCTGATTTCCTGGTTGGCGTGCGCTATCAGGAAACTGAGCGTATAGCATTGGGCTATCTTGCGCAGCGTCTTGCCGTCTGCTCCGATGGCATCCGTGATGGCTGTCCAGTCGTCCTTTTCCTGCGTTACGAGATTCAGAGCCTCAGCCTTGTCGCCCAACTGTTTTATGGCTTCCTGATGGTTCTGCATCCTGGCGTTGGCAGCAATCAGTTCGTTGCGCTGGCTTCTCTCCTGATACTCCTGCTGAATGGCTAAGAGAGCATCACGGGTTTGGGCAGGCTGATGTTCCAAGTGCTGCTGATGCGCCTTTTCTGCGCTCTGGTAAAGGGCGGTAGTTGAAGCCACGGCTTTCTCCTTTTCGTCCTTTTCCCGACGGATGGCATTCCAGTCTTCGGCAGAGTGAAGCATCTCTCGGATGATATTTCGGTCGATAAGGCTTGGTTCGATACTTCTTTCCTCGATGCCTTCCTCTTCGGAGTCTTTTCCTTCGATGCTCTTTTCTTCAAGCTGCTTGTTGTATTCCTCAATCCAAAAGTCGAGTTCCTTTTCCTTCTCTTGCAGATTCTCTTTCATCGTTTTGTTCTGAGACAGCATGGTTTGATGCGAACCTTTACTGTTAGCGAGTTCAGCCTTCAGTTTGTTGATATTCTCGTTCTGAGTATCAGCTGCTTTCGTTGCCTCATCCTTTGCTGCTGTCAGTCTTTGTTCAGCCGCATCTGGTTCTTCGCCATTCAGAATCTGCTTGTATTTCTCCTGCCATTCCTCCATTTCCTTCTTGGCGCTATTCCATGTCTGAAGGGCTTTCCCGTAAGCCTCCTCCTTGCTCTTCTGCTGTGAGATGAGGTTGGTGGTAAGTGCTTTTTGTTCAGCCAGTTTTGTGACGCAGGTTGAAGTGTTCTCTTGGACTTTGTTCTGTATAGTAGAAGCCTTGCTTTCATACGCAGCTTCGTCCTTTACAGCCTTGTCCTTGAGTTGGGTCAGCCGTTCTATCTCTTTCTGAATCTGATTGAACAGGCTCAGTTTGCTGCTCGCATCTTTCGCCTTGTTTTCATAGATAGGCAAGAGCGATTTCAGTTCTGTCTCTGCCTTCGGAATCTTTGGATACTGTGCGATGAGCGCCTTCCATTCCTCTTCGTAAGTTGCGATTTCACCCGACAGCTTTTCCTGTTGTTTCTGGAGCGTCTGTACTTCGCCGTCGTTCTGTTTTCTCTCGCCGGAAAGATCCTTCTCCTCTTTCTGCTGCAGTTTCAGCAGATCCTCCTTGGCTTTCAGAAGTTGAGAGAGTTCCGTGGTGGCTTCCTCAAACTGCCTGTTGTCGGTATGATAAGGATGGGTCGTGCTGCCACAGAGCGGACAAGGCTTGCCTTCGGTCAGGTTGGCACGATGAATCTCCCATTTCTCGCTCACCATGAGGGTATAGGCATTTCTCAGCGTTAGGGTCTCTTGGGTCAGCGCCTCGATGGTTAACTTGCCCAGCGCTTCATCTATCTCCTCATTTCTCTTGTCCAAGACCAGGATGCGCTCCTCATTCTTCTGCTTTTCTGCTGTGGCTGTATCGAGATGAGCCACAACCTTGATGGCTTGCTGGACATCCTGCAGTTTCTTTTCGGCTGCCGATTTATGGCTCTGCAGTTCCTCTATGTTCTGTCCTGCAGTCTTATTTCTTTCCTTCTCCCAAGCCTGTTCAGCAGCTTGCGTCGCTTCGTGCAGAACCTGTTTCTGCTTGGCAATCTCTTCCTTTGTAGTTTTGAGGGCAAGGTTCGCTTTCTCCGTTTCTGCTTCCCATTTTTGGATGTTTCGGGCGTTTTCCTCCACGTCTTTCTGGGCAGATTGATTCTCTTTTTGAGCCAATTCCAATGCCTCTTTCTTTTCTTTCAGATTCGGCATTGCCGCTTCCATTTTGGTTTTCAGCGCCCTTGCTTCTGCGATGACCGGCAGCGCCTTTTCCAGCTGTTCCTGTGCCTTGCCGACTGCTTCCTTCAGACTGGCGAGAGTTTTCTCGCTTTCGTCGATGGCAGACTCTTGACTTTTGATGTTTCCTTCCGCTTTCTGGATGTTTTCTTCCTGTTCGTGGATGCTTTGCGTCTGTCGCTCTACTTCCTGCAGCTGGTTGACGGCAGGCTGTACTTCATCGTGCAACTGCAGACGGAGAATCTGGGCTTGCATCTCTTTAATGGTATCTGCTGCTTGCTCCATATCTGTCTGGCAGATAGAGATTTGCTTAATTTGCTTATCGTTTTCCTCAAACCATTGCAGGTCTTTCGAGATGGCTTGTAACTGGCTGTCGAGTTCCTTCTCAGCCTTTTCCAGACGGGCGATTTCCTCCTGCAGTTGGGTGAGTTCTTCATCGTTCAGCAGGTTCTGTTTTACGGCTTCCACCGATGCTGCCATCTGGTTGTAGGCATCCGTCGCCTGGTCTTTCGCCTTCTTGATTTCAGTAGCGATGTTCGTATAAGTTTCCTCGCATCCGATGAGTTTTTCCAGGAGTTCGTACCGCTCGTTTTCCTTTGCCGTCAGGAAGTTGGCAAACGAGCCTTGGGCGATGAGTACGGTACGGAGAAACTGGTCGTAGTCGAGTCCGATGATGTTCGGCAGCTCGTTCCAGTCGGCAGTTTCCTCCGTTATCTCTTCGCCGTTTCTCGTGATTTTATAAAGCGCAGTCTTGGCGTTCTCGTAGCGCACTCTCTGGAATCTGACGTGCCATTCTGCGCGGTAGATGCTGCCGTTGTTGGCAAGGAAGGTGAGTTTGCTGTAGCCTTCTTTCTTGCCACGTGTCAGGATGTTTCGGCTGTCGGTAGGAGCCAGACGGTTACTTTCGCTCGCATCAGCAGCTCCGAAAATCTCGATGTTCTGGTTCTTGTCTCCTTTCTTCCTGGGGTAGCGAGGGGCGCGGTTGTAGAGAGCCAGGCAGATGGCATCGAGTAGGGTAGACTTGCCACTTCCCGTCGGACCTACGATGCTGAAGATGGTGCTCTCGCCTAAGGCACCTTCTTCAAAGTTGATGACCTCGCCTCCCTGTTTGTCAAGCGAAGCGAGGTTGAGTATTTCGAGTTGTAGGAATTTCATAATGATGATGTCGTTAATAAATCGGATAACATTTTCTCCTGTCTTTCGTTCATCGGAGCGTTGTGTCTGATGGCGAAGGCTTCCTTCAGCGTATCGAGCGGAGGACGGTTGATGATGTCTTCTATGCTGGTGATGTGCTGGGAACCCTGGATGGTGGAGAGGTCCAGTTGCGGGATGATGCGCTGGATTTTGCAGAGCACGGCATCCTTTTCGTTGACGAGTTTCTCCAGTTCCTTGATGTCATCGCTGTTCAGTTTCTCCTGTTTCACCTTCAGCATCACGTAGTCGAAATGGTCGCTCAGTTCGCCGTCAGTTCTCTCCTTGAGTTCAGAATTGATGAGCTTCTGCCATTTCTTGAAGGTCAGCTCTTCCTCATCTTCGGGCAGGATGCGGAGGGCGTGCTGAGGCTTGTATTCCAGGAAATCTACTTTCCATTCCTTGCTCTTGCCGGTTTCCTTTCCTTCCTCCTCTTCTCCGTGTTCTATGGTGATGAGGTCGATGCCGTGGGTGTAGTCTTTTTCGGCAAACGACATCGGGAGGATACTTCCCGTATATCTTGCCCAGTCGGTGTTCCAGA
>ERZ1034973.1967-NODE-1967-length-10990-cov-12.094376_pt1 | contig 10990 bp, 3 predicted proteins | sample MGYA00520686_ERZ1034973 | MGnify/ENA primary metagenome ERZ1034973 (study PRJEB33766, sample SAMN09781775) | gut metagenome | biome: gut microbiome | host: Homo sapiens | place: Madagascar | study: EMG produced TPA metagenomics assembly of the PRJNA485056 data... | reverse complement strand
AACATAGACTTATAGTTCATCAGGCTATATAATTAAATACATATAAAGTTATGTAAGGTCAGTAGGGTATATGATTAAAAAGATTAATAGATATATGAAAGTATATATGCAGACATCAGGCAGAAATACTTAAGAGTGTATTTATTAAAGAGTGGGGGGGAAAAATGAAAAGTAATAATATAATTAGTTATTTAAAATTAGTTATGTGTATATTGTCTGTCATAGCATCAGCAGGGCTTATGGCGTGCAGTAATATACATAATAACGGCTCTAAGAGTTCGAGTAATGATTTAAAGCCTCTTATAATAGGCAGTGATAATTATGTGCCTTACAGTTATCTTGACAGTGATGGCAACTTTACAGGAATTGATGTTGAGATAGCAAGAGAGGCTTGCAGGCGTATGGGTTATACTCCTGTATTCAAGCAGATTGTATGGGATAACAAAGATATATATCTTAATGAGGGAGCAGTAGACTGCCTGTGGGGCTGTTTTACAATGACCGACAGGGAGGATAAGTACAACTGGGCTGGACCATATATGTACAGCCGTCAGATAGTAGTTGTCAATAAAGACAGCGGGATAGAAAACCTTGCTGATCTTAACGGCAAAAGAGTGGCGGTGCAGGTAACTTCCAAGCCGGAGTACATACTATCCAATACGAATACGCCGCAGGTTGGTGTGCTGTACAGTATGTCAACGATGGAAGAATTATATGCTAGTATGAGAAAAGGTTATGTTGATGCCATAGCAGGTCACGAAAATGCTATGAAAGTATTTGTACAGTCCAATGAGGAACATTTTGGTGTACTTCGGGAAGAATTAAGTATGTCAGAGCTTGGAATTGCATTTTCACTTGATAATGACAGTGGAATTGATAAGAAGCTTACAGGGGTGCTTAATGAAATGAGGGCTGATGGCACAATACAGAGCATAGCAGAGAAATATGGGGTTGACGTTAGTATGGCAGTATGGGGGAACTAATGGAAGATAAGAGTAGAATATGGGGCATATCAGATGTTAAAGCATTTCTGATTTCAATAATTACAGGATTTATACTGGTGACAATAGTAGCTGTTATATTTACCGAAATAAGCAATGAAACGGTTAATAAGACAGCAGACAGGGTGTTGGATTTTGTGCAGACAAGAGTTAATACCTATGAATACTTTATACAGAATGATAAAGTTAAAAGCTTGTACAGGCTTTCTGATAAGACACAGGAATTGGTAAGGTGCATGCAGTATGAAGATGATATTGATACATTTTTGGATGAATATATGTATAACCAGAGGCTCGACGGAATAGTTGTTCTTGATGGAGAGGGTGAATGTGAATATTACAGGGGAATAGAATATACAGATGTTGATTCAGTTATAGACGACAGTAATGTAAAAGATGTCATTGAACACCCACAGAAGGTATATATAACAAGAGTTAATGTCCGGTCAGGGAGCATAACATATACTGAAAGCCAGAATGAGGAATTTTCCGATATTGCTGTAGCGGCAAGAAAAGATACAAAAGGTGCAGTTATTACATATGTGAAGAAGGAAAGCTATGATAATAGTGGAGATATAAGCATTGACAGGCTCATATCAGGCTTTGAGTTTGATATGGATGGGATTGTGTATATATCAGATGAGAACAAGGTGCTTAATTCCAATGACGAGGAGCTTCAGGGACTTGATATGAAGGCACTGAGACAGAAATATGACGGGGCATGGAAAGAAAATGATAATGGCATTATAGCTGTACCATACAAAAATGATTATTACTATGGCAAGAGAAAGCAGATAGAGAATTATACAATATATGCGTTCTTTGCGGATAAGCAGGTATATGCTTTAAGAAACAGGGCGGTTGCTGCCGCATTGTTTGTATATATTGCGGTAATAGGTGTTGTTATGTTTGTAAGACAGCTTGTTATTGCTAAAGATGAAAGTAAAATGCAGCTACAGGAAATGGAATATAAAAGACAGCTTCTACAGGCGGCAGAGCAGGAGAAACGTGCCAATATTGCAAAGACAGATTTTCTAAGGCGTATGAGCCACGATATAAGAACACCTATTAATGGAATAAGAGGAATGGTCGATATATGCAGGTTCAATCTTGGCAACAGGGAAAAGGAAGAAGAATGTCTTGATAAGATTATGTCAGCCTCAGGCTTTTTATTAGACCTTGTAAATGATGTTCTTGATATGAATAAGCTTGAGTCGGGGGAGATTGCCATTAAAGAAGAACCATTTGAGCTTACGAAGATTATTAATGAGGTCAGCAGTGTTATTGAGACACAGGCAGATGAACAGTGTATCGATTATTCGGTTGACAGGGGCAGTATAGAATATGACAATCTGATAGGCAGCTCGCTTCATTTAAGGCAGATATTACAGAATATATTATCCAATGCGATTAAATATAATGTGCAGAATGGCTCTGTAAGATTTTCTTATAGTGAAAATGCAGCTGATGACGATATAGTTAAGGTTACTTTCATATGTAAAGACACCGGAATAGGAATGAGTGAAGAATTCCAGCAGATAGCTTTTGAGCCATTTGCACAGGAGAGCAGCAATGCAAGAACAGCTTATAAAGGAACCGGGCTTGGGCTTGCAATAACCAAGAGGTTTATTGAGATAATGGGTGGAGAAATTGAATTTATCAGCAGACAGAATGTTGGAACAGAGTTTACAATAATATTACCATTCAAAATTAATCGTAACGTGACTAAAGCTAAGAATAGTAAATGTGATGCACAGATGTCAATTGAAGGGCTTAAAGTGCTGGTTGCAGAAGACAACGAGATGAATATGGAGATTGTAAGCTTTATTCTTGATAATGCGGGTGCAAGGACTGTTGGAGTAAGCGATGGCAGGGAAGCACTGGATACATATATGAATTCAGATGCTAATGAGTATGATGTTATACTCCTTGATATAATGATGCCGGTTATGGACGGCTTGGAAACTGCAGAGAAGATAAGAAAGTCAGGAAGAGAAGATGCGGGTACTGTAATAATTATAGCAATGAGTGCCAACGCATTCTATGATGATATAGAACGGAGCATTAAAGCTGGTATGAATACACATATAGCAAAGCCGATAGATGCTGATGAATTAGTTAATATAATTGCCAGACAAGCAGGCAGATAATAGATGTGACACTAAGAGAATGATAATAATTAAATATATGCGTATAACATCCGTGTAAATAATTAGCAGTAATAAATATATATTATTTTGTGATATAGACGATTATTGGTAAATGTTTACACGGATTTTATGCAATGTATCACAAAAAATACATCAAAACCTAAAAATTTCAGTAATTGGTACCCGAGAACTATAAAAATCAGTAGTACATTTTCGTCAAAAGTTGTAATCTTATAAAAAATAGGCAATTAGTTTTGTGTAAAAGTTACAAAACATTGTATTGTTAAGAAAGGGAGAGTATGGACTATGAAATCAAGACGTAGAAGAGAATGGTTTCGCAGAAGTTCGGCTATGTTTATGGCATTAGCTTTAATCATATCTGGACTTTCATTGCCGGAGGGCTTGTTTAGCATTACAGCCAAAGCGGCAGAAAAAGCCAGTGCAGAGTGGACAGTAAGTTCTACAATGTACGCAGATGGCGATAATGATAATTCAGTTACGGAATTGAACGGCAAATCAGGTAAGCTGGTTAATTCTAATAATGATGAATTATTAATAAATGCACAATCAGGCAAAATGAGTAATAGAAGCCTGAAAACAGGCAGTACTAATAAGGATTTTCAGGTTAATGCAGGAACAGTAATGACTTTTCCGGTAATTAATAATGCGAAAAGTTGTATAGTAACATTGCAGGCAAGTAGTGGAATAACTGTAGATGATATTGAATGTACAGGAATGAGTGATGTTAAAGTGACATCAGGTGGAAGTAAAAGCTACGTAATTACTGGAATGGTAGATAAAAATGCAACAACAGTATCTGTTAAGTTAAAAGCACAGAAATATCTTTATATGATAAAGGTTGACTCATCAACAAGTTATGCGACAACATCTGCTTCATTCGCAGATGGTGGGGATACTAAAGCTGAATGGGGATATTCAGAAACAGTTTTATCAAGTAAAGGTTCTACTTCATCAATTCAAAGTGATACAGGAACTTATACTAATGGTGATAAAGATGTATTATATGTTGATGCAACATCAGGTAAGTTTCAACCAACGACAGGTGATAGAATTCAGGTTAATACTGGTACTAAGATAGTTATACCAGCGGCGGGAGATAAAGCTGTTATTAAACTTACTGTCAATAAGAACGTAGGTACAGATAAGAACAGCATATTAGGAAAGAAACTTAATATAACAGGAAGTGACAAGGTCTTAAGAAAGCTGGAATGTATTTCCTGTGTTGCAAATTCTGACAGCAATTATGTTGATGTGGAATTTGAATGTTACCTTACAGGAGATGAAGGAGAACTTACATTAGATGTTGAAACTAATACATACATTAGAAATCTTTCAATCGAATGTGTAGAACTTAATAAGAAAGTAATAAATGGAACTATTACATCTAAATCAGATATTCCATCTGATATGCAGGTTGTTGCTACTAATAATACAACTGGACTTACATATACATCAGATATAACAGTTGCAGAGAGTGGCAAGAGCGGTACATATTCAATTGAAGTACCAGCAGAAGATGAAGTGATGGTATACGAGGTATCACTCAGCAATCCGGCATACCAGATTAAGAGTGGTATTTATAAACATAGTGTAAGTACAGAGACTGCTGCCAGGATTACAGCAGATTTAACTATCATTAGCCTTGATACCTGCACAGTAACAGGTAAGATTAATGGTATCACAGATGGTTATGATACAGAAGGCTTTGGACTTGTATTTACAACAACTGAGGATACAGACTATGTTCCAGAAGTAACTGTTAATACAGATACTTGGGAATATACAGCTAAGTTTGAAAAAGGTGTTTCATATAGTGTCGCCGTAGATGGCGCTAATGATTATGAAGTAACTTCTACATCAACTGGAATTAAATATTCAGAAGATGCAATATTAGATATAACTGTAGGACTTAAGCCAACATATGCAGTTACAGTAAGTCTTCCAGAAGAACCTGATTTAACAGGTAAGAATGTACAATACATATATATGAATAATGACGATGGATATAGATATGTATTCACAGATAAGGATGCTATCAAGTTAAGAGATGGTTCATATACACTTACACTTGGTGGTGATTTCCTTGCACTTCCATACAAGGTAAAGTCAGGTAATACAGTTACAGTAAAGGGTGCTGAAGCATCACATAAGCTTATATTTGAGCAGGTTACAAGCTGGTCATTTAAGAGTAATGATGGTGATTATTATGATGATAATATTCAGGGAACAACAGGTTACTACAATGGTTTAGCTATTGATGCTACAAAAGGTAAGTTAGTTCCTAATGGATCAACCCCTAATTCAGCACAGTTTACTACAGGAGCTAAGATAACAATACCTGTAAGTGGAAAGTGTACTATATCAGTAAAATCATATGCACCAGCAAGTACATATGCACTTTACACAATAGCGGGTGAGCCGGCATCAAAAGATGATGTGACAACAGTATATAATTATGAAGATGAGAGCGAAGGAACAGTTGAAATTGTATCAACAGGTTCAGCTTACATAGTTTCAATATCTATAGTATATGCAGCTAAGGATGTTGAATATAATGAGCAGCCAGCTATGCCTAAGACATATGATTATGGTACAGCTTCTAACCTTGTTGTACAGCCAGAAGGACAGAAACTTGTTCTTACACAGACGGGTGGTACATTAAATACAACTGCTAATAAAGATGGATCAACTAATATTAATAACACAGTAAGCTTTTTTGGTTTTGATGAGACATCAGATATCAATATGCTTACAGCTGATATAACAATTACAGAGTGTGGTTCAAGTAATACTAATGGTATATTCTTTGGTGCATTTAACAAGAATTATATTGATACTTTAGGAATTCGTAATTGTAATGCACTTAAGATGATATACTCAAAGAAGCCAACAGACCTTGCAGGTGCTTCGGGCAAGGCAGATGCAACTATTCCAGTAGGAACAGTTGTGACATTTACAGTAGTAAAGACTGATGAAGGAATTGTAATTGAAGCCGCACCTAAGGGTGGAGAGAGTAAGCAGGTAGTATATTCATATAGTTCATCTGATAATCTTTTATTAAATACAGATAAGATAAATACAGCAGTATCATATGGATTTGTATTAGCAGGTGTTAAGGCAACTATCCAGAATATGAAGTATATAGCACAGGACGGAACAGTTCTTTACGACCAGAATAAATGCTACAATGCAGTAGGTACAGCACCAGTTGTTAAGGAAGTTACAGCTAAAGCAGCTTATACAAGAGATTACATCACAGTAAGCTGGACAGATGAAGTACCAGCCGAAGGCGATGGCTTATATGTACTTGAAGTATCAAGAGATAATGGAAAGAACTGGGAAAAGGTTGCATCAGACATTGTTGAGCCAACATATAAGTATTCAATTAAGGATGCCGGAGATTATAAGTTCAGAGTGGCTGGTAAGTTAGGTATTAATGGTGAGATTAATTATTATGTTGAATCAGATGCAATAACAGTAATAGCAGCACTGGATTCACCAAAGGCAAGCATAGCTTCAAGTGCAGATACAGTTGATCTTGCATGGGATGCAGTAGATAAGGCTGACCAATATGAGGTATATCGTTATTCATACGATGAGACAGCAGAGAATGCTTCAAAGATAGCAACAGTTACAGAATGTGCCTATAAAGATAAAGATGTAACAGCAGAGATGCCATATTACTATTATATAATAGCTTATTCACACGTTAATGGAAAAGTAGATAACTACAGTAACCCATCAGATACTTTATGGGCTGTTCCAACAGCAGGGCATACAGGTAAATATGTATATGAAGATGACGCTGTTAAGTATACAATAACTAAGAAGTCATATGATACTGTATACAATGGAAAGATTACAATTGAAGGTGTAGTTGAAGAAAATGTAACAGCAACGCTTTATGTTAATGGCAGTGAAGCAGCAAAGACAGATGTTAAAGAAAAAGAAAGCTTTGTATTTAAAGACATTGCTATTGAAGAAGGAAGAAATGATGTTGAATTAATATTCACAGATAAGAAGGGTAACAAGACTAGAGAAACATTTAATTATATATATCTTACTAATTACAACAAGGTTGTAGATAGTGCATACACAGGAACTGATGGTGAGGAGGTTAATGGAATACCAACTTACAAGACAGTTCAGGCAGCAGTAGATTCAGTTGCTTCTGATAACACGAGACGTGTAATTATTCTTGTTAAAGAAGGTGATTATGAAGAACATCTTGTTGTTAAATCTCCTTATATAACACTTATAGGTGAGGATAGCGAGAAGACAAGAATATATTATGATGTTAAGGAATTAGCTGGTGGAAATATGTCTTTAAGATGTGCTGTAAGAATAGATAAGACAGCAACAGGCTTTTCAGCAGAGAACCTTACAATTGAGAATACTTACAATTATCTTGGTGATGGTACTAAGTCAAATGAATCAGCAGATGCCTTAAGAAATGATGCTGATGCAACATCATATATCAACTTAAGAATACTTGGTTATCAGGATACACTTTGTGCTAATGGTGGCACCCAGTATTATTACAAGTGCTATATAGCTGGTAATGTGGATTTCATATATGGTAATGAGCCTAGGGCATTATTCAATGATTGCAGGCTTGTATTCCGTTACAATGCTAATAAGAATTCAGGCTATGTATCAGCTCCTAAGGCATCAGCCTCTGCAACATATGGTCTTACATTCTTTAACTGTCAGGTTCTCTCAGAAGAGGGATGCTCAGGAAGTAAGTATTACCTTGCAAGACCTTGGGGAGCAGATGCTTATATTACTTGGATTAACTGCTATATGGGTAAGATATTAAAGCCAAATGCTTCTAATCCATATACAAATATGGATAAAGCTTTAGCTGCTAATGCAAGATTTTTCGAGTATGGAAGCTATGGTCCTGCATTTGCAATTAACAGTAACAGAAGACAGATATCTGCTACGAAAGCCAATGAAATGACTTCAACATCATATCTTGGCTGGGATCCATATACATCAGTAGGTACAATAAGGTATGCAGGTACTGTTAAGACAGACAGCATAGACAGATATGTAGAGAAAAAATATGTATCAGATACTTACGCACAGTCAGAAGGTGATGATACAGGGCTTGCACAGTATGCACTTGAAGGTTATGCACAGAGTGCCAATGTAACAGGCGGAAGTTTATTAAAGGAAACATCAGAGAACTATTACACAGCCGGCACGGCAGAAGAATTCCTTGATGCAATACTTAGTGTTAAGAAGAGTGGAAGAACATCAGTAATTGAACTTACAGCAGATGTTGCACTTGGTAATAATGAAGTTGAAGGCTTTGATAAATATAGCTCATTTATTACTGCACATCAGTATTATCCAATTACACACCCAACGCTTATAAAGACTGGTGTATCAATGCTTAAGCTTGAAAATATGAGCAATCTTACAATCTATTCTAAGAATGGTGCTAAGATTACACACACATGCATAGATATAGCAGGTTCTAGCAATATCATCATAAGAAATATTGAATTTGATGAGATTTGGGAATGGGATGATACAGATGGTGGCTACGACCGCAACGACTGGGATTATATGACAATAGAAAAGGGAAGCTCTGATATATGGGTTGACCACTGTACTTTCTATAAGGCATATGATGGCGTTATTGATGTTAAGACACCTAAGAATGACAGTAACATAACAATATCATGGTGTGAATTCCTTCCAGCAAGTGAGAATAATACATTCTTCGATGAAATGATGAATACTATGAAGGAAAATCCGGATAACTACTCATATTACAAGCATTTGCTTGATGAGGGTATGACAGACCAGCAGATATACAATTATGCTTATGGTCAGAAGAAGACACACCTTTTAGGACAGTCTGATGAAGATTCATCAGCTAAGAACATAACTATTACACTTGCTAATAACTACTATAAGAATTCTATGGATAGAATGCCTAGACTTCGTTATGGTACAGCACACGTATACAACTGTATTATGGATGCACAGGATTTAAGAGATATGCGTCTTGATATAGAGAATACAGCAGGTGCAGAATTAGCTAAGAAGATTGTAAGTAATGGTGCATCATCTAACTGTGGAGCTCATATGTTACTTGAGAACTGTTATATGTCAGGTATGACTAATGTTCTTATCAGTGGTAACGGAAGCAGTCCAGCAGGTTATATTAACGCATTTAATACAATCTATATGCTTGACGGAGCACAGCAGGAATTAAAGGTAGCACTTAATACAGACAAAGAAGGTGAAGTAGCATTAGTTCAGGATAAAGAAGAATTCAAGAAAGCACTTCCTTATACTGACTATACATTATATGCAGCTTCAGAACTTGATACTAAAGTTAAACCATATACAGGTGCAGGAAAGCTCACACTTACAACATTACAGTGGGAGAAGACTTCTTACAATGAAGCTAAGCAAGAACATACAGAACATGTATGGAATGATGGTGAAGTACAGAAAGAAGCAACTTGTACAGAAGAAGGTTCAAAGTTATATACTTGTATAGTATGTGGAGATACTAAGACAGAAGTAATTCCAGCGGCAGGACATAACTATAGTACAGAATGGACTATCGATAAGGAAGCTACTACTACAGAAGAAGGAAGCAAGTCACATCATTGTACAGTATGTGGTGACAAGGCAGACATTACAGTTATTCCTAAGCTTGAGAATACACAGCCAGGCGATAACGATAATAAGCCAGGCGATAACGATAATAAGCCGGGCGACAACGATAATAAGCCAGGTGACAACGATAATAAGCCGGGCGACAACGATAATAAGCCAGGCGACAACGATAATAAGCCGGGTGATAACAACAAGCCGGGTTCAGATAACTCTGATGTTAAGACAGATATTAAAGTTTCAGTATTGGTAGATGAAAGAGTACCAGAAACAAGACTTGTAGATTCAACAGAAGACATTATTAATGCTGTCCTTACAGAAGATGAAGCTAAACAGGCAAAAGATGGTGTAAAGGTTGATATTGCACTTACTGTAAAGGATAAGAGTTCTAATCTTACAGAAGATGAGAAGAAACTTATTAATAGTAACATTAAGGACAATCAGGCTGCTGGATGCATACTTGATATCCAGTTACAGAAGATTATAGGTTCGCAGAAGTCTGATGTATATGAACTTAACAGTGCAATTAATATTAAGATTAAGTTAAATGCAGACCTTATTAATAATGATTCTTCAAAGACAAGAAAGTACAGTGTAATAAGAATTCACAATGGGGTATCAGATATTCTTAGTGCCGCATTTGATAAAGCAACAGGAGAACTTACATTTGCAACTGATAGATTCTCAACATATATTGTAGTCTATGAGGATGTTGCTAATTCTAATACAGAGGATAAGAGTAATGTAACAGACAATGATAAGAGCAATGTATCAGGCAATGGCAGTGCCGCAGATAATAATGATGTGGCAGAAGACAGTGCGGCTACAGCTGATACTCTCTCAGTTACAAGAACAATAATTCTTCTTGCAGTTCTTATGATTAGTGCAGGTGTTATATGTCTTACATTATATAGAAGAAAAGAAAATGCTTAGAATTATATACTTAATAATATAAGCGGATAATATAAGTTAATAGTATAGGCTAATATAAGTTAATAGTATAGGCGAATAGTATAAGTAAATAATAAGCAGATAATAAAATGGCAGTCACATAAAGTGATACAGCATACTTTCTGGTATATCCAGCGGAGGAGTGTAATCACAGTGGCTGCCTTTTTATGTAATAGGAAATTCTATAATTATAAAAAAATTGTAAAAATAAGTTGAATTATGTAG
>ERZ1034973.1948-NODE-1948-length-11070-cov-4.396187_pt1 | contig 11070 bp, 10 predicted proteins | sample MGYA00520686_ERZ1034973 | MGnify/ENA primary metagenome ERZ1034973 (study PRJEB33766, sample SAMN09781775) | gut metagenome | biome: gut microbiome | host: Homo sapiens | place: Madagascar | study: EMG produced TPA metagenomics assembly of the PRJNA485056 data... | reverse complement strand
CCCCGGGTCGTTTGCCAGGGATGACTGGAACGGGCCGGCCATGGAAAACTCGCTCGCCGGAATATCCGGAGCCTCGACGCCGGCAAAGACAGTTTTGTATTTCGTCGCAGTCCACGCTTCATAGGTCGCGATCGTTGTGGTGACAAAGAAGTAAACCAGACTTCCCGGCGAAGTATAGAGGCTGGTCAGGGTTTTAAATTCATCGACCGAATCCCATTCGCGCGGCACCAGATAGGAGAAAAACTTCTGGTAGGTGTTACCCAGGGAGACGTCTTCAGCAATGAAGGTTTTCAGCGCTGCGACAGCTGCCTCCATGGACACATCGCCCAGTTCCAGCACATAAACAGCCCGCGTTTTACCCTGGGCCCAGAACGAAGTATTCATCTGGGAAATTTCGGTCTGCACTACCGTTTTTACCGTTCCCATTGCCGTTGCGGTTCCTGGGTTGGTCGTCAGCGGATAGGTGAAGGTGTTGGCTCCTGTCACCGTAGCGGTATAGGCGCCATTGTACCCCGCCGGAGTCGCGCCGGAGATGATCACCGGGACCTGCGACCCGTTAGCCCATCCGTGAGCGGCAGCCAGCGTGACGGTTACCACGCCAGTAGCCCAGGCGAGCGTCGAGATGGTTTTCGCCGGTGCAAGGATGTCGGCCAGGTCGGTTTCACTGGTCAGCAGCTGATATTCACCGGCATTCAGCGTCGTGCCGCCCATAGAAATCATCGCCCCGGACTTTAACAACTGCGAGGGCTTCGGCGGATTCGTCACCGACACGTTAATATTAACAATTGCCATTTACTTATTTCTCCGGGTCAATGGACGGAATTGCAGACGTGATCAGCTGGCGCGCTAAGTTACGCATCCGTTGCTGGTAATAATTGATTTTAAATTTGATGGTCTTACGCATGGCGATGATGTTGAGCTCGTTCTGAGTGACTCGCTCATCCTGCACGACGGGAATATTCATGATCCCCATCTCCGGGGCATCTCCGGTCGTGTAGTCCTGCACATACCGCACAAAGTCTTCAATGCTGGCGTTACGCAGGCCGGTGACCGAAAGCGTCACATCTTCCGATACCAGCTGATACTGGTTTTGCTTCTCGTCCAGATAGAACGCGCCGGCGATCGGTGACGTGTTACTGCATTTCACTGTCGCATAGGGCGGCGAAAGGTTCTGCGTTGAGAGCATCGCCGGGAACATCGGCATGTACTGATTCAGGGCCAACCAGATCGGCAACGAGCTCGACACCACCACGTCAGAGAGGTCTATGTCATCCGCAGAGTTGATGATCTGCGACCGCATGTGCGGAAAAATAGCCTCTCCAGTATAGTGGTACAGGTTCGCCGGTTCATTCAGCCCGGTACGCCTGGAGAACGAGAACTGCACGCCAAAAAACTCGCCGATGTACAGCACCTCTGACCCGATGTCGTTAAACGGGTCGATGTCCGCCTGCGCGGTGAACGTCACCACGTTGCGATCGTACAGCTGCTCGTCGTCCTGAATGGTTTCTGTCGTCAGGTGCAGATAGCCCTTCACATCCACCGTATCCGGCTCATTGTTCGGATCGTCAGACAGGACCGAGGCTTTAACCCAGAACACGAATCCATCGAGCGGAAGTACCTTTCTGATGTACTTCGTGAACGTCACCACCTGGAACCGGCTCAGATCATCCAGCCCCTGTGTCAGGGTAGCGTTAAGCTCGGTTTTGGCGTTCTGTAACTCACTCAGGGAAGGCATTCAGCACCCCGCTTACCCAGGCTCGCATAGCTGCCTGATAGGTTCCTGTGTCAATGAACGAAGGGCGTGGCGGCCCCTTTTTGCCTTTAAAGCGCTTCGATATTCCCTCAAGCGCGCGGCGCGTTGGTACGCCAGGGAGGCCGTTCATCTCGGTGTTATCGAGGAAGCCGACAAAGAGATCGTGAACTTTGGACATTGACTCAGCGAGCGGGTCTTTTGCCGGCGGCGCGCCAGCGAACATGTTTTCAAGCGCTGCGGCCAGGTCTTTGCTCATCAGCTCAGCGATGTCGTTCCCGTAGCGGTCAAAGAACGTCTGCATAATCTGATACCTCGCTTCCAGCTCTTCCGCTACGCTCCCCGTCGTGGTGTCCTCGTCCTCGTAGGGGATATCGATAACGCCCAGATGAAAGGTGATCATGTCAGACCCCACAGGCTCCCGAACTGCTGAGCGAACATCAGGTAGCGACGGCCCCACGGGTCCTGGAGCATCTGCAGATCTGCCAGCGACAGGTCTTTGAAGAAATCAGGGACCAGGCGCTGTGCGCTGGTAGAGTTATCCCCGGCTCCCGTGATAACCCCGGCTTTGAAGTCATTCAGCCCATATTGTTTACGGAACTCAGCAAACACAGCCTCTGTCCCGTAATTGATGAGAAACGATGCCCCAAGGTTATAAACCGCGATGCTGTACACGTTAGGCATAACGCACGCGATGTCCGGGTTAACCCATTCAATGGCGCCGCCATAGGCGAGAGAAAAAGACGGCGAGTCGTCGGGAACCTGGTCGGGGGTGATTCCCATATCAGATCGAACGAATTCGATGAATCCCGACAGACTGGTGGTCATTTCTTCTTGCTCCCGGCTTTCGGCGTGACAATTTTTTCGTTGATGGTCGGGTCGTCTGAATGGTCATCGCGCCCCTTGGCCTGCTCTGCGCTGAATTCCATGTCACCTTCGTAGCCGATACCGCTTTCGCGCAGTGTGTTATCCAGCGCGGCGACGGATGCCTGCCGGCGGTTATGAGCCCCGCGGGTCAGATGACCATCGTTATCGCGAATGGTTTTCTCAATAACGCTGGCGGAAACGGGTTTGTTGATGCTGTAGCACAGGCCGACAAATGCCTGGCTCTGGTCGATTTTGGTTGAGTCAACCAGACCGTAAACCTGATGATGCTGAATAACCGCTTCGACTTCTTCGGTCGAGCCATCCAGAACCAGCATCTGTGAGCCGTGCTCAATGGGGATCTGGCGAAGGCGCCCGGTTTCCAGCTGGCGGAAAGTGAAGATGTGGCGCTGCTTGGTAGTGTTGGCGATGTACAGTTTCATTGTTTACCCTTCGTAAAAAAGCCCCTGCACAGCGAACCATGCAGAGGCTTAAGCACTTCTCAATTTCGAGTTTTAGTCGCTGTATTTCATCGACAGGATGGTGATAGCTTCCGGACGGACTGCCCAGCCAGCCGTAGAGCGCATTTCTGACAGCACGTCGATAGCGCCCCCGGGGATTGGCGTCGGGATTTCCATCGGTGCCGCCATGTCGGTGAACATCAGGGCGTTCGCCGCCAGAGACGGGCTCAGTTTGGCGAATTCGTTGGTGTTCACGGTGGAGTTGGCCATCGGCACTTCCACTTCCGGGACGGTGATAACCACCGCGTCAGTACCGCCGGCACCGGCGCCGATCAGCGTGTCGTCGTACACCCAGTCAACCTGAACATTCGCGCCACGGAGAACCTCTTTCACGGTGCCGCCGACGGTATCAGTACCGCCGCCAGGACGCTGATAAGATGTCAGCTGAACGATCTGCTGAATCTCCATCGCGCCCAGCACTCGCTGCGGACCGAGGATAACAACACGCTGCTGGCGACCCAGTTGCATGGTGCGGGTCAGCGCGGCCTGTACATTGCCCAGCAGATAGACAGCCATCTGTCCATGGTCGTAGGTCAGCACAGTGGTGTTGCTGTTGCTGTCCGGCGGCAGGGTTTCGGTGGTCGCGCCTGCGGTGTTCAGCAGACCTTCGCCGCCTGCCGGGTTCATGCCGTACAGCAGCGCAGAACGCAACTGCTGGAAGATGCCCTGACGCATGCCGAGACGCTGAGCTTCTGGCAGAGCCACGTTCCAGTTACCGGCCGCCGCGGTGTCGTGGTGATCGTAGATACCACGGCAGCGGAACAGGTAGGTTGGAGTGGAGATCATGCGCGCCTCGAGCGCCACGCTCGGCAGCTGGTTGGCGTTGCCGGACTGGCTGGAGGTTACCTGGGTACGAATATCCAGGCGGCGCATATAAACGTACTGGTCGCCTACGCCAAGGCGGACCTGCGGGTTACCGCTGGCGATGGTTTCGAACGCACCGGACGCCTGCTGGTAACCAATGATCAACTCCGGCGCAATATACGACGGGTTGACGATGGTGTAGCTGGGGGTAATTGCAGCCATTTAAAGCTCCCGATTAAAGTAAGACCAGCGCGCAGCTGTCGGTGTTGTTCCAGGTAAGGAAGCCCGTAGCGCTGTCATAGCTGACAGTTTTAGAGTTCCCACTCTCGATGGAGATGACTTTCACTGGCAGGGTGATGTCTGCCTGAGCAACAGCGCCGATAGTGCCCTGCGTGGTCGCGGAGCCGCCCGGCGCGCTGGCAGGCGCATAGGTGAAGGTTGTCGTACTCGGTACGCTCAGCACAACGACGGTGCCGTTATAGGCAGTCGGAGCTACGCCGCTGATCTTCACGTACTGGCCTGCAGTCAGACCATGTGCAGAGGCAGTGGTGGCGGTGGCCACGCCGTTCGAGTAGGTAACAGCGGTCGTGTCAATGTCAGCACCGGCAAAAGCCGCCGCGGCTGCGGTGGTCACCTGGTTATTGACGAAGTCCCACGCCAGCGGCGTTTTCACCGATGCGCCAGCGTTTCCGAGCGCTACCACCTGCGCTGAAGCTTTCAGCGGAACGCGCATGTTGGATCCAAGGCGGTAGAATGAAACGCTCATGCCGGACGCATACAGCGGAACCGGTGATTGCGGAGTGGTAAGGCCGTTGTGGGCCTGGTTGAAGACGGTGAAGCCTTCGAGTTCAGCCAGTGACACAGCGCGACGAATAGTCGACCCGCGAGGACTGGAGTTCACGCCGGGCAGCAACTCGGCAACCGGCAGGCCACCCCACAGCGGTTTGGTTTCGGTGGCGGCGACAGTGCCGGACGCCAGGTTAAAGCGATTTGCCGGATCATCCAGAGCAACGCCCTGAATGAAGCCATCAGACTGCACACCGAAGGAACCAGCGGCATTCGTGGTCGCCATCGGGTTAAGAGATAAATTAGCCATGCTTCAGAGCTCCCGTTAAGCCTGGTTGTTAAAACTGGTGACCTGACGCTTGCCAGACTGGAACGGCGCCCAGGTGACGGCGGGATCGCCTTCAAAGGTGCTGATCTGGCGACCGGTTGCATCGGCGCGCTTAATCTCGCGCAGCATACCGGGACCAACTGACAGGCTGGCCGCCTTCTGCGCATCAGCGTAGATATGCTTTTCTGCAGTGCTCAGCAGTTGAGAATCAGCGATGGCAGAGAGATCGACGGCTTTGTAGTCCGGAGAATGCTCCTGCAGTTGAATCATCAGACGGCGGCGATACGCCATCGGTTTTTCACCGGACAGCGGGATCGGGGCGCGTTTGCCAAAGCTGGAGAAGACGCTATCGGCTTTCACCTGCGCTTCTGCAACTTCGTTGCGCTCTTCGTCGCTCAGTTCGGTAGGAATGCGGGAGCGAAGCTCAGCAATTTCCTGGAGGATTTGAGAGTCGGCTTTTTCTTTTGCCATTTTCTCAGCCTCTTCGGCATCCGCCTTTTCTTTGGCTTCAGCATCAGCTTTTTCCTTCGCGGCTTTCTCTTCCGCGTCGGCTTTAGCTTTCGCCTCTTCCGCTTCTTTGTCTTCTGCGTCAGCCTTTTCTTTCTTGGCGGCCTCTTCGGCGTCAGCCTTGGCTTTCGCTTCCTTCTCTTCGTCGGCCTTAGCCAAACGCGCATCGATCGCCTTATTAATCAGCGCTACGATTTTTTCCTCGTCCATCTTTTCAGCCTCTTCAGGAATGGAATCAGATTTAACACCGGTAGGGGCAAGGAGCTTGTCCCACACGCCCTGTTCACAAATTGCAACGTGGTCGAGCAGCTCGGGGGATGGCTCCACCAGTAGAGGCTGACCGTCGACAATGATTGATTGAGCAACCTCTGAGAACTTCACAGTTGGCGAGGTGCTTAATTGCCTTGTTGCCATAATTTCAGCAGCTTCGGCGTCGTACACACGCGCAACGGCCCACACTTCGCCCTTATCGGCAACCCAGGCATTTGTCAGGGTGCCAATAACGCGCTTTGAGAACTCGTCGCTATCAAGTGTTCTTTTTTCGGGGTGAAGCCAGATAAGCGGTACGCCAGCTACCCGCTGGAGAAATTCAGGGGTGAGATAGTCGTCCGGGTTACGGAACGTCATCTCCTGATCTGCAGATCGCCAGGTAACCCCTGTTCCGGTCACCCGGATGGCGAACATCCACATGTTGTAAAAATATTGCGGGCTGCTGAGCGTTCCGTCAGCGATGAGCGCGGCCACGTCGGTTTCGTTGAGCGCCTGCTGCGCCAGCATTTCAGCGAATGGCTGATGAAGCGGCTTTGGCAGATCGTCAATATGGAACCATCCGGCGGCCAGCGATTCGTCGTTTAACTTCGCTTCGAACTGCTCTGGCACGTCGGCGCGGTAGGTCAGATAGTCACCATGTACGCTGTGCGGCGTCAGCGGGCCATCGTACTGATAGCCTGTTTCCTCCAGCACCTCGCGCCGTGCGGCGTCTATGGCTAACTCTCCCGGCTCTATCGTCCCGCCCGGCTGGCACCATGTGCCATCATCCGAGCGCTGAATCAGGAAGACGAACTTCCCCTGACGGAACATTATCCCGCTTCCCAAAATAGCCACGCTTTAATGCTCCTATGCTGCTTTCATGGACTCCAGGAACTTGCGGCCCTTCTGGGTCAGCATGTCCTCGGGAATGCTGCGGAGGTTGTACAGATAGGTGACGTAGCACCGACAGAAAACCTCTTCGCCAGGCTGCGTAATTTCGTCTAGATAGCCGGCAGGGCCAGCTTTGACATAGCCATTTTTCTGCGCCCAGTTCCCGCGGATGAGATAGACCAGCTTGTCACGTTCCTTGTGATCTTCCCGGTAGTCGTACCCTGGCTGGCGCCAGTGGCTATGCCACTCGGCAGCAATCGCGTTGTTGCCCTTCGCGATGATGTTGTCGATATTGGCGATCAGCTTATGGCCCTGGTCAATCATCACGCGGCGCGCTTCATAGTCCACCTTCTCGGCGGCCTTCTGAATGTGCGCCGCCGTCTCCCGCATCGTTCCCTGAATGCCGGTCAGCGCAATGCTGTCTGCTGAGGGAATGCTGCTGGCCCATCCGCTAAACCGCGACAGAGTAGTGTCGATGGCTTTCTTGCGATTCAGCTTTATCAGGTCAGCGCTGGCCAGGATGCGGCGATCCAGCTCGCTGCGTAACTTCGGCTCCATGTAGTTCAGCGTGAAGCGTGAAATCCCCTTGTGGCGCTCCAGCGCTCCAGCCTTGCTCACCTGCAGGTCATAGGTCTTACGCAACCGATCCGACACCATGCTCATGTAGTCGTCATCGGTTTCGCTTTCGGCCGCCTGCCGGATAATGGCCTGCCATTGCTCCAGCTCCTGCCTCGAGGTGTAGCCATTGCGCAGAAAGAACTTCACCGCCTCGCGTACGGTGCGCGTGAAAGTCTTCATAGCATCATCCCGCCGCCGGGCTCTTCATCCCGTGGCTGTTCAGGCTGGTTAGCCTTTAACGAGTCGATATCGAGATCAAGTCGCTGCGGGAACAGGCTTTCGTTAGCGTTCGCGTTGGTCTGCGCCCACTCGATAAGAAGCGCGCGGTTCTCATCATCCGTGTTGACCTGTGGAAGCAGCACTTCCAGCATGCTGACGATCGCCTTAAACCGGATTTCGTCGACCTTCACTTTTTCGCTTTCCGGCTCTTTCAGGGATGACGGCCAGCGATATTCGAAGTTGTTAATCCATGAGGAGAAGTACAGGCTGTAGGTGTTTTTCAGCTCCGGAAAGTCAGCACGCAGAGAATTGAAAAACTCAATGCTCCAGGCGCGATACTGGCAAATACGGATGAAATAGTCATACAGCGGCTCAAGCCACTCGCGGATGTTGTCGATGTAGACTGCAACAGATCGAGCGTCTTCCGTCCCCTCGCCGAAGCCCTGGGCGAATGTTTCCGAGTTCAGAATGATAGCCGGCATGTCAGCTGCCGCAGCGATATTCTCCAGAATGTGATTCCGGGAGGAGTCGAGCGGCTTTTCCAGGTTGCTCAGGTCGATGGATTCGATGCTGTCATTTGCGCCGATCTGCAGGACTTCGCCTGTCTTCCCTCGCTTCAGCATCATTCGTTTGATGCCGCTGAGCTTTTGCATCATGTTGTTGACGACTGAGCTAGGTCCCTGAATCTTCGTTACCAGCAAGCCACCCTTCACGGAAACCATGTCATCGGTGCGCATGGTCTGGATGAAGGATTTCAGCGGGAACAGAGCGCGCTGGTAAACGCTGCGACCGGTAAAGCCAAAGGCAGCAGAGTTATAGGCCAGATAAATCGGGTCCTCGTTCTGTTGCACAACACAGCGGGATTTGTGATACGGCTTGCCCGCCACTCTGATCCCGTCGACCTTCTGAAAGTCCTGCGCGTTCGGATCCTGGTTCAGGACGATGCTTCCGGCAGTGTTCAGCGGGTCGAGAATGTTGAATGTCACGTTGTGCTTATACAGCGTGCGGTAGTCCACCGCAGAGGACGGCTCCTGGTTATCAACCAGCATTGCGATCGCCGAAACACCGTAAATGCGAGAGATGCGCGCCGCATTAGCGATGTGCTTATCGGCGCCCAGTGCTTTCCACTCCCGCTCAAATGCATCGCGGAGACGCTGCTCAATGCCATACGCCTGCGAAATGTGAACCGTGCGCGACTCGTTCATCGCCATCTTGATCGGGCGATCTACCATTTTCCCGCCAAGCGGGTGGAAGAGGTAAATCGTTTTGCAGGTCTGATAGCCAGCCGACATACCCGGCTGAATATCATCACTGTCCAGGAGCGTGATCAGCTCCGGCGAGCAACTGCCGATTGCGATATCATCTTCGTTCATTGGTTTTCTCGCTAGAGTGCGTCGCCGCTACCGAACGCGATGATCAGCCCGTAGGTGTAATCATCCAGCAAATCGTCGGCGCGCTTGTGCGCGTTCTTATCGGCAAGGTGGAATCGTGATACCTGCTTATGCAGATGGTTTGCTGTTTCGCCCTTGAAGACTGCCGTCTTCTCGTAGGCGTATCGGGATATTTTCGCCAGCCCGCGGTAGTGATACCCAGAGGCCATAATGGCGCGCTCGTCCTTCCCTTTGCTGGTCAGGGCGGATTCAATTTTGTTGACCGGCCATCCCAGGCTCTCGCCTTTCTGCAGAAGGATGCTGCCCATACTGGCGTCTTCAATGAAAACGCCGAGGCTGCCATTTACAGCGACGCACTGGCCGGATAGCTCATTCAGCCGGGTGAAAACGGACGGAATCCACTCTTCCAGCAGCGCGCCGTCGATCTGCACCACATCCCAGTCAAGAATGGTCAGGCGCTGAATTCCGGGCCGGGTGTCTACGGCGTAGTAAACCACCGCCGTGCCGTCGTGCTCAGTACCGCCCTTAACGGCGGTATCCATGACAGCGAAAACGGCCTGGCACATCTCAGGGTAATCGACAGGCTGATCCTGGTTTTCACCCTCGAACCATTTGCGGACGTCGAACAGCGACGCAGCGGACCAGTCGACGAACTCGGCCAGGAACTCCTGCCGGAAAACGCGAGGATCGTTGTTCTGTCGCTCTTTCTCCAGCTCCTCGGGAGGAACGAAGGGGTTTGATGACGTCGGCGCGTGATGCTCATGGAAGCCGAGGTCTTTGTTATGGCAGATGGCATAGAAGAAGTTTTCTTCATCCACACCGTCAGGCGTTGAGAATACGTAGGCCCGGCCTTTTGTCGTCAGTAGCGTCGGCTTAATCGACTTCGGCCAGATTTCCTTCAGCATTTCAGGCGACTTGGTAAACGCCGCCTCATCGATCAGGATAATTTCATATTCACGACCACGACCGGCCAGTTTGTTGTCGTTGGTGACCCAGAAGTCAATCTTCCCGCCGTTCTTCAGCAGCAGTCGCTTTTCCTGCCGGCTGAAGCTCTTTTTCAGCGGCAACAGGATTTCTTCCAGCTTGTCGTAGATCTCCTGGTACTGGCGATACTCGGCAGTGAAGATACCGACCCGGCCGCCCAGCTCGATGTCCATGCCCGGGCGCCGAAACTGCGACGTTGCGTAGGTCACCGCGGCGCTCGACAGCATGAAGGTTTTCCCCCAGCGTCGACCACAGCGAACCGCATTCAACTGGTGATCCCAGGAATCAGACCAGACCGTTAACTGCCCGTTGTGTAGCGTGGGTAGGTAAATGTCGGCCATGATTTATCTTCCCGGTATTGGCAGCGAGTTATGCACGACGATCGCGTTATCCTTGTCGCCGTCTTTCAGTACATCAATTTCGAGCTCAACCTTTTCGGTCGCGGCTTCGCGGTAAGCGGCATCAACGCGCTGCTTGATAATCGCCGCCTTGGTGTACTCCAGCGACTCAATGCGCGCAGTGTTGCGATGCATGGCTTTCTGCGCCTGAGAGATGAGGTCGTGCAGATCTTTGGCCTGCTCGCTGGCGGCTGTCTCCAGCTCTGTCTGCCAGCGCCCGATATTCTCTGCCGCTGTCAGGCTCGCCGCTCGCAGCCAGAAAAGCTCATCGTCGAGCGTGAGCATCTGGGCATCTTCGGTGATGGCGTCAGAGAGCAGCATCCGGCGGCCATAGCCACCATGCTTTAATGCGTTCTGGTTGCCAGGCTGGAAGGCGTTCGTCGGCGGAGCAGTGCGCGATCCGCGTATCGGTTTCGTTTCTGGAGATTTTGAGTGGGCGCCTGTGTCGGGCTGGTTTTTTTTCACCTCCCCGTTTTTACTGACCCCGCCTTTCTCCTTCTGCGAATTCGCAGATTTGTTCGCACTTTTTTTTTGCGAATTCGCACCGTAAGTCGTTACTTTGATATAGCGTTTCGCAGATGAATAATTCAGTCCCTGCGCTGCGCACCAGTCTTTCGGGGATATTCCTGTTTTGGCATGCTCGGCGAGGAACTGGTGTTGCAGTGCTCCCCAGTCCGGTTTTGCCATAGTCCTTACCTCGTAGTGACATTATCAAGCCCACCCGTAGATAGGCTTTGTAATGACATCTTCAATTAATCAG
>ERZ1034973.1947-NODE-1947-length-11070-cov-23.096051_pt1 | contig 11070 bp, 8 predicted proteins | sample MGYA00520686_ERZ1034973 | MGnify/ENA primary metagenome ERZ1034973 (study PRJEB33766, sample SAMN09781775) | gut metagenome | biome: gut microbiome | host: Homo sapiens | place: Madagascar | study: EMG produced TPA metagenomics assembly of the PRJNA485056 data... | reverse complement strand
CGCCGGTGTTCGCCGTACTGCTGGCCATTTTCTGCAATGTGCTGTGGGGTTCGGCCTTCCCCTTCATCAAGATGGGCTACCGGCTCTTTGCCATTGATGCCGGCAACACGCCGTCTATCCTCTGCTTTGCCGGCGTGCGGTTCATGCTGGGCAATGTTCTGGTGCTGCTGGGCAGCACCCTGCTGCAGGGGCAGATGCCAAAGCTCCCCCGCGGCAAAGTGGCCGCCGAGTGCTGCGCGCTGGGCCTGTGGCAGACCACCTTTCAGTATGCCTTTTACTACATGGCCGTGGCCGCCCTCACCGGTGCCTTCGGCGGCATCCTGAACAGCACCCAGAGCTTTCTGGGCGTCATCTTCGCCCACTTCCTTTATGGCAATGCGGACCGCATGACCCCTGCCAAAACGCTGGGCTGCGTCGTGGGCTTTGCGGGCGTGCTCATCGGCACGCTGGGCAACCACGGCAGCGGCAGCGGCTGGGGCGTATTCTGCATGATGGCGGCAACCGTCATCTTCACCCTGTCCGGCCCGTGGAACAAGTCGGTCACCAAAAAGGCCGACAGCTTCGGCGTCTGCTTCATCAACCTGTTCGTGGGCGGCGTGGCGCTGTTCCTCATTGGCACTGCCATGGGCGGTCGGCTGCAGGTGCAGAGCGCGCTGGCGGTGGTGGTCATGCTGTATCTGGCCTTCATCTGCGGCGCAGGCTATGTGCTGTGGGCCCTGCTGATGAAGAACAACCCGGTCAGCCGCATCGCCATCTTTGGCTTCGTCAACCCGGTGGTCAACGTGCTGCTGAGCGCGGTGCTCAACGGCGAACCGCTGTTCCGCTGGCAGTATCTGGCGGCGCTGGTGTTCGTGTGTGTGGGCATCTGGCTGGTGAACAAGGCCCCCGCCAAAAAGGAGAGCAAATGACCGGCCCCATCTTTGACACCCATGCGCACTACAGCGCCCACGCCTTCGACACCGACCGCTTTGCCCTGCTGGACAGCCTGCCCGGCAAGGGTGTGGTGGGCGTGTGCGAACAGGCCACCCACTCCGGCGACGCCCCCCGCGTGCTGGAACTGGCCCACCGCTACCCATGGGTGGTGGCGGCCATCGGCATCCACCCGGAAAGCCTGCTGGCCCCGGAGGACTGCGGCGAGGACGGCCCGGCACCCACGGTATCGGTGTACGGCGGCGACTGGGCCGCTGAGATGCGCGCGCTGGCCCCGTACTACGACGACCCGAAAGTGGTCGCTGTGGGCGAGTGCGGGCTGGACTACCACTGGCCCGTGCCGAAGGACGCCCAGCTCGCCATGTTTGAGGCCCACATCCGGTTGGCGCTGGAGCTGGACAAGCCCATCATCGTGCACGACCGCAACGCCCACGCGGATGTATACGCCCTGCTGAAACAGTACCAGCCGAAAGGCATCGTGCACTGCTATTCCGGCAGCGCAGACGACGCTGTGTGGCTGGCAAAGCAGGGGCTGTATATTGGCTTCGGTGGTGCCTGCACCTTCAAAGGTGCAAAGCGGGCAGCCAAGGCCATCAGCGCCCTGCCGCTGGACGTCATCGTGCTGGAGACCGACTGCCCCTACATGGCACCGGAGCCGGTGCGCGGCACTCGCTGCGACAGTTCCCTCATCCGCTATGTGGGCGAGTACATCGCGCAGGTGAAGGGCGTCCCCGCCGAGGAGGTGTTCCGTGTAACCACGGAAAATGCCCGCCGGGTGTACGGACTGTAAAATTTTTTCGCAAGTTGCACAGGTTCAGGCCCGTGCTTCTGTATAAATGAACAAGTAAAATCCAAACTGTTATAAGGAGATTTCTACCATGAAAGCACGTATCCCCAAACACCGCGAGTTCATCATCAACTTCCCCGACAGCATCGACCAGAACAAGGCCAACGAGGGCTGGGCAAAGCTGCAGCAGATCGTGGAGGACTACAAGAAGGCCCACAACGGCGCTTCTGTCTATGCTCCCACCTTCATCGAGGACTGCGAGCCCGAGGTGAAGAAGCTGCAGGAGGAGTACGGCTTCGAGTACACGGTTGAGTACGTTCAGTAATTTCTGACGTTAAAAATCCCCTCTGTGCAGATGTGCAGAGGGGATTTTGCTTTTTCAGGGGTACAAAAGCTGTTCGCAACGGTACGTTGCGCCTGTTCCTGCCCGAATCGGTAGACTCCGGCCGCTTTACCTGTTATACTTTTCTTAAAGTCTGACCCGCAGGTCAGCCCACAGGAGGAAGAACCTATGACGCTCGGAGAAAAGATACAGATCCTGCGAAAGCAGAACGGCCTTTCGCAGGAAGCACTCGCCGAAAAACTGGCTGTCACGCGGCAGACCGTGTCCAAGTGGGAGCTGAATCGCTCCATGCCTGACCTGGATTTCATCGCCCGGCTCAGTGAGCTGTTCCATGTGTCGGCGGATTACCTGATCAAAGACGAAATGACCGCCCCGGACAAGCCGCCTGTACAAAAGAAAGCATTCCGTTTTACCGAAAAGACAAAGCACACCCTGCTGACAGCAGTTTCCGCATTGGAGCTGACCTCCGTTTTGGTGTGTCTGGTCTGCGACTACTTCACCGCAGGTTCTTTGTCGTGGTCGCTCATTGCCATTGCCGCAATGGCCGCGGGGTGGTTCGTTCTTCTGCCCGTCCTGACCGCAAAAGAAAAGGTCATTTTCAAGACCCTGCTGGCCGCAAGCACCGTGCCATTCCCCTTGCTGGCCGTACTGGCTTTGCTTTTGAAAAGCGCCATTGTTTTCACATTGGGGAGCTGCATCTCTCTGGTCTGCATTGCGGCCGTCTGGGGCATTTACAATATCTTCCGCAAAAACCGCGCCCGTCTCTGGCGTGCTCTGGGCTTTGCCCTGCTGGTGATCCTGCCGGTGCCTGTTATCATTACATCTCTTGCCGCCCATTTTCTGCCGCAGGCACAAATCGACTTGACCTCCACGCTGTTCAACAGCGGGATCACGGTGATTTTGTTGCTGGCATGTTTTGGCGAGGACTATCTGCGCCGCAAAAAACAGGAGGAACCATGAAAACCGTTTTACTGCACGGGTTAGGGCAGACCGCGAAAGACTGGGCAGCCATTGCAGAACAGCTCTCTTCGGACGCAGACTGCCCAGAGCTTTTTGCTCTGGCGCAAAGCGGCCTCAGCTATCCGCAGATTTTAGCAGGACTGGAAAAGCGCTATGCAGACACTGCAGAGCCGCTTCGCATCTGCGGGCTTTCTCTGGGTGGGATGCTTGCACTGGATTATGCCATCCGGCACGGGGAAAAGGTCGACTCGCTGATTTTGATTGGCATACAGTGCAAAGTGCCGCGCCTGCTGGTAGACTTCCAAAATCTGCTGTTCCGCTGGATGCCGGACAAGGCATTTGCCGACACAGGGCTTTCTAAACGCAATACGATAAATTTGGCTCATTCCATGCGTGAACTGGATTTCACGGGTAAACTTCAGGAAGTCAAATGCCCCGTCACCCTCCTCTGCGGTGAAAAGGATCGCCCGAACCGAGCCGCCGCCAAACAGCTGAAAAAGCTCCTGCCACAGGCGGAACTGCTGATCGTTCCCGGCGCAGGGCACGAAGTGAACCAGGATGCACCGGAAGTGATCGTGGAACTGCTCAGCCGGTAAAGACAGCCCACCCAACAAAATAAGGCTCATATCCTGCACAGTCCGTGCGGATATGAGCCTTTCTGTTTTTATTTACTGTTCCACCTTGCTCAGCAGGATGCGGTCGTTGTCCAGATTCCTGCCGGCATTCTCGCGGAACTTCTCTAACAAATCGTCCACGGTCATCTTGCTGCGCTGTTCGCCCTTCACGTCAAAGACGATGCGGCCCGCATCCATCATCAGGGTGCGGTTGCCCAGCTCCAGTGCCTGATGCATGTTGTGGGTGACCATCAGGCAGGTGATCTTCTTTTCGGCTACGATGCTCTTGGTCAGCTCCAGCACCTTTTCGGCGGTGGCCGGGTCCAGGGCGGCGGTGTGCTCGTCCAGCAGCAGAAGCTTCGGCGTGACCAGCGTTGCCATGAGCAGGGTCAGCGCCTGACGCTGGCCGCCGGAAAGCAGGCCCACCGGCTGCTTCATGCGGTCCTCAAGGCCCATATCCAGCAGGGACAGCTTCTCGCGGAACACTTCCTTGTCCTTGCGGGAGATGCGGGAGAAGATGGCGTGGGGGGCGGTGCCGGCCCGCAGGTAGGCCAGCGCCAGATTTTCCTCAATGGTCATGTTGGGCGCGGTGCCCTTGAGCGGGTCCTGGAACAGGTGGCCGATGTACTTGCTGCGCTGGTGTTCCGGCTCAAAGGTGATGTCCTGCCCGCCCAGCAGGATGCTGCCCTCGTCGGCGATGAAGCCGCCGGTGATGGCATTGAACAGGGTGGATTTGCCCGCGCCGTTGGAGCCCACGATGGTGGCAAAATCGCCCGCTTCCATGTGCAGGCTGACGCCGTTCAGCGCCACTTTTTCGTTGACGGTGCCGGGGTTGAAGGTCTTGTGCAGATCGTTCAGCTGAAGCATTTCCATCTTACTGTCCCTCCTTGCCGGTGGTCACGCGGCGGCTGCGTGCCCCGCGCTTGCGCTGCTCGAAAGCAACTTTTTCCTTGATGGCGGGCATCGAAATAGCGATGGCCACGATGATGGCAGACACCAGCTTCATGGCGGCAGCGGGCACATTGAAGCGCAGAGCCACAGCCACGATAAAGCGGTACAGGCAGCTGCCGAACACCACGCCGATGATGCGGCGCAGCATGGTGCGCTTGCCAAGCAGGGTCTCGCCGATGATGAGGGACGCCAGCGCGATGGTCACCATGCCGGTGCCTACGTTGATGTCGCAGCTTTTCTGGTACTGTGCCAGCAGACCGCCGGACAGCGCGCACAGCGCACCGGAGATGCACAGGCCCACCGTGATGGTGAAGGCCGGGTTGATGCTGGAAGCGCGCACCATGGCAGCATTGTCGCCGGTGGCGCGGATGGACAGGCCCAGCCGGGTGCCGAGGAAGCCCAGCATCGCTGCGCCTGCCAGCACGATGATGACCAGCGCGATCACCAGCTTATACCAGCCGCCGAGGAAGCTCAGCGGGCCCTTTGCCAGCGAGAAGATGGTGTCGGTCTTGACCAGCGACATGGTGGACGAGAAGCCCATCACGGCCAGATTGATGGTGTAAAGGCCGGTGTTGACGATGATGCCGGCCATGATGCTCTCCACGCCGAGGCGGGTCTGCAGAAAGGCCGTGACAAAGCCGGAGCACACGCCCGCCGCCATGGCCGCAAACAGCGCCAGAATGGGGTGCCCGGTCAAAGCCACCTGACAGGCCACCGCACAGCCCAGGGTAAAGCAGCCGTCGGTGGACAGGTCTGCAATGTTCAGAATGGAATAGCTCAAGAACAGGGCCAATGCCACAAGGGCATAGATGCAGCCCAGTTCCAGCGCCGTCTGCAGGACGTTGAGGGAAAAGATACTCGCCAGCATGGTGTGCTCCTTTTATGTTTCTTTTTGATGGGACGATTGAAAATGGCCTCCGCTTCGGTATGCCATTTTCACGGGAAGGGTCTTGACGGCGAACGGCATTTGCAGCGCCGCTTTCTGCGAAAGCGCGGCGCTGTGGTCAGCACAACCTTTCCGCAGAACCGCCAAAAGCTCCCCCTTTCGGAGGAGCTGGCAAAACCGACAGGTTTTGGCTGCGAGTTTTTAAGAGAAATCCTCGGCGGTGGTCACTTCCGCGATCTCGGTGCAGTAGGGCTTGAAGGCTTCCTTCACCGCTGCCAGATCCACACCCAGTGCCTCGGCGGTCTCGGTGTTGATGGTGACGATGCCGTTATCAAAGGTCTGATAGGGCATCTCTGCAGCGCTCTTGCCATCGCACAGGATCTGCGCCACCATGTCGGCGGTGGCTTCGCCCAGCTGGACGTAGTCCACGCCGTAGCCCACAAAGGCACCGTTCAGCGCAAAGCTGTCTGCGCCGGTGTAGTGCTTGACACCGGCCTCGGCAAAGGCCTCGTAGATGGACAGCTCGGCGGTCATGACGGTGTTGTCGGTGGGGGTGAACACCGCCTTGACACCGGCAGCAATCAGGGCCTCGGCCGCCATCTGTACCTCGGCGGTGGTGGTGCCGTTCTTCTCGATGTACTGGATGCCCTTCGCCTCGCAGAAGGCCTTGGCGTCCGCAATGGCCTGGGTGGAGGAATCCTGGCTCAGGTCGTACAGCAGGCCGATGGTGTCAATGTCCGGGTTGACGGCCAGGATCAGGTTCATGATGGCGTCGGTGTTCAGGGCATCGGAGGTACCGGTGATGTTCTCGCCATCGTCAAAGCCTGCGGCAGCGGGGTCGGTGACGGCAGAGTAGACCACCGGGATGTCGGTATCCTCCACAGCAGCCAGCATGGTGGCGGCGGTGGGGGTCGCCACAGCCACGATCACGTCCACGCCATCGCCCAGCAGATCGGCGCCGATCTGGTTCAGGTTGGACTGGTCGGCCTGTGCATTGGCGTAGTAGTCGGCGTAGTCAAAGGTGACGCCCTTCTCTTTTCCGATCTCATCCAGACGGCTCTCCACCGATGCCACGATCTGGTTCAGGGAAGCATGGTCCACATAGTTGACGATGCCCACCTTGAAGGTCTTGCCACTTTCTGCCGCAGATGCAGCAGTGGAAGCGGCGGAGGATGCCGCCGCAGTGCTGGAAGCAGCGCCGCCGCAGCCGGTCAGGGCCAGTGCGGAAACGGCGGAGGCTGCCATGGCGGCCTTCAGGAAGCTGCGGCGGGAGATCATGTTCAGGTTTTTCATAGTGGTAACTCCTTTCCCGGAGCGGGCGGCAAATCAAAAGACCCGCTCCCTTTGCGGGACGGGTCTTAAAACAAAACGACCCTGTCCCTGTGTGTTCATCCACAAGGACAGGATCGGTAAAATACGATTCTGCGGTGCCACCTTGCTTGCCCTGCTCTCAAAACGCAGAGCCTCTCACGGAGAGCCAACACTCCCCTGCCCTGTAACGGAGGCTTCCGTCCCAAGCTACTGGAGGCTCTGCCTCGTTTGCCCGGCCCTCGGCGGCCCACGAATCTCTGCCCCGCTCTCGCCCGTTTTCACTGTCCGAGCTCACTGAAGATGCGCTGTGCAGGTTCTCCTCCGCCTCATCGGTTTGATTGCATTATACACTTTATCTGGATAAAGTCAAGAGGCAATTGCAAAATTTTATTTTTTCTCCGGGGCAAAGTCATTCTTCCGGCGCTTGCGCCAGACAAAGTATGCCGTGTACACCAGCCACACGCCGATGCCGCCAAGGGTCAGCGGGCGGCTCAGCCGGATGCCGTCGGGCTGATACACAAAGTCGATGGTGTTCTCCCCTGCCGGGCATAGCACCGCCATCAGGCCTTCGTCCACTTCCACGATCTCGGTCTGCTGCCCGTTGACATAGGCTGTGAAGCCGTCGTCGTAGGGCACCGAGAAGAACACAAGGTTCTCTTTGCCCAGCGTGATCTCGGCGTGGAAGCCGGAATTGTTCATCTGGAACACGCTGGCGGCCATGGCGCGGCGGTCAGCGCAGTCCTGCACGTACTCCTCGTAATACAGATCATTGAGCTTGTCGTCCGGCAGATGGGTGAGATACTTGCCGTAGGTCTCGGCGGCTTCATCCGGCAGCACCAGCGCCCGCATCAAAAGGTTTGAGCGGGTGGACTTGACCGTGTCCTCATACTCGCTCTCGGTGAGGTAGTAGTCATAGGTGAAGCCCATGGGCACATAATTCGTGTTGCGGTAGAGCACATAGCCGTCCTTTGCGCTGTCGTAGACCCAGCCGTCGTCGGCTTCGGCTTCAAAGGCACCCTGCTTTTCCGGCGTGGTGATGAGGTACTCCACGCTCAAAAGGCCCCGCAGGGCGTAGTTGGAAAGCTCCGGCTCGCTGCGCACATCCCGCTTGATACCCAGTGCCGGGTAGAAGCTGAGGATGCTGGGCGCGGCCGTGCTGCCGAAATACTGCAGGCAGCTCTTATCCAGCCACATGCCGATGTTATCATGAATTTTGTAGGTGTCGATGCGGTAATTGCCTTCGGGCAGGTCATTTTTCAGCAGCAGGGCGTTGGTGTCCTGCTCCACAAGGTCGCTGTCGGTGTACCACTGGCCAAACTTGCCAATGCCGATGTGCACCACGCTGAACAGGAAGGCGAACGCCAGCACTGCCGCCGTCATGCGCTGGGCAAAGCGGCTGTCTGCCCGCCATTTGCCGCAGATATAGCGGTAGACCAGCAGCCCCAGCAGGCCGAACCCCAGCACCGCGCAGTACTGGCCGGGGTTCTTGAGCACGCCAAAGGACCAGCTGCCGGTGTCGCCGTCCTGCACCGGCACCACGGCAAAGGCCAGCGTGGCGATCATCAGCCAGCTGATGCCGCCCGCAGGGGAATCCAGATCGGTGTTGTGGTCTTCCAGCGCGTTCACCGTCATGGCGGCAAGGATCAGCACCGGCATATAATACCAGCGCGCATAGTAGCTGGAATTGAGGGCGTAGAACGCACTGTTCAGGATGGGCACCAGTGCGAACACGGCGCAGGTGGCCACGATGCGCTTTTTGCTGTCGCCGCGGCGGGCGCGCCAGTAGGCCACCGCACCGGCCAGGCTGCACAGCGGCAGGTAGGCCGACATGCTGGTCCACTTGATGACGCCCTCGGACCAGATGGAGGTGAGATAGGGTGAATCCGGCGGCATGATCCAGCTGACGAGGATGGCAAGGTACTGCTGCACCTTGCTGTAGGTCAGGAAGCCCCAGCCGGAGGAAAGGTCCACCGTGCGGGGGTTCTGCAGCAGCGAGAGGATGGCCGGCATCAGCAAAAGGCTGCCCATGGCCACGCCCAGCAGGCTTTCGAAGGCCAGCAGGCCGAACTTTTTCACCGTGAGACGGAAGTCGCCGGTACTGAGCTTGCACACAAAGTAGATGGCAAGGAACACCACCTGCCCGATGAAGAAGAAGTAGTTGTTGAAAAGGTTCACCGCCACCCAGAAGGCAAACCAGCTGTGCTTGTTTTCATAAAGCACTTCGTCCAGCGACCACAGCAGATACGGGAACAGGGCCACCACGTCCACGAAGTGGTTGAAGAAAATGTTGTACACCGCAAAGCCGGAGAAGGTGTAAAGGCAGGCACCCAGCACCGCATAGTCGATGTTTTTGACGTAGCGGCGCAGGTAAAGGTACGCGCCGCCGCCCGCCACGGCAAATTTGAGCACGAGCAACGGCACCATGAGGTAGGGCAGCCACTTCTGCGGGAAGATGAGCGAAAAATAGAAGAACGGCGAACCGTACAGGTAGAACGAGTAGGCATTCATGACGCCGCTGCCAAGGTCGGTGGCCCAGGAGAAGGTGTTACGCACCGAGGTGAACGCACTGTCCGGGTAACCGGCCCCCTTGAAAAAGCCGTTCATATACCGGTAAAAGCTGATCTGCTGGCTGTTGAAATCGCCTGCATAGTGGAAAAAGCCGCCGTCGATGATATAGAACGGCAGGAAAAACAGCGCGGCCGTCAGGGCGCACAGCGCCACCGTCCGCCAGAATTTATCCTTTTTTTGCCCCAGCAGCTGCGGCTGCCGGGCGGTACCAGACCACTCCATGGGTTCCTCTTTTCTCTGCCGCTGGGGCAGAATGTTGATGTTCTTTCTGTATAGTATAGCACGGGCACGCGGTTAAAAAAAGAACTTTTCTTCACCAAAGGCTTGACAAGCCCCTGCCGGGCAGGTATGGTGAAGAAAAGTCCGCATCTGCAAAGGAGGAGACCGCCCATGCTGTATCCGTTCAGCGCCCTGCTGGCCCGCATGAAGTACATCACCCGCTGGAGCCTGATGCACTCCACCCGGGCCGAATCCCTCAGTGAGCACACCTGTGATACCGCGCTGCTGGCACACATGCTGTGCCTGATCGCGCGGCGGTACACCGGCACCCCCTGCCGCCCCAAAACGGTGGCAGTGGCGGCGCTGTACCACGACGCGCCGGAGATCATCACCGGCGACATGCCCACGCCCGTCAAGTATGCGAACCACGCCCTGCGGGACGCCTACAAGGCGCTGGAGGCCGAGAGCGTGCGCAGCATGACCGGCCTTTTGCCGGAAGAACTGGGCGAAGAAATTTCTCCCTTCATCTCCGGCGAGCTGCTCACCGCCGAAGAAAAGCGGCTGCTGAAAGCCGCCGACCGGCTCAGCGCCCTCATCAAGTGCATGGAGGAGCAGCGCAGCGGCAACCACGAGTTCGACGCAGCCTTTGCCCAGCAGAAAGCGGCGCTGGAAGCCATGCACTGCCCGGAAGCCGACTGGTTCATGGCCCACTGCCTGCCCTGCTACACCCAGAATCTGGATGAGCTGACCCGGCAGGACGTTGCAGTAGGGTCAGTGGGTCGGTAGTTCCTCCTCGGACACGAAACGGGCCATTCCATCGCCCGCCCTACCGCCTGCGGCGGCAGGGTCCCACCCCAGCGGACGGTCCTCAGAGAAACTACCGGCCCACTGGCTCAAAACTTATTTCTTACGGGAACGGCACCTCGCGCACATCGTCGGGGTCAAGGCCGGCCTTGCGCTGCTCCTCAAACACCGCGTCGATCAGCTCGTCCAGGTCTTCCAGATGGGTCAGGGTGCAGCAGTAGCGCCGCAGGCTGGCCGCCCCCTTCAGGCCCTTCATATAGTGCATGGTCTGGGCGCGGGCCTGGGGCATGGCCACGAACTCGCCCTTCTGCTCCACCATTTCTTCCACCTGACGGCGCAGCGCGTTCATGCGGGCCTGCAGGTTCGGCTCTTTGGGCGTAGGCAGGCCCTCGATGGCTGCATTCACGCGCTCAAAGAGCCACGGGTCGCCCAGCGCTGCCCGGGCGATCATCACGCCGTCGCAGCCGGTAGACTGCATCATCTGCACAGCATCTTCGGCCGAATGGATATCGCCGTTGCCCAGCACCGGCACCTTGACGGCGTCCTTCACCCGGGCAATGATCTCCGGGTCGATGCCGGGGGTGTACATCTGCTCCCGGGTGCGGGCGTGCACCGCAATCAGCGCTGCGCCCGCCTGCTCACAGGCTTTGGCGCACTCCACGGCAGTGATGTGGTCGGCGTCCCAGCCCTTGCGCAT
>ERZ1034973.1945-NODE-1945-length-11083-cov-10.666304_pt1 | contig 11083 bp, 8 predicted proteins | sample MGYA00520686_ERZ1034973 | MGnify/ENA primary metagenome ERZ1034973 (study PRJEB33766, sample SAMN09781775) | gut metagenome | biome: gut microbiome | host: Homo sapiens | place: Madagascar | study: EMG produced TPA metagenomics assembly of the PRJNA485056 data... | reverse complement strand
AAGAAGATGTAACAGTCTATGATATGGCAGGAAATAAGACAGTAGTAACAGTAGAAGTAACTAATATTGATAAGACAGCACCGGAGGTTAAAGCTACATACAGCACAAAAGAAATAACATATGATGCCGTAGAAGTAACACTTACAGCCAATGAAAATGTACAGGCAATAGAAGGCTTCACAAAGGTAGATGACAGAACATACAAGAAAACATTTGCAAAGAATACAGACATTAATGTTGATGTATTTGATATAGCTGGCAATAAGACAGTAGTTAATATCTCTATAACAAATATTACTGAAAAACCAACAGTACCAGAAGAACCAGAAACTCCTGTAACACCACCAACAGAACCGGTAACACCAGAGAGTCCTTCAGCAGTAGAAGAACCAGCAGTTGCTCCTAAGACTGGTGACAACAGCATGGCAGCAATGTATGCAATAATCGCAGGAATCAGTGGCGCAGTTGTTTTACTTTCTGCAAAAAAGAAGAAGTATAACAGATAATATGAACCAATAATTATAATAGCTTGGATATGAAACCAAAAAGTTGATTATCCAAGCTATTTTTTTATATTGTCAAGTGCAGAATATGCCATATATTACCGAATGCGCCAAAAGTGAAAGTCAAGTGCAGAATATGCCATATATTACCGAATGTGCCAAAAATAAAAGTCAAGTGCAGAATGCGCCAAAAGGTGAATTGATATTGTTGGGGAAAACGATTATAATTATATATAATAATTGTGAAATTGTGGAGTACAGTTACAAAAGGGGGATTTTATGAGAAAGATTACAGCAGGATTAATTGTTATAATGTCAGTTTTGCTTGTGTCGTGTAAGGGGAAAACAGGTAATACGATAACCGTAGGAAGCGATAAGCTTGATAATACGCAGTCATACTTTTCTGAAAGCATGCATATGGTGGCAAGATGTGATACAGGATATTATTATCTTGATAAATGTAGCGCATCAGATGATAATCTTATGTTTTATGATGATAAGTCGGAAGAAAGTATTGTGTTATGTAATAAACCACAATGTGGGCATGATGGAGAAGAGTGCATGGCATATATTTCAGGAAGCGAGTTTAAAAGTGAGTTGTATTACTATAATTCGTACATATATATGATAAGTTCCAAGGGAAATCTTGTACAGATAAGTGCTGACGGAACACAGAGAACAGACCTTGGAAGCATATGCGTCCTGAGTGGACAGGATAGTGTGTCAATGTGCTTCAATGATGGATATGCATATGTATCTCAAGAGATAACGGGAGATATAGAAGGTAATGTAACAGTAAGGCTGTACAGATTTAATCTTGATACGGGTTCGAGCGATAAAATATATGAAGAAACGGGATATGGTATAGGAATTAATTCACTTAAAACATATGGCAGTGACACATTTTTTTTAAAGACATCTGTTTCAAAAGATGATAAGGGATTATATTCGTTGGAAGGAAAAGGAATATTCAGAATTACAGGGGAAGATACTGAATGTCTGCTTGACAAGAATGTGTATAGTTACTGTATAGATGCAGACAATAACAAGCTGTATTACAGTGGGCTTGGAGATGGAATGATATATGAATATGATCTTGGCAGCGGTAAGTCAGAAAGCATATATGAAAGTGATAATGATACAGGATATTTTTATATAACATTTGACGGAAATTATATCTGGATGGATGATGAAGGATATAAGAATATGGCAATGTATTTTAACAAACATAGCAATTCACTTGATTATACATTATATCAGTTAGACAGAGATGGAATGCTTGTAGCAAAGAGGACAATTCCAGACGAGGAAAAGATATTTTCAATTATGCATGGGGATAGCAGGAGAATGTTTATGTTTTCATTTGTGAACAACAGAATTGTATATATTGATAAGAGCAACATTGAAAAAGGGGATATTAAGGAGCTTAGGTAGATGAAGGAACTGGGGAGACTGCTTAATAGAAAAACAATATTGCTAATTCTGGCTGCGGCATGTATATGTGTCGTGGCTGTTTTTGCAGGGGACTTTTCAGACTGTGGAATAGATAATTATAAGATTAAAGTAAGAGAGTACAACTGGCTGATTAATGGGCATACAGATGAACAGATACAGCAGCATGCTGACGAACTGGCACAGGATGAAAGAAGAATATTTAAGAGACTTGCAAAGGAATACAAGGAAAAGTCTGATTATATTGATGGATATACAGAAAGTGTCAAAGCAGTTATTACAAATGCCTCGAATATGAAAAAATTCAGTGTGTTCGGTACATCAGAATCAATAGCCAATATCAATAAAACGGAAAATGATTATAAAAGGATTGAAAATGTACAGGTTAGGGAATTAAACAGCAGGGCAGTTGAGCAGTTTCTGAAGAATGATATTTCTATCTATATCGTTCTTGCGTTGATGATATATATTATTTATAACATTTACGAATACAGGGATAATGGAATGTGGCAGATTATCTATACTGCTGTCAATGGAAGAATGAGAATAGCAGTTAAGGACACTGTTGCAGTCGGATTGGGTGCTTTATTTGTATCACTGATTATGCAGTTATGCGGTCTTGTCTCTATGCTTGTGGTGTATGGTGGCTGGTGTTCTCTTACAGCACCTGTACAGTGTCTGACAGGGTATAATAATTTCACTTATCCGATAAGCGTAATGACATATCTTTATATAAGATATATGATTATATCTTTGATAGTTATTGCAATAGTGCTTGTTATATCACTCGTATTTGCGTTATGCAGGAAAAGAATCAGTTCAATTGTGCTGGTTGGTATAATTGCTGGAGCGGAAGCATTTGCATACCAGAATATATCAATGCAGGGCAGATTAAGAATTTTCAAGAAGATTAATATAATAAATGTGATGAATGTAAGCAATATACTTAGGAAGTATGATAATATCATGATAGCAGGTGTTCCTGTGAGCATGGTAAATGTGCTGTGCATGGTGTGTATTATTATAGCTGTGATATCAGCAATATTTCTTGTATTACTTGGAAAGGTTATACGTCCGGGAAGAAGCACTGGCTTTATAGGGAAAATGATTGAAAAAATTGGACATGGGGTTCAAAGGATTTTATCCAGACTTCCGCATTTCTGGAAAGAAATGTACAAATTTTTAATAACAGCAAGAGGCTGGATTGTAATATGTGTTGTTGTGTTTATAACAATATTTATATGTAATAACCAGAAAATAGCATATTCTGAAGATGAAAAGAAGCGTGATGAATATTATCAGCAGTATGGTGGCAGGGATTACAGTGGATTTACCAGTCTTATAGAGCAGAGACAAAATGATGTTTATGAGGCACAGGCAAAGCTGGATGCTGCAAGAGAACAGTATGAGAGGGGAGGGCTTAGTGAGGATGATGTAAGCAGATATGTGTACAACCTCATGGATGCTACGAGACTGCTTGATAACATGAGCGAATATATGCAGCAGATTGAATATGTTTCACAGATAAAAGAGCAGTACGGAATAGATGCGTATGTTATGTCACAACGGGGATACGACCAGATATTTGGCAGTAAAGGAGCAACGAGAAAACTGCTTATATATATTATACTCGGATTTGGAGTTGTTCTTATTGCAGAGACTGAAAGCTCAGTGGAATATAAGAACGGAATGAATATGCTTATTGGCTCGTCTAAGAGAGGAAGAAGATGGGAACATACAGTTAAGGCTGCTGCTGTCTGCATATTGGTGGGGGTAAGTGCATTTTTACTGTATATAATCGAAATGATAATAATGTATAAGGCTTATGGTATGCCATATATTAATGCACCGCTTATAAGCCTTACTTATATGAATACAGCAAAGGTATTCAGGGATATAACGATAAGCCAGTATATGCTTATTCTCATGGCAGAGGAGATACTATTCGCAGTAGCAGTCGGACTTGAAACAGTATTCGCTTCAAGGCACATTTTTAAAAAGAATTCAGGGAAAGGAATACCTCTGATTATAGTTATAAATACTGCTATTTTATGTATTATTATGTGAGGGGATGTATGAGAATTAAACAGTTTGTAATAATGATGATGATTATATGTGGCTGTGTATCAGTTGGATGTAAGAATAAAGAAGTAAAGGAGAGTGACAAGACAGCAAGTGAAAGCAGCCGTTTAGCCAGACAGGAGGTGGAGTATCCCGAAAAAGAAGATACATATGGAGACTGGGCACAAGTGGGTGAATTCAAAATAAACAGCAGGTCTGTAGAACAGGATGTACATGACACAGATACATCATATCTTTATATAATGGGATTTTCGTGGCCAGTGCTGTATGATAAAGAGTCTGTAAAGTTTATAGAATACACTGCGTATAATGCACGTGTGCAGTTTGAAAAGAGAGAGGTGCAGCTTAAGGAATTCCTTGATAAAAAGGTTATTAAGACGCAAAGTAAAAAGATATCGGGAGCAGAGCAGGAAGAACTGGATTTAATATTGTATATGGAATTTCCAACAAGTACATACTCATGGTATATGAATAAACAATCACCAGATACGGTACGCAGGGAAAGAAATGACATGCTTAACGCCATACTTATAGAGGCAAAAGTTATATATGATGATGGAACAGAGAAGACTTGTTATTATAAGATTCAGACTGGAACAGCAGACAATTATGTGTTGTTTGAGAGAAACTTGTAGTTGAAAATAAAAACTTTTTTGAAATGCTTTTCGTATTTTTGGAGGGGATAATTTATGAATTGTTCAGGTAAGAAAGCAATATTAATAGCATTATCGGGAATTATGATATTCTCGCTGTCAGCATGTGGTAAGAAAGATAATGCAGCAGACGAGACACTTATTGACCCTGATTATATTATTCAGGAGTATGAAACTACAACAACAGATGAAGGTTATACAATAATTAATGGATTCTACAGAATTAAGAGTAAAGTAGTCAATGATAAAGACCTTATTCTGTATATTCCATATGTAGAAGATAAACAGGCGGGGGTTTCTTATCTTGAAGAAAGGTATTTGGAATCAACGACAAGAAACTGGAGGGAAATAGAAATAAGAAATACACCAGATGGTGCAACATTTGATAAGCAGACAAGCAGTAAGTGCGAGGCAGCATATGAACAGGCATGTATTGTACCTGATTTTGCATTAGCGTATTATAATCCTAACGACACAATTCCTAACTGGTATCTGTCTGACCAATCGAATTATGTGTTTGCATATAGTGAAGAAAAAGCTGGAGATGCAAAATCAACATCTGATACGATGGTGTGTCTTGATGTTGGAGCAATATCTGTAGCAATGTATGAAGATTTTTATGATGATATCCCTAAGATGACTATATCAGTATATGGAGTTCCAAAGTCACTTTTTAAAAAGAAGTTTGGGAAAACATTTGGGTCGAAGGAGTATTTTAAATATCTGGATACGCTTACGGATAATGGGTATAAGGGCTGTGATTTACTTTGTTCAAAGGATATAACGGCAACAGGTGTATATTATGTTGATTATGCCGAACTTAATAAAAAGGGAGACTACATTAATTATATAATGGAATATAAATTTTCAGATGCAGGGGAAAAGGTATATCTGAAGGCATGTGCGGCAGGCGGGTATAAGATAAACAATGAGAAGGTATATTCAGAATGGAAGAAGGAACATGCGGAGCAGATGATTAATAATTAGGCAGACAGCTCAGTATACAGGGGGAAAGATATGAGATGGTATAACAAACTAAGGCTGGTTTTCAGGATATATTCAAGAAGGATGTTTGTGACCCTGCTTTTATTTGGCATGTGTTTTGTATCATTTTTTATGATAGACAGGGTGTTTACCGGATATATTGGAAGCAGATATGCGATAAGGCAGACAGAGAAAGAATTCGGTGTTAATACGGCTGATGCGGGATATGTTCATTTTGTAACCAGGGATATTAAACAGGACATATCAGATAAGGTGTATGAATATATGAGTACACTGCCGGAAGTAGTACGGAGCGGATATATTCTTAGTGAAACTCTCTTTGAAGAGGAAGATGAACCTATACAGGTAAATATAATAGATAAGGATATAGCTGCAATAGGAAATCTTATGCTCAGTGAAGAGGATAAGAAGATATTAGAGAACCTTGGAGAAGATGAGCGGATTGTATTTGCAGGATATAATTACAGAAAGCAGTATCATGCCGGTGATATGATTAACTGTTATGTGGACGATGATATTGGGAAGATTAAGATAGGCGGTATCCTTAAAAAGGGTGCAGGCTGGATACACGAAGACAGACTGTTTAAAGGTTCATATGGTAAATGGGATAATTACACGCTTGATGATTCCATGATTGTGATAGCGGGAAGTCTGAGAAAAGAATTAGAAGGTGTCAGCAGCGGGTATGCACACTCTATTTATTTTCAGTGTGAGTCCGGCACATTTGATGAAGTGACAGATAAGATTAAGAAGTTCTGTTATGACGAGGGTATAACTGTCAATATAAGTAACTATAAGGATGAGATTGATAAAGAAAAAGAAGATTCCAGCATTGTGGACGATACTGTTTTCATAGCAGCAATTATGATAACGGTTCTTGCAGCAGTATCAATTGCAGCGTCTAACATTGTGTATTGTCTTATGAGAAGAAAACATTATGGAATTATGCTTGCAAATGGTATGTGCAAGGCGGATATTATATGGCTTATAGCCATGCAGAATGCAATTGTCATGGTTCTTGCGGCTGTGGCGGCATGGATTGTACGGCTTAGGGCTGAATTTGAGACACTGTTTCCGAAAAAGGTATTAGAGGAAACAGGAAGACTGTATGAGGGGGCATATGTGGCACATATGCATTATATGCCGGTAATTCTGATAATATCAGTAATGATACTTCTTGTGATATCATGTGTGATACCTGCGGTAATGATTGGCAGGACTTCACTGGCGGATATGGTTTCGGGAAGGAGTGAAGGCTGATGGGAAAGATAAAAGCATTATTACGGAGTGTATTCAGGTACAGGCTGATATCAGCATTTTTTATAATAAGCCAGCTCGTTATGTTCTATGCCGTGTTCGGTGTGCTTTCAATATATAATAAGGCATACGCAAAGGAAACGGACAGGCTGCAGTCCATGTATAAGAACAGAATACAGTTAGATGTTACTGTTGGAAACAGTCAGGATATGTTTAATTATATAAGCAATGGAGTGGAAGACGGCAATATGATACTTGGCGGAAAGCTGTCACTTTCATATGCACAGATAAGTGCTAATACGAAATGCGAGGTTATTCTTAAGAGTAATGAGGAACTTCCATATAAGATGGTAAGCGGACGGCTCCCGGGAAGCGAGCCGGGTGACAGCGGCAAAAGGCTTATTGCCGTTGGAAGATATAAGTATAAAGACGCATACGAAATGGACGGAAAGAAGTATGTGACTTTAGAGAATGAAGAATATGAGATATGCGGTGTTATAGGAAGCAGTACATCAGATTATTATGATTACAAGATGGTTCTTAATATAGATTGTCTCGGAACTAATGTAATGAATGAAATATGCAGAAAGGACAGCTATACGATTGAATTGTCAAGCAACATAACAAGTCTTGATAATTCTTATTCTGCGGTATTCGGTAATATAAGGAGTGTGGACGCGAAATCACAGATAAATGCCAAGAAGCTTAACTCAAAGGGTGAGTCAGATGTGGTTAAGGCACTTCAGGGCGAGAATATGAAGATAAATGTGATGGTATATGTATTCTGTATATTTAACTGCCTGCTGATGTCACAGTTCTGGCTGATTCAGAGAAGCAGGGAGATTGCGGTAAAGAAGATATACGGAATGAGTGATTCAAGAATAATCGGTGCAATGGCATGTAATATTCTTGCGTTAAGCGTAACGGCTCTTATTATATTTGCAGTAAGTGCAGTTATTATAAATGTGGTGACTGCCGGGGCTGGTATAATAACCGTTAATCTTACGACATTGTTAACGACAATAGCAGCTATTGCGGTAACGATTATTCTTTCGATGGCATATCCGGTTATAAAGATACTGCATTATGATTCTGTAGAGGTTCTTGGAAGTGATGATTAATGGGGGATTATTAAATGATAAGATTAGAGAATATTACAAAGATATACAATGAAAAGGTTGATGATACTAAGGCGCTTGATGATGTAAGCCTTAAGATAGAGGACGACGAATTCGTAGCAGTCATGGGAGCGTCAGGAAGCGGAAAGAGTACGCTTCTTAAGATTATAGGCTGCATGGATACACCTACAGCAGGAAAGTATTTTCTTGATGATACTGAGGTGACAGCGGCAAGCCGTTCACAGGTACATAAGCTGCGTAAGGAAAAGATTGGGTATGTGTTCCAGCATTTTGCACTGATGGATTACTATACTGCGTATGAGAATATAGAGCTTCCGCTTCTTGCAGCCAATGTAAAACGCAAGGAAAGAAAGAGAATTATATTAAAACAGATGGAACATCTTGGAATATTATCGGAAAGAAACAAGCTTCCGGGAAAGATGTCAGGCGGACAGCAGCAGAGAGTTGCGATAGCAAGAGCTTTGGTTACTAATGCGGATATCATACTTGCTGATGAACCGACAGGAGCACTTGACCAGAAGACAGGACATGAAGTGTTAGAGCTTCTTAAGGAGATTAACAAGTCTGGAAAGACTGTCATTATAGTAACCCATGATGAAGGGATTGCTAAGATGACGGATAGGATTATTACTATCAGTGATGGCAGGATTGTTGGGGATAGTAAAGAGAGATAATGCATTTCATGACGTTTTTCGTTATTTCGGATTCACAGTAGAGAATGTAGTTAATACTGTTAAGAGCCTTTTCTAAGATGATAGAATAATAAAGGAAATTAATATTAATGAGGAATTAATATAAAAAATCAGGGATTTCGGTTATTAAATGTAACTGGAATCCCTAATTTTTTATATTGTCAAGTGCAGAATGTGCCATATATTACCGAATGTGCCATATATTGCAGAATATGCCAAAACTATTGCATAATGCCAGGATGCTGTATTAATATAGTATATTTAAAATAATGGTCTTTCTCATCGTACGAATATTTCATAATTCCATCGTAACTGTCAACAATTCTTTTAATGCTTCGTGTTCCAAGACCATGATTAATAGTGTCCGTTTTGGTTGTACGTAAAGTTCCATCGGGGGCAATCGGATTATTACTGCATGAGTTAGTAATGGTAATAAGATCCGCATTGCCATTCTGTATAAGTGAGACATTACAGTCAATAAATGCATGCGGAGTACCACTTGCAGCGGTAACAGCATTGTCGAGCAGATTACCGAACAATGAAGCATAATCGTTTGCAGAAAAATATTCTAAGGTTCTGTATCTTATGTCAGCAGCAAAACTGATTCCCTCACTTTCGCAAATCTGTGCATAACGTGACAGAATTGCATTAAATATAGGATTACGGCAATATGTTCTTGATCTTTTAAGGGCATCACTGTCAGAAAGTTCAGATATATAATCAGATATTTCTTTCGTATGATTTCCATCATTAAGGGTTGCGATTGTATTAAGGTGTTCTTTGATATCATGAATCAATATCCGCTGTTTATCATAATTGTCTTTAAGAGAATTAAAATACTGTACATTGTCTGATTCATGTTGTAATTCAAGCAAAAGGCGTGCATTTTCATTGTTCTTTCTGACAATAATCTGCTGCATATAAAATGTGAACATGTTAATTGCCAGTAACAGCAGTATGGACACAGAAATACATGTATTAACCTTTGAGGGAAGCGGCATGCTTATACATATAAAACACAGACATAACATAATAATTATAGATATTGCAGGAATGATAGAAAGAAAAAGCGTGCTTCTATCAGAGTAAGGATATGAACCCTTCCTTTTTTTCAGGATTGTGGATACAGCCTGTGATATGAATAGATAAATTGTTTTACTTAGAAAAACATAGAGCAGGGTGTTGTTATTTATAGTACCTGATTCACGGAAAAATAATATATAAAGATTAGGAACAAAGCCTACAACTAATAATTCGGATAACCCCATTATAACAGTTAACATGAGGCTGTGAAAAATAGCAGAAAAAAAGGAAATATCAGATATTATAATGGTTACAATATATGTGATAAGAACAAAAGAAATAATATTAAAAACAGGAAAATGTAACATATATACAGGTGCTGATAGCAAATGTACAGTTATTGCTATTAATATTGAGAGCGGTGTGTTCAATCTCTGCTTGAAGAGTTTATTACAATAAAGCCACAAAATAAATGCTTCAATAACAGAAGCAATCGTATAATATGTAAGTGAATTATCCATAAATCTCCTTTATCTAGACATGTGAGTTAACATATGCAGCATAGTGTTCTTTAAAATCTGAATACTTTCTTGCAGCAATATCTGCAGACAAGTTACTATTAAGATATATATTGTGCGAATTGTGAGAAACCACATAATTCAAGTTAATAATAAAACTTCTATGGCACTGATAAAAATAATTATGTTCCAGCTTTTGTTTTATTTCTGAAAATGACTGATAAGTTCTGAAATTACCATTAGTTGTATATATAATGGTCTGTCTCAAAGAAGCTTCAACCATTATAATATCATGCTGACTGATAAGCTTATAGTCAGAACCGCATTTTACATATAGTGTAGAGTTCTGGTTATTGTATGCGGCGACAGCATCCTGCATATTGCGAAAGAGACGGTCTTTATCAATTGGTTTCGATATATATCTGAAAACATTAAAACGCATGGCATCATCCAGATAATCCATGAAAGAGGTTATTACTATAATAATAGTATCAGGATACTTGCAGTGTAATATGTTCCCCACATCTATACCAGACAATTCCGGCATCTGAATATCAAGAAAGACAATATCTGGTCTGATATTAGATGATAAAAGAGATTTTCCATCAGTAAATGTATTAAAAACAGGCATTGTCAGATTATTGGTTCTAAAAAATTCAGATACAAGCAAATTAATTTCATTACATATAAGAGTATTGTCGTCACATATAAAAATATCCATAAGGTCCCCGAAACATTTAAAAATATAAATATATTATA
>ERZ1034973.1933-NODE-1933-length-11145-cov-27.353381_pt1 | contig 11145 bp, 7 predicted proteins | sample MGYA00520686_ERZ1034973 | MGnify/ENA primary metagenome ERZ1034973 (study PRJEB33766, sample SAMN09781775) | gut metagenome | biome: gut microbiome | host: Homo sapiens | place: Madagascar | study: EMG produced TPA metagenomics assembly of the PRJNA485056 data... | reverse complement strand
TATAAAACGCTATTTTATCAGCAGCCTCGGGGACGCGTCGCCCCCAGGTGAGGACCCGCCCCCCAATTAGGCAGATAAATTGCAGTTTATCTGATTTCGTTGCGTTGTAAACGTTTCCAATTAGTGTTCTAAATTGCCTTAATGTTTTTCGAAAATTCAGATGTTGAACAAAAAAGCGCAAACAAATTTGTAACGATAAAAAACTTTTTGCATTTTTGTAGTTTTAGAAATGCATGGTTGCTAAAGGACGAATGCACAATCCTCTCTTTCCTGCTTTATTAGGCGTTCGTCGCAACGATGTAAACCCTTTAAATAACAACCTTTAAATAATAAAACATGGAACCTGCAAAAGGTAAATTAGGCGTGATGTGCGTCGGTCTGGGTGCGGTAACAACCACCTTTATGACTGGTGTGCTCATGACACGCAAAGGCCTTGCCAAGCCTGTTGGCTCAATGACTCAGTATGATAAGATTCGCGTAGGACGCGGTAAGGACAAGAAGTACTTACACTATGGCGAAATTGTTCCCCTTACTTCACTCAACGACATCGTATTTGGTGCTTGGGACGTTTATCCTGCTAACGCTTACGAGAGTGCATTGAACGCAGAAGTGTTGCGCGACCGCGACATCGAACCCGTACGTGATGAATTGAAAGCCATCGTGCCGATGAAGGCCGCTTTCGACCACAACTACGCCAAACGCCTTGACGGTGACAACGTAAAAGATTGCGCTACGCGTTGGGATATGGTAGAAGCTTTGCGTGAAGACATCCGCCGCTTCAAGGCCGACAACCATTGCGACCGTATTGTAGTAATCTGGGCCGCTTCTACTGAAATCTACGTCCCCGTAGACGAAAAGGTACATGGCACACTTGCCGCCCTTGAAGCAGCAATGAAGGCCAATGACTGCGAACACGTAGCTCCCTCTATGTGTTATGCCTATGCCGCATTGGCTGAAGGTGCTCCCTTCATTATGGGTGCTCCTAACACGACGGTCGACATTCCTGCTATGTGGGAAATGGCCGAAAAGACGAAGATGCCTATCGCTGGTAAAGACTTCAAGACGGGGCAGACACTTGTTAAGTCAGGTTTCGCTCCTATCATTGGCACTCGTTGCTTAGGTTTGAGCGGTTGGTTCTCAACCAACATCTTGGGCAATCGCGACGGACTCGTGCTCGACGAACCCGCCAATTTCCACACTAAGGAAGTATCAAAGCTTTCAACCCTTGAGAGCATTCTTGAAGCCGACAAGCAGCCTGACCTCTACTCAAACTACTACCATAAGGTACGTATCAACTACTATCCCCCTCGCAACGACAACAAAGAAGGTTGGGATAATATCGACATATTTGGCTGGATGGGTTACCCCATGCAGATTAAGATTAACTTCCTTTGTCGCGACTCAATCCTCGCCGCACCTCTGTTGCTCGACCTCGTGTTGCTCTCTGACCTCGCGGCTCGTAAGGGCCGTTATGGTACGCAACGCTTCTTGAGCTTCTTCCTCAAGAGTCCGATGCACGACTACACGGAAGGCGAAGTACCTATCAACCACCTCTTCCAGCAGTACGTAATGCTGAAGAATGCTATTCGCGAAATGGGTGGCTATGAGGCTGACGAAGAAATTGATTAAAAGACAAGAAACTGGCAAGTGATGGCCAATATCTAATGTATGAAAATGCTAACACGTAATGGAGTGTGTTCTATAGGTAGACTCTTCTCATTATGTGTTAGCACTTTTCTTCATATATGAGTTACGGGTTGACGGGTTAACGGGTTGACGGGTTAACAGGTTGACGAGTTAACAGGTTGACGGGTTAACAGGTTGACGGGTTAACAGGTTGACGAGTTAACAGGTAAGTTAGTTATCTTTAAAACGCAGCAAATAAAGGCGACCATTTGCACATCCCACGCATTTGCACATTCTCACATTTGCACATTCACTACATGAAACGACTATTCACAATTTTAACACTACTGATGGCCTGCATGGCCGTTTATGCACAGCGCACCTTATCGGGTACGGTTGTTGACGCCAAGACAGGCGAGAAACTGCCCTTTGTCAACGTGGTGTATACCAATGGCGGTGGTACGCAGACCGACTTAGACGGCTACTTCAAGTTGCCCTTTAAAGCTGGCCGTTTGCGCTTCTCGGTGATTGGTTACGAAACCAAGACGATAAGTGTCAAAATGCCTGGCGACTCCCTCGTGTTTAAAATTGATGCCATGGAGAAGTCGTTGGGTACGGCAGAGGTGACGGGTAAAAAGACAAAATATTCGCGTAAGAACAATCCTGCCGTTGAACTTATGCGCAAGGTGATAGCTGCTAAGAAAAATAGTGACCTTCACCATCATGACTATTATAGCATTGACAAGTATTCAAAGATAACGTTTGCCTTTAACGAGGTGACGGACAAGATATTTGAAGAAGGAAAGTTTAAGAAATTTCCCTTCTTGAAAGATCACGTTGAGGTGTGCAACGAGACGGGTAAACTCATTCTCCCCATTTCGGTGGATGAAACTGTGTCGCAACTCATCTATCGTAAAGAGCCGAAGAGCGAAAAGACCATTATCTTGGGGCAGCGCTCAAATGGTATCAATGACTTGCTTAATACGGGCGACATTGTCAATACGATGCTCAAAGACTGCTTTACCGATGTCGACATTTATAAGGACGAAGTGCGCCTCTTGCAGTATCCCTTTACCAGCCCTATCTCGTCGAAGACGGCCATTAGCTTCTACCGCTACTTCATTGTTGACACGCTGAAGGTGAACAATCAGGATAAGTGCATACAAGTAGACTTTACGCCTAACAATCCACAGGACTTTGGCTTCTCAGGCAGCATCTATATTATGGCCGACAGCACCTATCGTGTGCGTAAGGTAGACATGGGTATCCCCGTGAGAAGCGACGTAAACTTTGTAGAGCGCATGCGCATTATCCAAGAGTTTGAACAATTGCCTACGGGCGAGCAGGTGTTGACGCGCGATGCCATGCTGGTGCAACTCAAGATAGCTAAGTTCTTACAGAAGTTTCAAGTAAAGCGCTCGACGGAGTATAGCAACTTTTCGTTCGAACCTATTCCCGACCGCAACTTTAAGTTTAAGGGCGAAACGCTTACGGCCGCTAATGCACAGATGCAGGACAATTCCTTCTGGGAGGAACATCGTGCCGATTCGCTCTCGCGCAGTGAGAGTTCGATGAGTCAACTCATTCATAAGTTAGAACAAGTGAAGGGTTTCAAACCTGTGCTTTGGGTGGCCAAGGCCTTTATCGAAAACTTTGTGGAGACTTCGGTTAATCCTGAAAAGCCTTCAAAGGTAGATATAGGCCCGGTCAATACGATGATAACGCAAAACTTCGTGGACGGACTTCGCCTACGTGCTTCAGCACAGACTACGGCCAACTTTAACAAACACCTCTTCTTGAAAGGCTATATTGCCTATGGCTTTAAAGACGAGAAGTGGAAAGGCATGGGTGAGGTGACTTACTCTTTCAATAAGAAGGCTTATTTGCCACGCGAGTTTCCAGTGAATAATCTTACGTTCAATTATTCGCGTGACGTGATGTCGCCTTCTGATAAGTTCTTACCGACGGATAAGGATAACGTCTTTACCTCGTTTAAGTGGACCACAGTGAAGCACATGATGTACTACGAAACGTACAAGTTGTTGTGGGATCGCGAATGGGAGAACGGCCTGCGCTTCAACGTTCAGGCACGCACCTCTAAGGATACGCCAACAGGCGAACTCCTTTATCAAGTCATGCATGGCCCTGCTATTAGCCAAGAGGGCGGTGCATTCAATATGCCTTACATTCGCACTTACGACTTCAGTGTAGGGCTGCGTTTCCAACCCGGTGTAACATGGATTAATACTAAGCAGCGTCGCATCACGGCCAATAACGATGCGCCTATCTTTGCGCTCAACCATACAGCTGGACTTTACAATTTAGCAGGTGGTAAGGATTATACTTACAACTTTACCGAAGCAAGTATCTACAAGCGCTTCTGGTTGGCTTCATGGGGTAAGATGGACTTTATGGTAAAGGGCGGTGTGCAGTGGAATAAGGTACCTTTCCCCTTGCTTATCATGCCTGCAGCCAACTTATCGTACATCATGGAGGACAATACTTTCAACTTGATAGACAACATGGAGTTTATGAACGATCGTTACGTGTCGTTGATGTACTCTTGGGACTTGAATGGTAAGATACTTAATCGCATTCCGTTAATCAAGAAATTGAAGTGGCGTGAATACATCGGTTGCAATGTGCTTTGGGGTACATTGACGGATAAGAACAATCCTATGCTCTCGCGCAACGCGAACGATACGCGTTTGCTCTACTTTCCTGGCACATGGGAGGGGGGCGTCTTTGCATCGCAGTCGCGCCCAATGAATCGCAAGGTGCCTTATGTAGAGGTGGTTGCTGGTATTCACAACATTTTCAAAATCTTCCACATCGAATATGTGCGTCGTCTTAATTACATCAATGCTGGCACACAAAAGTGGGGCATTCGTGGTATGTTTAGATTGACGTTCTAAATGGAAAGATTCTTAAACTGCAATTGGGCCTCACCCCCTAACCCCCTCTCCTCAAGGAGAGGGGGTTAGGGGGTGAGGCCCAATTGCAGTTTTACTCACAGGATTTGATATTGAGCCAAAAAAAGGTGGTGACTATTAACAAACATGATTTACCAATCATCGACTCTATACGAAGTCCTGTGTTAGCCACCCTATAGGGATTGATATTTTTCCTCTTGTTTTTTTCTTTTTCTTCTTCTTTAACATGCTATCAAGCACCAAGCTACTAGCACTAAGGCAAGGCATAGGGCAATGATGGCAATGATTTGAATCATTCTTTTTTGTTGATAATAGTGTTTTAAGTCGCGATCATACGAGCCAAACTCGTATTTCTTGCCAGTGGTTCTTTTATTTATTTTTACCCCTTCCAATTTCGATTTGTTGCAATGTGGGCAAGAGGGTAAATCGTCTGGATAAGCCGTGTGGCAAATAGGGCATGTCTTTGTCTTCATCTTTTGTAAATGAACTGCGTCTGTTAGGTTTTTTAATAGGTCCGCTTGTTAAGCGTTCACCTTTATTTAACACTCCTTATAGAGGAGGGGTTGTTATTAGGCAAAGTTACGAAAAAAAGTAAAATGTTGAGAGGGGGGGGGTATTTTTTTGAGTTGGAGGGTAAATTTTTGAATAATAATATTTATAGCTATTTTTTATACCCAGTTTTACGATTTAAGGTTATGAGGTTATAAAGTTACGTCATGTTGATAATCAACTATACTAACTTTATAACCTCATAACCTTAAATCGTAAAATCGAATGAGAGAACACACCTTATACGTTATTTTGCGCTGTCCAATTCACCAAATAAATGCGTTCTGTAGTGCGCGTGAAGGCTGTATAGAACCAGCGTAAGTAGGCATTGCCTGTTGTGCCTTCGGGGATAAAACCTTGGTCAACGTAAACGCGTGCCCACTGGCCGCCTTGTGCTTTATGACAAGTAACAGCGTAGGCATATTTGATTTGTAATGCATTGTAATAAGGGTCTTGACGCAGTGCCTTCATGCGATCCTTCTTGAGAGGAATATGTTGATAGTCTTCCAACACCCGTTCGTAAAGTTGATTGCTCTCCTCACGTGTCAGTGAGGGCGACTCCGATTGTAAGGTGCTCAGCAGTACTCGACAGTCTAATTCATAGTCATCGTAATCGGCAAAGCGCAGTGTAGCATCGGCAAATCGAAATCCATACTGTTCGTGTACATTGCGTATGCGCACGACTTCGGCCGTGTCGCCATTGGCGATAAAATCAATGGGCATGCGTTCGTCCTTTCCTAATGATTTCGCACATTCAGCCGTCCAGAAGTAATTGTTCTTCACCGCCATAATCAAGTCGCTTCGTGTCAGTTCTTCCTCGCGGTCAAATATGCGTGAACGTATACCATTGTTATAAATGTTGGCACGTTTGTTTGACCGTGTAACTACAATGACATTGTCCGCTCCGAAACTTTGATAATCGCTTACCAAACTTTCAATTAATTCATTGCCTGGTAAGGCGCGCACTTCCCCCTTGGGGTCGGTGTGAATAGGCGGTATGCCCTCAAATCCCTCGTTCAGTAAATTGCGCAATAAGGTAGCTCCCGAAAGTACATCGCTCTCACTACTTTGGCGTACCACTTCGGTTAAGTCGGCACTTCCTACTAAAAGTCCGTAACGTTGCAGTACGTCATTACGCAGAGCGGGGCTATCTTCTTCGCCCACTGGGGGCAACTGTGCTGTATCGCCCACCAGGAGGAGGCGACAGCCCTCACCAGAATAGACGTAGCGTATCAAGTCGTCCATTAGTTCACCTGTGCCAAAGAGGGAATCGCCCATGCTGCCTACGCCACTGCTTATCATCGAAGCTTCGTCGACGACAAAGAGGGCATGACGCAATTTGTTAAAGCCTAACGAAAAGCGTGTACCTTCACCTTGAAAGGTTTGCTGTCGGTAGATGATACGATGAATCGTGTAGGCTGGTACCCCCGCATGATGAGAGAATACCTTCGCTGCGCGTCCAGTAGGAGCCAGTAGTACCACTTCTCGCTTGAGCATGCGCATCACCTTTACCAATGCACCCACCAACGATGTCTTACCCGTACCTGCATAGCCTCGCAAGATACAGGCAGCATCGGCTCGCGGCGTAGTGACAAAGTGGGCCAACAACGTTGCAGCACGCTCCTGAGTGGGCGTAAACGGATGGCCAAACGTTTGGGCGATAAGGTCAAATATTTCGTCGTTGAGCATTTTTCCTCTTTTTTGAGTCAACTCGTAAACTTGTCAACAAAAAAAATCAATGAACTTTAGCCGCATACGCAGCGATTACTATAAAGCAAACTAAGGGTACACTAAAGGCCAAAGCCATGGAAACGTTGTCGGCTATTAAGCCCATCAGCACTGGAGCAATGGCTCCGCCCACAATGCTCATGATTAAAAAGGAAGAGGCTAATTTGGTATGTACGCCCACTCCGTGTAGCGAAAGGGCAAAGATAGTGGGGAACATAATGCTTTCACATAGATAGCACACTAAGAAGGCGATGATACCCAATGTTCCAGCTCCTGTTAGTAACACGGCCATAGCCAATGCTGCACCAATGGCACAATAGAGCAATACGCGCTCTGCCGCAATGCGCGACATAAGCCAACTTCCGCCCATACGACCTAACATAAATAAGCCCATACCACCAAAACCTAATAAGAGGGAGGCATTGACATTGCTTATGCTTGCATTTTCAGTGACATAGTTGATGAAAAAGCTATTAATACCCGTCTGTGCAGCTACGTACATAAATAAAGCAAAGAGTCCAAATACAAAGTTGCGATGTTGCCACAGAGAAGTCTGGCTCTTAGAAGCGTCAGTAGGAGCATCAGTCGTTTCTGCTACTTCAGGTAATTTAACCCGAACGAAGATAAGTGCCACGCACAGCACGACAATGCCTATTACCGCATAGGGTATAGCGATACTGCTTTGGTTACTGCCTGCTGCGAAGGCGAACTGTCCGCCAACCAATGGACCTACAATCCAACCCAAGCCATTGAACGATTGGGAAAGGTTGATGCGTCGCGCTGCTCCTTCTTCATTGCCCAACACGGTGACGTAAGGATTGGCAGCCGTCTCTAAGCAAGTAAGTCCGCAGCCAATGATGAATAGTGAAAAGAGAAAGAATGGAAACGAGAGTAGTTGTCCGCCAGGTATAAAGAGCAAGGCGCCTACTCCGTAGAGTAATAATCCTGCGATTACTCCCATGCGGTAGCCAAATCGCTTAATAACTTGTCCAGCGGGCAAAGCCATTAAGAAGTAACCGCCGTATACGACAGCTTGTACTAAGGCCGACTCCGTTTTACCAATGTGCATCGTCTCTTGAAAGTGCTTATTCAGCACATCGAGTATGCTATGGGCAAAGCCCCATAAGAAGAATAAGGTCGTAACCAAGACAAACGGCCAAAAGTAGTCATTACCATCAGTCGTTCGAAAGAGTGAATGCTTTTGTTTTTTCATAAGGATTGTTAGTTTTTGTTAGTACTCTACTTTACTACTGTCGCCTTAATGATGCGAATGTCGTCAAAGGGGCGGTTGTTCTCATCGCGGCTAGCCCATTGGATAAGATCGGTCACGTCAAATCCTTCAACCACTTCGCCAAATACCGTGTACTGTCCGTCAAGGTGGGGAGCACCACCAAACGTGCGGTACACCTCTTTTATCTTAGGAGTTAACTTTATGGTGTTGTGTGTGGTAGAGTCAAGGCGTTCTTGCATGACATCAAGGCCGTCGTCGGTAAAGATACTTCCTGTCACGATATAGAATTGAGAATAAGATGAGGCCCGTTGTGGATTCTTCTCATCTCCCTCGCGTGCTGCTGCTAAGGCACCGCGACGATGAAAGTGGGCTGGAAAATGAATTTCGGCTGGTAAGGTATATGGCTCGGGAGAATCGCCAAGTAATACCCCCTCTTTGGCATGACGGCTGGCAGAATCGCCTGCTTGAATCATGAAGTCAGGTATGACACGGTGAAAGAGCAATCCGTCGTAGAAACCTTGACGTACCAGTTTAAGAAAGTTGTCGCGGTGAATAGGCGTGTCATTGTATAATTTAACGCGAATGTTGCCTTTAGAGGTTTCGAGTAACACTTCGTGTTCAATGCTATCGGTCGTTAGCGTTTGCGCTCCAACGTTTAATGTTAGTAGGCTTATAAAGAATAGGGTGAGAAGGTATTTGATGTGTATCATAATATGATAGGTGTTAAGAGAATTTGGCTAAATGGCTTTTATTATACCGTCCTTTTGTTCAAGAAGTTGTTCCTGACAGAGTTGCTGAAAGGCCTTTGTTAGAATGACTCTATCAAAGCCCGATTGGGTAAAGTCGGAGATGGGGTGAGGGTGGTTGTCAGCTAAGAATCGGAGTATATACTTTTTGGCCTCGTCTACTTGTTGAACTTCAGAGAGTTGGTTGACATAACTTTCGCGTCCGATACAAACGTCGCAGTAGCCACAATCGGGACCGTCATCGTCAAAGTAGTGAAGTAAGTAACGGCTGCGGCAAGTCGTCTGGTCGTTGATATAGCCAATCATTGCCTCGATGCGCTTTCGGTACAGTTCCATTTGATCCTCGTAGATAGACCGTGGAATGACCACATAATCGTTGTCAACACGCCGTTGGGTGTAAGTAATTTGCGGCATATTGGTGTGAGGCACGTAATTGATAATGCGTAATTTGGATAGGTGGCATAACATCTTGTATATCTCGTCTTGTGTGCACCCGCAAACTTGTGCCAAATGTTCCTCATCAATCTCCATGTAGTCAGCGAAGAAACCGCCAATGGTTCGCATTGCCACGTTGAGCAATTGTTCTTCCTCTGCCGTCATAAAGTGAATGTCATACAATTCCTCACGCGTTACCAAAAAGATCATGCGTGATGAGTGGTTGTCTTCAATGCTAAAGTGAATGTAGCCCGCTTGCGTCAAAAGGTTTAAAGCACTCACCAATTGTATGGGGAAGTGGTGAAAGATGTGACAGAACTTGCTGATGTCGAAGTTGAAGGTGCGCCCTTCTCCCTCGCCTTCGCCTACTTGTAAGAAGGAAGCTATCTCTAAGTAAACGCGTCGAATGTAGTCACGCTCAGGAAATCCTTGTGTGATGTGATTGCGGAGTCGCGTGTCGTCTCCACGCGTTGTTAATAGTACGGCATAGGACGTTTGTCCGTCGCGTCCACCGCGTCCAGCCTCTTGGAAGTAAGCCTCCACGGAGTCGGGCACGTCCATGTGTACTACCAAACGCACATCAGGTTTGTCAATTCCCATGCCGAAGGCATTGGTGGCCACCATAACGCGTACGCGGTCGTCTTGCCATGCGTGTTGGCGTGTGTCCTTCTCAAGGTTGGTGAGTCCCGCGTGGTAGTATAGGGCTGCGATGCCATTCTGATTTAGAAAGTCGGCTATTTCTTTAGTGGCTATGCGTGAACGGGTGTAGACAATAGCAGAGCCTTCGACGCAATTGAGTATGTGTAAAAGTTCGTCGGTCTTCTTGTCGATGTAGCGTACGATGTAGTGTAGGTTGGGGCGAGCAAAGCTCATACGAAACACTTGTGATCCTTCGCGAAAATTCAAGCGTTGGCAGATGTCGTCTACAACCATGCGTGTAGCTGTAGCCGTTAAGGCTAATACGGGGACTTCGGGGAGTAACTTGCGAACTTCGGCAATGCGTAGGTATTGCGGACGGAAGTCATAGCCCCATTGAGAGATGCAGTGCGCCTCGTCGACGGTGATGAGGCATACTTTCATGCGTTGCACCTTATTCATGAAGATAGCGGTAGACAGTCGCTCGGGCGAAACGTATAAGAACTTATAGGCTCCAAAGATAGCGTTGTCAAGGTGTTTGATTATCTCCGTACGCGATTGTCCTGAATAAATGGCAGCAGCCGTAATGCCGTGACGGCGTAGGTTGGCCACTTGGTCCTTCATTAGTGCGATGAGTGGCGTTACAACAAGACACAATCCGTCCATAGCAAGTGTTGGCACCTGAAAGGTGATGCTCTTGCCGCCGCCAGTGGGCATGAGTCCTAACGTGTCGCGCCCAGCCATTACATTGTCAATGATTTGACGTTGAATGCCGCGAAAGTCAGGGTACCCCCAGTATTGCTGTAGTAGGTGCTTTAAAATGTCTTGTTGCATGTGGAAGAAGCTGTCGATGAGGAAACTTTAAAGGGAGCCTTTATCGTTCGGTTTTTAGTTTGGAGATTATGAGGCTACTCAAGTTTCGGATTTAACAAGGGCGGGCTGAATCATCGTGCAAGGCGAATGCAATCAAGCTTGCTTGAATTGCTGAGCCGCAGCCGATGATGTCAATAAAAGCCCAATGTAGCACATAGCCCAGGGCAAGCGAAGCGACACCCTGGGTATCGCGTGTTGTAGCAGTCGCGCCCTGAAAGGGCAAAAGCATTAATCCTTTATATTGTTATTCTTGCTTGATAGCTGATTTTGCGGTCTTAAAGTGGAACACCGTATGTATATTTTGTTCAATATTTGCGCCATGTCTTAAAGCTCTTGCCCTTACAGGGCGCGACTGCTCCAACACGCGATACCCAGGGTGTCGCTTCGC
>ERZ1034973.1930-NODE-1930-length-11155-cov-40.916486_pt1 | contig 11155 bp, 9 predicted proteins | sample MGYA00520686_ERZ1034973 | MGnify/ENA primary metagenome ERZ1034973 (study PRJEB33766, sample SAMN09781775) | gut metagenome | biome: gut microbiome | host: Homo sapiens | place: Madagascar | study: EMG produced TPA metagenomics assembly of the PRJNA485056 data... | reverse complement strand
AGGCTGCGATACGAGAATACCATCTTCTAAAAAAGGCGGCGAAGCCGCCACGAGAACCTTGAACCTTGAACCTTGAACCAAATGAAACCAAAGTAAAAAGGGGCTGTGAAGAAACGAGGATTCATTTCTTCACAGCTCCTTTTCTTACCCCTTAATAAATCATTTTTATAATAGCGCATTTGGTCGATATATAATAAAATAGATATGTAAGTATATATTCTATAATGCGTATGATATGAAAGGAGACTTTTATGAACCTGCTATTTACTGCACTCATTGTCGTATGGGCGGCTTGGCTCATTTTGAAGAAGTACAAGCCGCAGACTGTCCTTTTCGTAGCAGGCGGTCTTCTTCTCGCAGGCTCGATGATCATGAGCTGGGGCACGATCCTACCCGCCGGAAAGAGCACCGGCATGTGGAGCTTCGATATTTTCGAACTCATCCGCACTCTTTTTGCGAACCGACTCTCCGGCCTCGGCCTCAACATCATGGCTGTCGGCGGCTTTGCACGTTACATGGATAAGATCGGCGCGAGCAATGCGCTGGTCGCCCTCACCATCCGCCCGCTGATGCTGCTGAAATCGCCCTACATCGTCATGAGCGCCTGCTGGGTACTCGGCATGTTCCTTGGGCTGGCCATCAATAGTGCCTCCGGCCTCGCCATGCTGCTCATGGTGACCATGTTCCCGATCCTTGTCGCACTCGGCGTCTCCCGCATCTCTGCGACCGCAGCCATCGCGACCACGCTCTGCCTTGACTGGAGCCCGTCAGATACCGGCACCATCTTTGCCGCTGAGATCGCAGGCTTCGATCCCGTCATCTACTGGCACACCTTCCAGATCCCGATCGCCTGCGCCGTCATCCCCTGTGTCGCCATCGCCCACTACCTCACGCAGAAGATCATGGATAAGCGCGACGGGCACATCGTGCGCGCTCTGGATCCGGCGGAAGTCTCTGTCAATATCGAGACCGAGGATGAAAAGAAAGCAGCACTTTCCCATCCGCCGAAGATCTATGCCCTTCTTCCGATCATTCCTCTCGCTCTCATCCTCATCTTCTCGCCGCTCTGCCTCCCCGGCATCAAGATGAACATCATCATGGCGATGCTCATGGGGACCGCCATCGGCATGATCGCCCAGTTCTTCCGTACAAGAGACCTCAAGGAGACCTTCTCTGAGATCCAGATCTTCTTCGACGGCATGGGCAAGCAGCTCGCCAATGTCATCACCATCGTCATCGCCGGCGAATTCTTCGCGAAAGGCCTCACTTCCACAGGCTCCATCGATGCCATGATCCAGGGCGCCCAGACCACCGGCTTCGGCGCATCCGGCCTGACGCTTGTCATGATCGCCATCATCGCAGTCTGCGCCATCCTCATGGGCAGCGGCAATGCTCCCTTCTTTGCATTTGCCAATCTCGTCCCGGCGATCGCTGCCAAGACAGGTGTCGCAGCCTCCTTCATGGTCCTCCCGATGCACCTCATCGCAAGCTCCGCGCGCGCCATCTCTCCGATCACCGGTGTCATTATCGTCGCTTCCGGCATGGCTGGCATCAGCCCCTTTGACCTTGTGAAACGCACCGCTATCCCGATGGCTGTCTCCTGCATCCTCATCGTCGTCGCGAACTTCGTGATCTTCGGGTAAATAGTTGCTAGTGACTAGTGACTAGGGATTAGGGATTAGGGATTAGGAACTAGGAAATACCAGTCACCAGTCACTAAAAAACAAAAGCGTAAGTGATATCGCATCCGATATCACTTACGCTTTTATTATGAGCGGCAATCAGAGCAAGACCGGCCCCGCCGCTGTTCCTTCTTATTTTCCCGCTGCGAGCTTCACGATCTCCACCGCCTGCTTGGCGCATTTGATGAGGTCATCGATCACCTGATATTCCTCACTGGTGTGACATTTGAAATTCCCTGTACCGATCCCGACAGCGGCGATGCCGTGTTCATTGAAATGGTTCGCATCCATGCCGCCGCCCCCTTCCTTGAAGAAGGGTGCTGCCCCGACTGCCTCTGCCGCCTCTTTGGCCAGCACGCAGGGGCGCGCGGTCTCTTCGAGCTTGAAGGCATGGTAAAGCGTATGCAGCTCGACCTCGATCTTCGTATGGTATTTCTCGGAGATCCTGTCTGCCGCAGCCTGAATATCGGCAGAAATCTGCTGATACTCCTTCGCATCGCGGCTTCTCTGCTCGCCGGTGATCGTCACGAGATCGCAGACGACATTGGTCGCGCTCCCCGCCTCGATGATGGAGAAATTCGCCGTCGATACCGGCGAAAGGCGGCCATCGGGAAGATGCATGATGAGATCGGCTGCCACCTTCAGCGCATTCAGTCCTTTTTCCGGTTCATTGCCCGCATGCGCCGTCACGCCATGCACACGGATCGTGACACGCCCCTTGCTCGGAGCGGCAAGGACGATGGTCCCCGCCTTGCCGGAGGCATCATATACGAAAGCACTCTTCGAGCGGAACTGTGAAAAATCATACTGGCGCGAGCCTTCGACGCCCGTTTCCTCACAGACAGAGAAGGCCACTTCGATGGGGCCATGCGGGATCTGCTTCTCCCTCACTTCACGAAGCATCGCAAGGATCGCCGCGACGCCGCCGATATCATCGCCTGCCAGGATCGATGTCCCGTCCGAGATGATCTTCCCTTCCTCCTTCACGAGAGGAACAATATGCCCGTGATTTCCCACGCGGTCCATATGCGCGGAGAAAAGGACCGGCTCGCCGTCCGTGCTTCCGGGAAGCTGTGCATAGAGATTGCCCGTATTGCCGCCGAGCACCTCGCCTGCCTTGTCTTCCGTCACGGTGAGGCCGAGCGCCGTGAGCTTTTCCTTCAGTACGTCAGCGATCGACCTTTCGTCACGCGAGTGGACCTCGATAGAAACCAGTTCTTTGAATTCATCGATGATACGTTTCTGATCCATGGGAGAACTCCTTTCAGAAAATCAATGTGAGACGCATACCGGAGAATCTGCTATGCCTACTTCTTCGGTCTCCTTCTTTTCCTATGCGGATGATAGAGCTGCCAGTGGAAGTGGATCGCACAGAAGCGAAGAAGTGTCACGCAAGCAAAAGCGATCCAGGAGGAAACGGAAAGCTCCAGCGCCGTGAAATGACGCAGACAGCACAGGACAAGGCCGCCGGCGATGGATGCGATGGCGTACACATCCATGTACAGCACGACCGGCATGCGCCGCGCCATCATATCTCGCAGCATACCGCCGCCGACCGCGGTGATAAGCCCCAGCATGGTCGGCAGAAGAAACCGATACGAGTCGGGGTACTGATAAAATGCTGTCAGTGCTCCCGTCACTGTGAAGGCCGCAAGACCCACCGTATCCGAGATATTGTACATGAACGTGATGTAGCGCTCATTCTCCTTCGATACGCGATAGACCGGGTAGAGAAAAGAAATGATGAGTGCCGTGATGATGGAAACGAAGAGCCCGTTGGGGCTGCGAAGTACCGACGGCGGCGTGATGCCGCAGAGAACGTCACGCACCATCCCGCCGCCTACGCCGGTCATGACAGCGAGCACGGTGATGCCAAAAATATCCATACGCCGCGACAGTCCCACCACAGTGCCGGAAAAGGCAAAGGCGATGGTGCCGAGCGTTTCAAAAATGAGCCAGGTAATGGTCATGGGAGATCCTTTGAAAAAATGGAAAAAGGGTTCAGGGGGAACACTAGGCAATATGTCGGATATAGTTAGGAGTTAGGAATGAGGAGTTAGGAGTGTAGGTACGGCGCACAAAATTTGGAAGCGCCGTGAAATTTTATATAAGTAGCGCATAAATGGAAATATAAAAAGGGGTATTGGGGCGCCATAAAATTTGTGCGCCCCTTCCGCCACTCCTCACTCCTAATTCCTCACTCCTCACTTTTAGCGCAAATGTTTCACCGCTCTATTGACCCATATTCAGAAATACCAAGCGCTATTCAAAATACCACACGCAACGCCGCATAGCAGAGATTCACATAGCCCTGTGCAAGCGGGCCGATGATGCGGTTCACCCAGCCGGAGAATACGATGAGCATCAGGATGACGAAGCCGTAGCGCGCATTGAAGTTTTCAAATTTCCAGGCAAGCTCTCCGGGCAGCACGGTGGAGACGATCTTCGAGCCATCGAGCGGCGGTATCGGGATCAGATTGAAGAAAGCGAACCATACATTGTACATCATGATCCACTGCAGGAAATAGAAGCCGCCGTCACCGAGCATGCCGATACGCCCCAGGATCGTGATGAGAAGCAGCGAAAGGAAGGCCAGGAAAAGATTCATGCCCGGGCCTGCGAAGGATACCTTCAGCATCCCCATGCGATAATTTTTATAATAGCGTGGATCGATGTCTACCGGCTTCGCCCAGCCGAATCCGCAAAGTATGAGAAGGAGAGTCCCCATCATGTCGAGATGTGCCATCGGATTGATGGTCAGCCGCCCCATGCGAGACGGGGTGGGATCACCCATGGCATCCGACACGGCCGCATGTGCGTACTCGTGCATCGAGAGTGCGATCAGAAGCGCCGGAGCGCGGTAGATCAGGGTAGACAGATCAAGAAAATCAAACATAAAAGCTCCTTGAAAAAACAGGTTCAGGGGTAGTCGGTGGGGCGGCTCCGTCCACTGATTATGAATGAAAGCTTTGCGCGAATTAGAAATGCGAAATGGTGGTGCGACGCATAAAATAATAAAGCGCCGCGGAGTATAAATAGGGCGATGCCATGAGCTGACATCTCAGTCACAAGTCACTAGCCACTAGCCACTCTCATTCATCCGCCGGATGATTGCTGTGGATCTCCGCCGTCACGGGATGGAGCTGGCAGCTGCCGTAGGCACAAAGCACGGTGAGCAGCGCATCGCGAGAGGCCTCGCTGTCGAAATGTGCGTCGATGAAGATCTTCCTTCCATCATCCACCGCATAGCAGTGAAGGATGTGGTACTCAGTCGTCTTTACAAAAGCGAGGAAATCAGATCTCTTGTCTTCGGACAATGTAAGCTCAAAAATACCATGTACGGCGTAGCCAAAGACCGGACAATTCACATTGACTGTATAGCGCTCGACGATGCCCAGATCCTGCAGACGCTCCAGCCGGTTCTTCACCGCCTGACTGGTCAGGTACACCTGCCGCCCCAGATCTGTCATGGAAATACGGCCATTCTTTTTAAGCGCATTGATGATCTTGATATCGGTTTCATCTAATTCTTTCGGAATCATACGGACGCCTCTTTTCTGTCAGTAGTCTATGGGTATTTCTATAATTCTATTATAACCGAAATCGAATTTCTGAGAAAGAGTGAGGGGAAAATAGGGGGCAAGGTTTAGCCCATGAGGCGTGCTGTTCCTTAATTGCACGAGAAAGAGGTTCAGCAGGTTCTATAGGTTCAAAAGGGTTGGTGCGGCGCATAAAAAGTCAGAAGCACCGCGGAGTATAAATCATGGCGATGCCCGAAGAAAGGCGGAATAACAGGTTTCCCGTTTGGGATTTCCTGCCATCGTCCGCATGACCGCGAATGACAAAGATTTCTCGCCTCGCTTAAAATGACGATACGGGAGTCTGATGTCTTCTAGTCTCCAGTCACAAGTCACTAGTCACCAGCCTCTCCTTTCCTAAATTGACACGACTCTCAAAATCTATTATAATCGTCGGGAATGTTATTTATAAATGGGAGCAAAGAATGACTATCACACTCAATATGTATCAAACGCTGGCTGCCGCTGTGGCAGTCTTTTTTCTTGGCGGATTTTTGAAGGGGAAGATCCCCCTCTTTCGCAAGTACTGCATCCCCGCGCCGGTCATCGGCGGGACGATCTTCTCCATCGTGAACTGTATCCTCTATACCGAGGGGATATGGAACTACAGCCAAGACACCGTCATGCAGAACTGGTGCATGATGCTCTTCTTCACGAGCATCGGCTACATGGCGAGCCTGCGGCTGATCCTGCGGGGCGGCTATCTCGTCTTCAAAATGGGTATCATGGTCGCGATCCTCATCCTCCTGCAAAACCTCATCGGGATCTCCATGGCCCATGTATTCAGCCTGCCCTCGTTGATGGGGCTCGCGGACGGCTCGATCCCGCTGGTCGGAGGGCATGGGACAGCCGGCTCCTTCGGCCCGGTACTGGAAGAGATGGGGCTCATGAATGGTACCACCATCGCCTTTGCGGCTGCCACCTTCGGTCTTGTCTCCGGCAGCTTCATCGGCGGCCCGATCGGCGAGCTGTTGGTGCGCCGCTTTTCACTGATCTCCCATGAAACAGACAATGCCGCAGAAGAGACCGGCGAGAAACCGGCGCTGCATCCCAAGGACGCCGCGGCGGCTTACCTCAATATGGATCACTTCATGTACGCTTTCGGGCAGCTGCTCCTTGCCATGGGTATCGGCACCTATGTGAGCGCCTTCTTCAGCAGCATCGGCCTTGTCTTCCCCGGATACATCGGCGGCATGATCGTCGCTGCCATCATCCGTAATGTATCGGAGATCACGGAGTGGTACGGCTCTTACCAGCAGGAATGCGAAGTCTTAGGCGGCATGTGCCTCAATATCTTTCTCTCCTGTGCCCTGATGAGTCTCAAGCTCTGGCAGCTCGCCTCGCTCGCTGTACCGCTCACGCTGACGCTTCTCATCCAAGTCGCCTTGATCGGTGCTTTCGCCTACTTCATCATCTTCCGCGTCATGGGAGGCAACTATGAAGCAGCCGTCATGGCTGCCGGCACCTGCGGCTTCGGCCTCGGCGCGACGCCGAATGCCATCGCAAACATGAATGCGATGTGTGAACGCTACGGCTCTGCGCACACAGCCTACTTCGTCATCCCGCTCATCGGGGCCTTTGTCGTCGATTTCCTCAATGCATCCATTCTGATGGTGTTTATGAATTTGCTGAAATAAGTGACTGGTGACTGGTGACTAGGGACTAGGGATTAGGGATTAGGTTTGTAATACGAGAATACAATCCTCGTATCGCGACGAAGCCGACATTTGAATTTACAGAACCTGCCAAGCCTTACATAACAAAAAGGCAGAAACGAAAATGACTACTCATTTCGTTTCTGCCTTTTTTATTTATCTGATTTATCTGAATCCGAAGACTTTGGCGAGGATGCTCTGGCGACGTCCTTTTCTGGCTTCGCCAGCCCATTCTGCGCTCTTCGCATCTGCGTGTCTGACTTTGTACGTTTTATAGGCCCGATATTCATCCATATCTACCAAGAATGTACAGATTCGCTTGCCGCTTTCGCGGAGACGAAGCTGTCGTTCGCTGGTTGCGCTCGGAATGGGGAGCGCTTTCTCTTCCAGTTCCAGAAGAGAGGCGGCCAAAGCTTCTCTGGCCTTCTTCGCAGCCTCATTCATGGTGCTGGCTTTCGCTTCACAACCGATGAGGTCTGGAAACATCACGAAGAACATTCCCTTTTTCTGATCGTATGAACAAATGGCGGGGTAGAAGTATTTCATCTCTGTCCCCCTTCCCTCTTCTTACCACTCTCGATGGCAGATCACTGCCATCCCTATTGTATACTATTTGGGCATGGAATAGCAACAAAAAGTAAAGAAAATGTAAGGGAAATGAAGGTTCAGGGTTCAGGTTGGCGAGTCCAGGGTTGCCCGTGGTTTGAGCTGCCCATGGATCGCGGATGAAAGCTTTGTTCGAATGAGGAATTAGGAATGAGAAATGGTGGTGCGGCGCATAAAAATAATGAAGCGCCGCGGAGTTTTGATAGCATTTCGCGCCGTCGTCATTTCGAGCGCAAGCGAGAAATCTCTATTGCAGAACGCTCATTGCCTGCTGTGAGACAGCACCAAGACATCGTTTTTCCCAGACACATACGCGCTGATTCCCGCAGAGCAGTAGAGATCCCTCGGCTACGCTCGGGATGACGATGCCGGAGAATCCCAGTCACTAGTCACCAGTCACTAGCTTCTACCACATTACAGATCCAGGTTCGTGACGTCCTTCGCATGCTCTTCGATGAATTTGCGTCTCGGCTCGACCTTGTCGCCCATGAGGATGGTGAAGAGGCGGTCTGCTTCGACAGCATCGGTGAGCTCGACCTTCAGCATGACGCGCTGTTCCGGATTCATCGTGGTATCCCAGAGCTGTTCCGGATTCATTTCGCCAAGCCCTTTGTAGCGCTGGATCGCACAACCATCGCGGCCGATCTCATCGAGGAGCTTATTCTGTTCGTCATCATCGTAGGTGTAGTATTTCTGACGCCCCTTGCGTACCTGATACAGCGGCGGCTGGGCGATGAAGACGTGACCTTCGGTGACGAGCGGCTTCATATAGCGATAGAAGAAGGTGAGGAGCAGTGTCCTGATGTGCGCACCATCGACATCGGCATCCGTCATTATGATGATCTTGTAATAGCGGAGCTTCGTGATATCGAAGTCTTCACCGACGCCCGTACCGAAAGCGGTGATCATGGTACGGATGGCATCGGAATTCAGGACACGGTCGAGGCGGGCTTTTTCTACATTCAGGATCTTGCCGCGCAGCGGGAGGATCGCCTGATAGCGGCGGTCACGGCCGGACTTCGCAGATCCGCCTGCAGAGTCCCCTTCGACGATATAGATCTCTGTCATCTTCGGGTCTTTTTCTGTGCAGTCAGCCAGCTTTCCCGGAAGGCTGGAGACTTCGAGCGCATTCTTGCGCCGGGTCAGCTCACGGGCGCGGCGGGCTGCTTCGCGGGCACGGCTCGCCGTGATGCCTTTCTCGACGATGGCCTTCCCTTCCGCGGGATGCTCTTCGAGGTAGGTACGAAGGCCTTCCGAGACGAGATTATCCACGATGCCCTTGACCTCGAGATTTCCGAGCTTCGTCTTGGTCTGGCCTTCAAACTGCGGATTCGGCACTTTGACGGAAATGACGCAGGTCAGCCCTTCACGGACATCATCGCCGGAAAGGTTCGCTTCATTGTTCTTGAGGATGTTATTCTTACGTGCATATTCATTGAGGACACGGGTGAGCGCACTGCGGAAGCCGGCAAGGTGCATGCCGCCTTCGATGGTATTGATGTCATTGACGAAGGTATACATGCTTTCGCTGTAGCCTGTCTGGTACTGCATCGCGATATCGACGATGACCTTATCCTTCTCGCCTTCAAACGCAATGACCGCCGGATCGACAAGATCCTTGCCTTCATTCAGGAACTGGACAAATTCCGTGATGCCGCCGGCATAGTGGAATTTCTCCTCGTGGGTCGCACCGTCGCGCAGGTCTGTCAGCGTGATGGTGAGACCTTTATTCAGAAAAGCCAGCTCGCGCATGCGGATCTTCAGGGTATCATAGTCGAAGTCCACCCCTTCTTTGAATATCTCGATATCCGGCTTGAAGGTGACAGACGTGCCCGTCTCCTTCGTTTCTCCGTAGGTCTTCATATACTGCGTGACCTCCCCGCGGGACAGTCTCATTTCATGGAAATGTCCTTCACGGCGCACCACGACGCGTGTCCATTCGGAGAGCGCATTCACGACAGAGATGCCGACGCCGTGCAGACCGCCGGAGATCGGATAGCCATCCCCGCCGAATTTGCCGCCTGCATGGAGCACGGTCAGTACGACTTCCATGGCAGGTTTCCCGGTCTCGTGCATCCCCGTCGGGATACCGCGGCCATTATCCGTGACTGTACAGCTGCCGTCATCATTGAGCGTCACTTCGATGTGCGTGCAGTAGCCTGCGAGTGCTTCATCGATACTGTTGTCGACGACTTCGTAGACCAGATGGTGCAGACCGCGCGCTGATGTCGAGCCGATGTACATACCCGGACGCAGGCGCACCGCTTCGAGCCCTTCCAGGACACGGATGTCATCTGCGCCGTAGTCTTTCTTGCCATTCTCTTCACTGTGACGAGCCTGGATTTCATGAATATCTTCAGACATGGGATTCTCCTTACAAAAAAATGGCGGCCTGTCATGCATGACCGCCTTTTATTTATTTACATATATATAAACGCACCTTGATGGTGCGTATTTATTATACCATATTTGAGAGTATTTCGCATGAAGGGGAAATGGCGGAGCGCAGGGAAACGCCTGCCATGCGAAAGCGCCCCGCTCTTTTGCAGCCGCCGCATTTCCCCTACCCGTCCCACCTGTGTTACAATGAAGGAAATGCAAACACAGTGAGGCTACTTATGAAAAAATTTCTTTTCCTTTTATTGATCTTAGGCGGCGCGATGTACTGGGGCTTCTCCTCAGGCAGCGAGCTCACGAAGAACGTCGTACATGAACCTGTCAGACCACATGCCGTCCAAAAGAGCCCGCCAAAGGACACACAGCCCGCCGAAGAGAAAGGCATCCTGACGGAGATCTCAGATACCGTCAAGACACTGATCTCCGGTCTTTCCTCCACAGAGACCCAAGAGGGCAGCATCGAAGCACGGCCGCCGAAGCCAGACGCAAAAAGCCCCGTCGACGGGGCGGAGAAGCTCCTCACCGCCAAGGAAAAAATGGACAATGTGCTCCACTTCAGGGAAGCACTGGAAGCGCGTGTGCATCGCGAAGAATTCGTCCCCTTTGCCGAGATCCCGGACTACCTCAAGAAGGGGATCGTCGCGACCGAAGACCGCCGCTTCTATGAGCACGGCGCGATGGACCTCATCGGCGTCGCGCGCGCTGCTTTCACAAACTATCTCGCCGGAGAAACGCTCCAGGGCGGCAGCACCATCACCCAGCAGACCGTGAAAAACATCTTCCTCTCGAATGACCGTACCATGACCCGCAAGATCGAAGAGCTGGCGCTCGCCGTCCAGCTGGAGCGGAATTACAGCAAGGAAGAGATCCTCGAGCTCTATCTGAATACCATTTACTACGGTCACGGTGCCTACGGCCTCAAGGAAGCCAGCCGCACCTACTTTGGCAAAGCGCCCAAGGAGCTCGACCTCGCCCAGTGCGCGATGCTCGCCGGTCTCCCGCAGGCACCGTCTGCCTATGACCCCATCTCACACCCGAAGGAAGGCGCGAAGCGCATGACCGTCGTCCTCGCCCTCATGGCCGAGCAGGGCGTCATCACGCCGACACAGGCCGCCTCGGCTGCAGCAGAGCTGTGGCTGAAGTGAGAAGTGCGGGAAGGGGCACCTTCCCCTAGAGGGGAAGGCTGTTAAGTTAAGGAAATCGTTAGCTACGTAACGTCTTGCTTCCCCCTTCGGGG